>Ga0302326_10016416_pt1 | contig 15502 bp, 10 predicted proteins | sample Palsa_T0_3_FD_202264 | JGI IMG/M metagenome (GOLD analysis project Ga0302326, IMG submission 202264) | Peat permafrost microbial communities from Stordalen Mire near Abisko, Sweden - Palsa_T0_3 | ecosystem: Environmental > Terrestrial > Soil > Palsa > Peat permafrost | place: Sweden: Abisko...
TGACCTTTCGCATGCGCCTGCCCACCGACAATCTCTATAAGAGTGAGCGCGAGCAGGCGGAATTTTACCGGCGCGTGCTCGATAAAGTGCAAAGCTTGCCCGGCATCCAATCCGCGGGTCTGACTGACGTTTTGCCGCTCGGAGAGCAGAACGACCGCGAGTATTTCACCATTGAAAATCGGCTCCTTCCCGCCGGGCAGTCGCTGGTGGCCGATTTCCGCCGCGTCAGCCCGCAATATTTCGACACAATTGGGATCGCGTTGCGCCGGGGCCGGGAGTTTTCCAATCACGATGCGGATGGCACATCGCTGGTGATTATGATCGACGAAACTTTTGCGCGGCAGTACTTTCCCAATGAAGATCCCCTGGGGCGGCGCATGCGCTTGTGGGGCGAGTGGCGGCAAGTGGTCGGGATTGTGAATCAGGTTCATCACTATGGGCTCGACAAGCAGCCCGAACCCACCATTTACGCACCGTTCGAACAGATGGCCGATAAGGCGATGGTGCTGGTGGTGCGCACCACCGCGGCGACGAAGTCGGTAGTGCAGGCGGTGAAGATGGCGGTGTGGTCCGTAGATCCCCGACAGCCGGTGTTTCAAATCCGCAGCATGGATGAGTATTTGGCGTTGGCTGACACAGGCTCACGCATATCGGCGATATTGCTGGCGGTATTCGCTGGTATTTCGGTATTGCTGGCCGCGCTGGGAATCCATGGCGTGGTTTCTTATGGGGTAGCGCAGAGAACGCGAGAGTTCGGACTGCGCATGGCGCTCGGCTCAACACCGCGGCAACTCAAACGGCTGGTAATTGTGCATGGGATCAAGACGGCACTCATCGGCCTCGCAGTTGGGATGGCCGGCGCCGCTGCCCTGGCCTCAGTTCTTCGCGTGGCGCTGTATGGGGTGGCAACGCTCGATCCGGCGGTGATGGCGGCGGTCGCCGGCTTGCTGTTCCTGGTGACGCTGGTGGCCAACTATATTCCCGCGCACCGCGCCACGCGCATCGACCCGATGCAAGCGCTACATCAGGAATAGGCGGCCGTACTTGGCGACGACAGGCGTCGTGGCCGGCACGTTTGAAACGCATAATATAACGCTGCGGCCTCTTCGAAGGCTGCTGGTTCGCCAGGGTCGTGGACCATGCGATAGCAGGCGATTAGAGTGCCGACGCGGTCTGCCCCTCGCCGACGGACCCCCCGTCGCAATTAAAGAAGCGAGGATAATCGGGGACGCGAATAACGCGGACGTATGAGGTTACCGCTTACGCCGACACTTATTCCCTGCTGCTGGCAGGATCCGAGAAGCGCTCGGCGCTGGGTTGACTGCCAACGTGCCGAATTCGCGAAGCCCAGGGTCGTCGGCTAACTAAGTACGTCATTTCAGAAGTTCGCTAACCTATTCCTGGACCGCTCCCTTTGGTCGCGGCTCGGAACGAAGCCGCACACCGAGCCGCGACCGCAGGAAGCGGTGTCTCGGGAATACCTTGGCGTATTACGAAACCATGTACTAAGATCGGGCGGCAAGCAAAAAGAGCACCCAGCGTTAACGAGCACGCCTGCATCGCCTGACCGATCTTGGTCGCTGTCTCGCCTTTTCGCGGGACATGCCCCACGCGTTCACTTCACTGTTGGGTACTTGATACCCAGCTGCTCCAGGTAAGTATCGTACTTACTGGGATCGTAATAATACTTCTTCATCTCCGGGCGGTACTTGTCCATCGTCGCCTTATTCATCCAGATAGCCGGCTTGTCGTCGGGGCGGAGAAAACTCTTATACTTCGCGTCCTTCGTCTGGACGTTGTTGAAATAGTCCCACGCCTTAGCCACCAGGTCGGGATGGACCAAGATGTCGATCATCGTCATGGCCTGCACCTTGGCGCCGGCCACCACGCCTTTATGCGCGATCGGCGTTGCCATGGAGATTCCGTTCGCCCAGTTGTGGCCAGGGCCGCCGGGAATATTCGACGGGAAACGCAGCGTCACCGTCGGCACGTTCCAACTCACGTCGCCGATATCGTCGCTGCCCCCGCCGGTGGGTTGCGGGCCCATGCCTTCGCCGCCCATTTCGTCGCCGCCACCCCGCCCTTGCTCCTGCGGCGGCCGGAACGGCGCGATGCGCGTCGCTAGTCCGTTCACGCGCTGCTTGAGCTCGGTCTGCATGCCCTTGGCGAGCTTTTGATCATCATCGCTCCATTGCGGCAGACCGACCTTGTTGATGTTCTCCGTCATGTCCTCGGCGATGGGCCGGTTAAAGTAGCCCGGCCAGGCGCTGCCCAGAAGACGCGAGGTGTATGTCGTGTCGGTCATCAACGTCGCGGCCTTCGCCATGTTATCGCCGATGTGCCACATGTCCATAATGTGGTCGTAATCGGCCTCGCGGAAGTAATACCAGACGGCTGCCGTGGGCGGCACCACGTTCGGCTGATCGCCGCCATCGGTGATGACGCGATGCGAACGCTGCGCCAGGCGCAGATGCTCGCGCCTGAAGTCCCAGCCGACGTCCATCAATTCGACCGCATCCAGCGCGCTTCTGCCACGCCAGGGAGCGGCCGCCGCGTGGGCGCTCTCGCCCTTGAACATATACTCCACGCTGACCAGGCCGTTCTGGTTCAGCGATGGCCCCCAGGAGACGCCAAAGTTGGCGGCCACATGCGTGAACAGGCAAACATCCACATCTTTGAACATACCGGCGCGCACATAATAGGCCTTCGTGCCGACCAGTTCCTCGGCAACACCGGGCCACAGGCGAATCGTTCCCTGGAGGTGTTCCCGCTCCATCACCTTCTTCACCGCCAGCGCCGCGATGATGTTGAGCGGCACGCCGGAGTTGTGGCCTTCGCCGTGCCCCGGAGCGCCTTCCACAATGGGATCATGATACCCGACGCCCGGCTTCTGCGATGCCTGCGGGATGTCGTCGATATCGCTGCCCAGCGAAATCACCGGCTTCCCCGAACCCCAGGTCGCCACCCATGCGGTGGGAATGCCGGCATAGTTCCGCTCGATGGAGAAGCCCTCTTTTTCCAGGACTCCGGTAAGATATTTCGTGGTTTCGAATTCCTGAAAACCGAGTTCGCCGAAGCTGAAGACACTATCCACCATGACTTGCGCCTGCTTTTTCATGGAGTCGATCTGGCCCACCAGATCGGCCTTCATGGAGGCCTCTTTTTCGGGAGAGACTTTGAGTTGGGCGATGATCGGCGCCGTCACAGCCAGGAGCAGAAGGAGTTTTCGCATTGAGCTAGTTTACACAATCGGCGAGCCGCCAAGCCATGAGGAGCCATGAGGCGGCCTAAAAGACAATCCATCATCCCTCTCGGTACATTATTAGAGATGCGCGCACTCGCACTCATTCTTTTTTCCGCGGCAGCCTTTGCCGCCGCTCCGTGCACCACGGCCACGGCCGACTGCACGGAATTCGTCACCCTCGGCGCCGGCCCGGCCCGCACCATGGTCTACCGCTCTCATCCGTTGACCGTGAAGAACGAAAAGATCACCCGGGCCCTGATCGTCATTCACGGAACTAATCGCGATGCCGACAATTATTTTCGATCCACGCTGGCCGCCGCCTTCCTGGCAGGCGCTCTCGACGACACCGAACTGGTCGTGCCGCACATCGCGTCCGCCGCCGGCAGTTGCAAGGACCCGCTGGCGCCCAACGAAGTGAGCTGGAACTGCTCTTCCTGGCGGACCGGAGGCCCTTCCGTGGCAGACGACAAACTGACCACGTTCGACATGGCGGACGACATTCTGCGCCAGCTCGCCCGCAGAGACGCATTTCCCAATCTGAAGGTGATTGTAATGGCCGGCCACTCGGCCGGAGGGCAATTCGTGAACCGCTACGAAATGTCCAATAGAGTGCACGAAACCCTCGGCGTGCCGGTGAAGTATGTCGTCGCCAACCCCTCGAGTTACGCGTGGATCGACAATACCCGTCCGGCCACGGTGTCGGATCCCTGTCCGAATTACGATCTCTGGCCGTACGGATTTCAGAATCGTTCAGGTTACGCGGGGCGCATCAGCGATCAAGACCTGAAGAAGCAGCTTGCTTCGCGGCCCACCACGTACCTGCTCGGCGAAATCGATATCCTGCCGCTGGGAGGCTTCGATTCCTCCTGCTCCGCCATGCGGCAAGGGCCCACCCGGCTGGCGCGCGGACAGGCGTTCGGCAAATATGTGGATGAGCAACTCCACGCCAGCCACGAGATCGTGGTAGTGCCGCTGTGCGGCCACAACGCGCGCTGTATGTTCACCGCCGACAGCGCGCTGCCGCTGCTCTTCCCGAAGCAGCAGTAAGCGCATTACTTGCCGGGCCGCGTCTTCTGAATCTGCTCATTCAGCGATTTGAGCAACTCGGGAGCGTTCATCTGCGCCAGCTTATCGCGTGTGGCGATCACCTCATCCTTGCGCTTGAGCTTGAGGTAGGTGAGCGCCAAATTGTAAACCGCGGTGGCATCGGTCGGATTCAGTTCCACTGCCTTGAGCTGGTTCGCCAGCGCGTCTTCATACTTTCCCTGGGAGAGCAGCAGGAGACCGAAGCTGTTATACGCCCACGACATGGCCGCCGGAGGTTTGGGCGGCATCCGGCTAAAGCCGCGATTGAAATAATCGAGTGCGGCGGCCGTATCGCCCTTGCGGCGATTCAGATTGGCCAGCAGCAGATAGCCCTCGTAATCGTCCGGATAGAGCCCGACGTACTCGTTCATCAGGTCGAAAGCTCGCGGTAAACGATCCAGGGAATCGTCGTTGGAATAGAGCGTGACCAGCTCGAAGCGGACTTCGCGATCCTTCTCGTTGGCGGCTTGCGCACGCTCCAGATAATCGGCCGCGGCGGTATCGTTATTGTGCTTCAAGGCGTCTTCGCCAAGCAAGCGCAGCAGCATGGCGTTCTTGGGATCGCCGGGCAGCAGTTCGCCGGCGTACCGCACGGCGTCATCCATGCGATCCGTCTTTACGGCCACCTGCAGGAGCATTGTCTTAATCTCGCGATTGTCCAGGTCGGCCGCCAGAACCGCTTCGAGCACCTTACGCGCATTCTCCATATCGCCAGTGCGGAAATAGAGCCGCCCCAGGCGGGTCCGCATGGCAGTGGTGGCGTTGGGCGAAGCAGCGGCGCGGGCATAATACTGGATGGCTTCCGGAAGATTGCCTTCGCGTTCGGCGATCTGGCCCACGCGATCGTTGATATCGAAGAGTTCCGGTCTGGTTTTCAACGCCAGGATGTATTGCTCCTTGGCCTCTTTCTCGCGCTTGGATTGATACAGGAGGTCGGCGAGCGAGATGCGCGCCGGAAAATTACCGGCGCCATGCTGCAGTACGGCGCGATAATATTGCTCGGCCGCGGCCGTGTCGCCGGTATGGCCGAATGCCTGCACCATCCAACCGGTGACCTCTTCATCCTGCGCGTGCTGCACGGAATCGTACTGCAGCAGCTGGATGGCGTCGTTCCATTTGGCGGCTTTCACGTAGCAGGTCGCCAGCGCTTTGATCACCACCCAATCGCCCGGCCGCAGGCGCGTGGCGTGCAATAGGTAAGGGGCGGCGGCGTCCGCATACCCCAGCTGCAATTGCGCGCGCCCCTCGCCGGCGTTGGCCGCCACATTGTCCGGCGACAGCTCGAGCACCTTTTTAAATTGGTCCGCGGCCGCTTGCCACTGGGCCGCGCCGAGCGCGATCTCCGCGAGTCCTGCCATGGCGCCGATGTCCGCCGGCTGGGCTGCTAATACGGTGCGATACAGCGCCGTCGCCTGCTGCAGCTTTCCCGACGTGGCGTACGCTTCGGCCAGCGCGTCCTGGACGGCGAGGCTCGCGGGCTGCCGCTTACGGAAATCCTCCAGCATGGCGGCTGCCTGCTGTGCCTGGCCAGCGCCTTCAGTGGCACGCGCGATTAGAATTGCGACTTCTTCATTGCCGGGCGCGGCCTGGTCGTACTTTTGAAGTGCCGATTGGGCCTTCGGGAAATCGCCCATTTCGAGATAGCACCGCCCCATTAGAAGAGATGCACGCGGCGTCTGCGAAGCGGTCAATAGCCGTACCGCCTCGGGACAATTACCCGCGCGATAGGCTTCCACCCCTTGACGAAAGGCCGGATCGGGGACTGCGGTCTGCGCGTCGACAACCATGCATATCGCCACGAGCAAGGAAGCTTTCAGCGAAGATTTGGGCGCCACGGATCAATGATCGCGCATTTGCGACGGTCTTTGCTGGCCGGCGAGCCACTTTCGCGACGTCAAAATTGGCCGCGTTTTCATCCCGGGAATCCGTGTCCATCCGCGCCGCATGATGTTCTGTTGCTTTCTCCGTGGCCTTTGTGCCTCTGTGAGAAAAATCTTAAAGAAATTTCTCACAAAGGCACAGAGGCCACGGAGAAACCATGAGACACACCGGCCCGCTAAGGAAACGCGCAAGAACAACTTCGCAGCGACAGACGTGGCGCGGACACTCGTGTCTGCAGCGCCGAGACTCATCTCGGCGTTCCGAGGGCTTCCTGGTAAGAGGGTCGACACGAGTGTCGACCCGGCAGGCAGAAGTCCACTGCGCCACGTCGCCTCCAGCAAATGTGAAGTTATTCTTGCGTGTGCCCTAAGCACTGACCAATCGACCCTGCGGGCCCGCGCTCTTGTACGCTATCTTAGCGACATGGCCTTCTTCCGCATTCCCTTCGTGATTCTGCTGGTCGCCCTAAGTCTGAGCGCGCAAACACCAGAGACTAAACCGACCCCTCCGCCCGCGCCTGCCGCCGACGCGAAGTCCGCCGAGAAGGAGCCGCCGCTGCCAGCCGACGCGCATGTCGCGCAGACCATCCAGCTCGACGGCAAGCCGCTGCACTACACCTCGACTGTGGGAACGCTGCCGGTGTACGACAAGGACGGCAAGAAAAGCGGCGAGGTCGTCTATACCGCCTACACCATGGAGGGCGATTCGCGCCCCGTCACCTTCGCTCTCAATGGCGGACCGGGCGCGGCGTCCGTCTATCTCAATCTCGGCGCTATCGGGCCGAAGCATGTACGCTTCGGCGACGAGGGCGACAGCCCGTCCGATCCGGCCACTCTACTCGATAATCCCGGCACCTGGCTCGATTTCACCGATCTCGTGTTTATCGACCCGATCGGCACGGGATTCAGCCGCTCGCTCGTAGCGGCCGACGAGACCAAGAAGCAGTTTTACTCAACCGACAACGATATTCATTACCTCTCCCGCATCATCTACGACTGGCTGGTGAAGAACGGGCGCATGAGCGCGCGGAAATATTTTGTGGGCGAAAGCTATGGCGGATACCGCGGGCCGAGGATCACGCATTACCTGCAATCGACGCTCGGTGTGGCGATGAACGGTGTGGTGCTGGTGTCGCCATATCTGAATCCGACAATCGACGAAAATGGCGACGTCTCTCCGATGCCGTGGCTGATGACGCTCCCCTCGATCACGGCCGCGCACCTCGAGCGCATCCACAAGCTGACGCCGGAGTCGATGGCGCCGGTCATCGCATACACGCGCGGCGAATACGTGACGGACCTGCTGAAGGGCCGCTCCGACTCAGCCGCGACCACACGGGTCGTGAAGCGCGTGACTGAGATGACAGGCCTGGAAGAGGAATTCGTTCGCCGGGCAGGTGGACGGCTGGAAATCGGCGCTTATTTGCGCGAAGCCTTCCGCGAGGAGGGCAAACTCAGCAGCGTGTACGATTCCAATGTGACTTCGTTCGATCCCTTCCCGTATGCGCCCCAGCAGCGCAGCAACGACCCGCTACTGGAGAGCATTATCGCGCCCACCACCACCGCGATGGTCGATTTCGTCACCCGCATTGTGGGCTGGAAAACCGAGGCGCGCTATAACGCCCTGAGTTACGAAGTGGGCAGCCAATGGGACTTCGATAGCCGCGCTCTCCGCGGCGGCGCGGTGGAAGACCTGCGGCAGGCAGTAGCGGCCGACCCGAAACTGCGCGTGCTGATCGCGCACGGCTGGAACGATCTTTCGTGCCCGTTCATGGGCTCCATCCTGACCGTGGACCAGATGCCGGTGATGGGCGACGCCACGCGCGTCTCCGTCCGCGAGTACGCCGGCGGGCACATGTTCTACAGTCGTGCGGACAGCCAGGGGCAGCTGCGCAAGAACGTGCAGGAGATGTTCGCCAAGCATTGAGGAATACCGGTGGTTATAATGGTGGTATAACCAGTAGGTCATACCATGAAGACGGCCATTTCTATCGACGACGAGCTTTTGCAGGAGGTCGACAAGACGGCCCGCTCGTTGGGGTTGAGCCGCAGCCGCCTCTTCGCGATAGCAGCCGATGAGTTTCTGAAACGGCAACGCGGAGAAGAGATGCTGCGCCGGTTGAACGAAGTCTACTCGGACGCAACGGAACCGGCGGAAAAACGCTTGCTGAAGGGCTTCAAGACCAAGTTCAGCCGCACGGTCACGGAACCCTGGTGAGCGAGATTCGCCAGGGACAAGTCTACTGGCTTGATTTTGGGCCGGCGAGGGGTTCCGCACCCGCAGAGCGGCACCCTTGCGTGGTCGTCCAGAATGACATTTTCAACCGGAGTGCCGTGGCAACGACTGTGGTTTGCCTGATTACGTCGAATCCCACCAGGGCGCACGCTCCGGGCAATGTGCTGCTGAAGAAGGGTGAGGCGGATCTTCCGAAGCAGAGCGTGGTCAAAATCTCTCAGGTCCTTACGGTCGACAAGACCGACCTCGTCGAGTACATCGGAAAAATCAGCGGCCCCGCGGCAGGGGCGATACGCGACGGACTATATCTGTTATTCGACCGGTTGTGACTGGCCGAGGCGCCGACACCCGGCCGCGCGTTACCTCGACGCCTTGCGCAGCGGCACTCGATCACCGGGTTGGCTCACCGCGTCTGCGCCTTCGGCGCCGGACTTCCCTCCGCTCTCTCGTACTCCGCGTTAAATTCGCAGCCGATCAATGCGATCACGGCCATCAAGTACATCCACACCAGCAGCGCGATGCCCGCTCCAACCGATCCATACATCACGTTGTAGTGGCCGATATTGCGCACATACCACGCGAACCCCGCCGTGGCGAGCAACCAGAAGATCGTCGCCAGCACGGCGCCCGGCCAGACAAAGCGCCAGCGCTGCCGGCGGTAGGGACCGAACCAATACAACGTGCACGTGACCGAGACCGTCGTGAGGAAAGCCAGTAGGTATCGCGCTCCGCGGCTCGCCGCGCGCATCAGTCCCGAGAGCGGCGACAGCATTGGATCCACCTTCATCCACGCGAGCATGGTGCTCTCCACCTGCGCGCCGAAAATCACCAGCGCCGTGGCGCACACTAGCGGAAATGCGGCCAGTAGCACCAATGCAATGGACACGCCTTGCGTTTGCAGAAAGCCGCGATTGCGCGGAATCCGATAGATGGCCTGGAACCCCTCCATCAGACTCTTGATCACTCCCGACGCGGCCCATACCGAGATAATAAACGCCACGATCAGCAGCGAAATGGGACGCGCGCCGGCTACCCGGAACTGCTGCATCACCAGGTCCTCGCTGCCCGGCGGGACGATCTGATCGAGCGTGTCCTCCAGGAATTTCGAGACGAACTCGGCGCGCGTCTGTACCAGAATCGTCGCCGCGGAGGCCAGCACCGGGAAGAACGAAAGCAGCGCGGAATAAGCGGCGCCCTTGGCAATCCCCAGACACCCGTCGTCGAAAGCCCCGAGTACACTGCGGCGGAGGAGCCAGGCTAGATTCCGCGGGGTCAGGCGCACGGTCGCGGCTCACCCCAGAATCTGGGCAAGATGGTGCTCCATGTGATCCACATAGCTGGACATCACCTCTGAGAGCGGCACCGGCGCGCTGCCGCCGATGGCGCACGGCACTGCCAGCGGCGCTTCCGGCGTATTGCGGATGATGTGCAGCAGGTGGCGATTGTAGAGCAGCCACAGGTTCACCAGATCGGGCCAGTTTTCGGTGGCATAGCTCTGCGTGGCCACCCACCTCTCCTGTTCGTAAGTGGGACCTTCGTAAGTCGCAGCCAATTGCGCGCGCACGAATCGCTGATGATTATTGGCAGCCGAATCGATCAGGTGGCCCAGAATTTGCTTCTTCGACCAATGCCCGGGAGTGGACGAGTGCGAGGCATCGTCCGCCGAAATATCGGCAAAACGCAGCGGTGTAGCGGCGAGGATTCGCGCCAAGCGGTCGGCGGTTTGTGTCATTTGAGAATCACCTTCGCGGTGGACGTATTGTTGGCGCTGTCGGCCACGCGGATCACCAGCAGGTGCTCACCGGCGGCCAGCCCAGGCAGATCGAGAGCGAATCGCTCGCGCGGCGAATCGATCACGCCGTCCACCGCCTCCATCGGCACCCAATTGCCGGCGTCGAGTGAGTACTCGCAGCGTCGCAACGCGGAACTAGCGTCTACCGATTCCCATTCCACATGCGCCGCGCCCGCCGCGTAACGAACCGTGCCCATGGCGATGGTAGGCGGCGTATTGTCGATCATCACCGGCGTGCTGACCAGCGTAGCTTCGCGCGCGCTGGCCGGCGGATTCGACTCGCGGTCGGAGGCCACCACACGGAAGTAGTATTTGCCGTCAGCCAGGATGTCGGCGTCGAACGTCATGGAATTATCGTGCGTACCGGCGCGCAGCAGCATCCACTGCGTCTCGTCCTCGGAGCGGAAATAGAGATTATAGACCAGCCGGTCGCCGTCGGGATCGTCCGCCTGCCAACTCACGGTGATCTGCTGCGACGCCGCGCGCGTCAGCGTCTGCGTGGGCGTGCCCGCGGAGGTGGCTGCCGTGCCGCTGGTATCGGCAGTATCGCCGCTCACCGTCACGCTGTACGCCGCCGACGAAGACCCGGTCGACGCTTTCGCGGATTGCGATGTGAGCGCGGCCTGGCTGATGACGCTAATGCTGCGCACCACCGGAGGCGAATTCTGCGGCAGGTATGCCAACGTAATGCTATCGAGCACCGGCGTAGCGCCACCTGTGCCGGTCATCTCCACCTTCCACTGAATGTAGCGGGCGTTCGGACTGGTGATCCGCGAAGAGATCGCGTTCGTAAGCGGGCCCGACCAATCGCTCCACGTCCGGTCGGGACGCGCCGAATTGCCGGAGCGCGTGCGGAAGACCAGTCCGCATCCGGCCGGTGTATCGCCGCGCCAACTCACGCTACCCCACCGCGAAGCCGTGCCGGAATCGTGCACCGGCGCTTCGTACGAGCCGCTGGCGCCGGGCTGCTCGCCAAGGCGGTAGATGTGCCCCATGTTTCCGGTAGCTGCCAGAACGGAATGTTCGGCGGGCAGCAGGCGGGTGGTCTCGCTCGCGCCGGTCTCGGTGACGAGGGTGAGGCGCAAGTCTGGCGATAGCCCGTAGATGCGCCCGTTCTGATCGGTGGAAAACAGCACCTGGTTCTGCAGCGCCAGCAGGTCGTAAACGTTCTCCTCTTTGGAACTCCAGAGCGTCTCCACGGTGTTATCGGGATTGATGCGATAGACGGCGGACTTGTCGACATTGCCGCTGTCCGTGCCGCCCGCAGCCGCGGCAGTCGGTTGCGCCGCGATTAGCGGCTGCGGCTGCGCCTTAGCGTCGGGCGGTTTGAGTTCACCGCCCGCCTGCGCTTCCACCGTGATGGTGGTCGAAGCGATGGTGGGGATTCCAGTGAGTCCCTGCGCCGCCTGCTGCGCGGCCTGCGCCCGTTTGGCGACCGACCCGCCGAGAGCCGCGGCGTACACCGTGCCATCGGGCATCGGGACAATAGCGCGGATTTCCGGTAGGGAAGAATCGTAAAGCGCGAATGCTTTATCCTTGGCGGTGATGCGATAAAGGATGCCGTTCGGCTCCGTACCGGCCAGCAAACGGCCCTGGGAATCGATCGCCATTCCGGTAATGTGCGACTGACCGGTGTCGTAATAGACCTCGCCATTGCCGGGGCTCTCAACGCGGAAGATTTTCCCTTGATCGCCCGTGCCCACGAAAAGCGCGCCATCGGGCGCCACGGCCAGCGACCAGATGTAGCGCGCCTTCGGCGCGAAATACTCTTCCGCTTTGCCGTTGGCAATGCGGTATATCTTGCCATCGGGCGACGACCCCGCGTAGACCACGCCGGCGGCATCCACCGCGACCGCAAAGATCTCAGGCTGTTCGGCGGTCCATATGAGCGACGATTTTCCGGCTGGATCGATGCGATACAATCGGCCGCGATTGCCGGTGGCGGCGTACAGTGTGCCATCGGATGCTCGCGCGACGCTCCAGATCACCGGCTGGTCGGACGTGAAGATCGTGTCGACCTTTGGTGAGAGCGACAGCCGGCCTTCCTTGCTTAAAGAGATGCCGTCGAAATGTCCGTGCAGGAAATCGTTATAGGAGTCCATCTCCCACGTTTGCGTGCCGCTGCCCACCAGGGCCACGGATAGCCCGGCGGCGAGCACCGCGGCAATCCCGGCGGGGCGGACCAAATGGCGCATGAAAACCATCATTCCTTAATTTCCACCTGTGCTGTTTTGACGCCGGAAACCACCACTTCGCCCGCATCGATTTCCATCTCGGCGATTTTCGAATTGCGCGTTTGCGAAATCCCAGCCAAGCTGGTCTGCGATTCGGAGAGAATCAGCGTGACGGATGCCGGCGGCGCGGGCAAGTCGACACCCTCGAGTTGGAATGCCGGGTCAGTGCGCCAGACGCGGATGTAAGCGCGGGTGTTGGGGTGCAGATTGTTCACCGTGCTGATGAGCTGGGTGGGGGTATGTGCGGTCGCGCTCAACACTTGGTGAAAATCGGTGATATTGGCGGTGCCGGCATCGGCCACGGTGAAGAAGAGCGGGCCCGGCTCGGCGCCGATGGGAATTTTGTAATCGAGGTGGCGCGAGGTTTCCGCGCCATTTTCGCCCACCAGGGAGACGCTGAGCCGCACCGTGTCGCCCGGTCGTGTTTCCCGCTGCGAGACGGACAGACCATCGATGGTCAGCTCTTTCTTCTGTTCGAACGCCTCGATATTGAGCGCGACGCTCTTCAGCCGCAGCGTGTCGAAGTCGCTTTGCATCACATACGCCACCGGAACAGCCATGGAGAGCGATGCCTGGGTGGCGGAGCCATTGTCGCCGGAGAACATATTATTGATGCGGACGGGCGAAGGCGCGTTCTGAAAGGCGATCTCGCCGGTGATCCGCAGCGTGGCCGCTCCCACCGTTCGCTCCGTGGCATCGATCGCCGAAAAAACGGCCATCTGCACCAGCAGCGGCGAGAGCAGCGGATCGTTGACCATCTGCATCGTGTAGTTCTCGATGTGCTTGCCGTCGCGCGTGACGTTCACCGAAACTGGCACCGTGGCGGCGCGCTTCCCGAACTCGCCGGCGACGGCGGTATTGCCGTCGTAGCCGATCGTGCCCATCCATTCGCGTGCGGCCGAAAGCTTGAACGATGTATTGGTATTCGGAATGAGCGTCAGCACCTCGGAGCGCGCAAAAGGCAGCGACGTCGCTCCCACATCCAGAAAGCGATGTCCGAAGGCGTAAATTCGATTGCCGTCGATATACGTGACTGTGCCGTCGGCGCCTACGTTGTAATCGCCCGACAGAAGTTGCACGCTGATCATCGAGCCGGGCTTAACGTCAGCCGGATTGCCCATGGTGTCCGGGAGCTTGCCGGCGGAACTTACGGCTTGGCGAGGCTCCAGCCCGAGAGAGCGGAGTTGCGGCGCGAATGCATCCATCGTGGCGCGGGTGAACCCGCCGAACGACAGTGGCGTGGCGATGTCAATCATTTGCGCGCCCCCTCCCATGGCAAGCGAGGGCTGAGGAAACGCCTTCAGAAGCTGGTTGGGGCCGAGCGCGATGGGCGCTCGCGGCGCGGAAATGGCGGCGCGCGTGGCGACCGGCCGAATCATATCTTCAATCGGGCGAATTCCCGCAATCGCCTCCTTGGAAAACGCGTAAGCCAGCGCGACCGCGCCTACCAGCTTGCCGTCGATATATACCGGGCTGCCGCTCATACCCTGCATCACGCCGGTCTCGGCGAGCGGTCCCCCGGAGAGCTTACCCAAAATGATGGACTCATGCGGACCGGTATTTTCCAGCACGCCCAGAATTTCGACTTGAAAATCCTCAATGCGATTTCCGGAGAACACAGTGCGGCCCACACCGTGCATTCCCGGGCGGATGTCTTTTAGGGGGAACAGCGATTGCCCAGACAGAGCAGTTGCGAACACCAGCGTTGCGGGCAGGGTAAAACGAAACACATTGACCATTGTACAGGGGTCGCCGTCTCTGGCCAACGAATTGCTCCGTCATAGGTGTGCTGATTGAGCCTACGCCCGCTACAACGATGCGTAAGCCACTCAGATGGTTATGGATCGCTTGCGCTGGGGTGATCGGCGCACTCGTCATCGGGGCGGTCATACTTGCTACCCACTGGCCTTTTACGCGTAAAGCTGTAATTGCTGCACTCGAGAAAGCTTCCGGACGCCAAGTGGAGATCCGGGCGTTTTCGACGTCCTATTTTCCGCCGGGCTGCACCGCCCAGGACGTCAGCTTTCTGCGCCACAAGCACCCGGAAGCGCAACCGATCATCACGGTGGAAAGATTGGTCATCCGCGGCAGCTTCATAGGATTCCTTCAGTCGCCTCAGCGGCTTTCAGCCGTCAAGGTGGTGGGGATGCATCTGATTATTCCGCCGCCCAAAGCGGCGGACAGCAGCCGCGTTCTGTTGAATTCCGGACCCGGAACCGGGCTCGCAATCTCGAAAATTATCGCCGATGGCGCGCTTTTGGAATTCATGCCGAATGACGAGAAGGACAAGCCGTACCTGCTCAATGTCGAGAAGCTCGCGGTTACCGATGTTGGCGCGGGAACCCGCATGGCCTACCGCGTCACGCTGAAGAATAGCGAACCGCCCGGCATCATTCGAGCCGAAGGCAAGTTCGGTCCGTGGAATCCCGACGACATCGGCAGCACACCGGTATCCGGCAATTATACGTATGACAACATCGACCTCGGCGTTTTCGGCGGCATCACCGGCACAGCGCAGGCGCGCGGCGAATTCTCCGGCCTGCTAGGCCGGATCGCCACGCACGGCAGCGTGGATGTCGCGCGCTTCCACGTGAATGGCAGCGACCATTCCGTCCCGCTCGCTACCACCTTCGAGGCCACCGTGAATGGAACAAACGGCGATGTGCTGCTCAATCCCGCGACGGTGCGGTACCGGCGCACGCAGATCGAAGTGCGCGGCTCGATAGCCGGCCATGAGGGCGACCAGGGGAAGGCCGCCAAGTTCGACATCGTCGTGCCGCAAGGCCGTGTCGACGATTTGCTGTACCTTTTCACGAAAGGCGAACCTGGAATGAGCGGCGACATTGCCGCCACCGGGAAGTTTACCTGGCCGTCCGGGCCGCGCCGATTCCTCGAAAAGATCGCGCTCGATCTAGGCTTCGGGACGCGCGATAGCGGCTTTACCGATCCTCAGACCCAGGCCACCGTGAACCGTCTCAGCGGAAGCGCGGAAGGCGAATCGGAGAAGCAACTGAAGTCGGATCCCTCGAC
>Ga0302326_10016418_pt1 | contig 15500 bp, 15 predicted proteins | sample Palsa_T0_3_FD_202264 | JGI IMG/M metagenome (GOLD analysis project Ga0302326, IMG submission 202264) | Peat permafrost microbial communities from Stordalen Mire near Abisko, Sweden - Palsa_T0_3 | ecosystem: Environmental > Terrestrial > Soil > Palsa > Peat permafrost | place: Sweden: Abisko...
TTCTCGGGGTTTTTGCGTGGCATGCGCCCTGCTCTACTTCCTTGGCGTGAACCCCCGAACCCATCATGTCCTCCGCATCATCGCCGCGGGAGCCATCGCCCTTGCGTATTTCTACCCGCACGGTTGATGCATGAGGAAAGTGCCCATAGCCTCCGCGTCTCGTGCGGTTGCTCCTTCTCTCCCGTAGTGCGTCGCTCTACTCGACGAGTCGGCTCGTTCTCGCGGGTCGTGCGCGCGGTCACGAGGTGAGCGTCGCTGATCCGCTCGATTTCCACATCGTGATCTCGAGGGGGCGCCCATCGCTGTACCTCGGTGATCTGCCCGCGCCCGAGGTCGACATGGTCATTCCTCGCATCGGTGCGTCGATCACGACGTACGGCCTCGCGGTGGTGCGCCAGTTCGACATGATGGGGGTGCAGGTGCTCAACACGGCCATCGCCGTCGCTCGCTCGCGCGACAAGCTGCGAGCGATGCAGCTCCTGACGAAGAAGCACATCGACGTGCCGACGACGGTGTGCGCGCGCACGCCCGATGCCGTTCCTGTCGCGCTCAACCTCATCGGCACGCCCGCCATCGTCAAGCTCCAGCAAGGCTCACAAGGCATCGGCACGATGATCGCCGAGACCCCGCAAGCGGTGAGCTCGCTCCTCGAGACGCTCTGGGCCATGGGTCAGGACATCATCCTGCAGGAGTACATCGCGGAGTCCCGCGGACGAGATTTGCGCGCCATCGTCGTCGGCAAGCGCGTCATCGCGGCGATGCGCCGGCAGGCAAAGTCGGGGGAGTTTCGTTCGAATCTTCATCGCGGTGGCCTTGGCGTACGCGTCGACCTCGACCCGCGCTACGCGGCAACCGCCGTGACTGCTGTGAAGGTCATGGGGCTCGAGGTGGCTGGCGTCGACATGCTCGAGTCGAGGAGCGGGCCGAAGATCCTCGAGATCAACAGCTCGCCTGGCCTCGAGGGCATCGAGCGCACGAGCGGCATCGACGTCGCGGGCGCGATCATCAGGCACGCCGAGCGCGTGTTCGAGCGTCGCACGAAGAAACGCGCGCGCGATCCTGCGCTCGACCACGAACGTCGGCCGCGCCGCATGCGGTCGCAGGAGGAACGACGTGCTGCGAACCGATCGTGAGCGGGACATCGTCGTCTGGACGCTCGACCGTCCCGAGGCAAAGAACGCGCTGAGTGGCGAGCTCCTGCGCGCGCTTACCGCGGCCATCGAAGCAGCGGGCGCCGATACGAGCGTTCGAGCCGCCATTCTGACCGGCGCGGGCGGCGCGTTTGCATCGGGCGGTGACCTTCGCGAGCTTCGTGACAAGAGCACGCCCGCTGACGCTGCGCTCCTCAGCGACGTCGGCGAGCATGTCTGCAGGCGCATCGGCGAGCTGCCTTTTCCCGTCATCGCCGCGCTTTCGGGCGTTGCCATCGGTGGCGGCGCCGAGCTCGCAGTGGCGTGCGACATGCGCATCGCGGACGACTCTGCCCGCATCTGCTTCAAGCAAGTGCGCATGGGCGCGTCGACCGCGTGGGGTAGCTCGCCGCGGCTCATCAGCCTCGTCGGTCCCTCCGCCGCCGCGCGCTTGCTCTTCACCGCGCAGGAGCTCACGGCGGTGGATGCCCGCGCGATGGGTCTCGTCGACTTCGTCGCGGAGGATGGCACGAGCGTCGTGACGGCGCTCGCGTGGTGCACCGATGTCGCAGCCGGCGCACGCAACGCCATCGCCGAAACGAAGGCGCTCTTACGCGCGTCGAGTGCGTCGTTCTACGCACACGCCCGAAGCATCGAACGAGAAGCGTTCATCCGAACGTGGTCGAGCCCAGAGCATTCCGAGGCGATGGCCGCGTACTTCGAGCGACGACCCGCCCGGTTCTGACGCGGTCCTCACCGCGTGAAGACGGTGCGGTCGGACGGAAGCTTCGTGTCGACGATGACGCGCACGATCGTATGATCCACAGCCGTGACCTCGAGCGGGGAGGCGCACGCATCGGCGCCGAATGCAGCCGTACGCGCAGCTTCGCGTCGGCTGGCGAGCCAACCCATCGCCAGGTGCGCGGCGGCATTGTCACCCGCCGATGTCGCCGAACGGATGGTCGCTAGATCATCACGCCCGTGGCGCACCGCGACGTCGATCTGACTGAGGAAACCATCGACACACTTCGCGGCGCTCGGTGAGTGGGCCGCCCGAGCGGTGCGCAGCAGCGTCGCGACGTGATGGGCATCGCCTTCCATCGCGGTGAGCATGTGGCCGGCTTGGGCTCGCAAGTCCACGTCTGCCCGCGCTCCTTGCGCGATCAGCACGAGCGCGACCGCGCCAACGTGAGCTTTGACCTTCATCATCCGCCTTGTTTTCCGATGCGTCGGCGGGACGCCGCATTCAGCTCGCTTCGGGGTACACTCGCGGCAACGCCATGATGGGCCGCTATGGAGACTACGGCGGGCGCTACGTCTCCGAAACGCTCATGCCGGCTCTCGAGGAGCTCGCGAACGCCTTCGCGCAGATCGTACCGGGCGAGGCCTTCCAGCGGGAGTGGCGATCACTGCTCTCGACCTACGTGGGCAGGCCCACGCCGCTCTCACGAGCCGAACGATTCGCGCGGGCTGTCGATCCCACTGGGGAGGTGATTGCGGCGCTCTACCTGAAACGCGAAGACCTCTGTCACACGGGAGCGCACAAGATCAACAACGCCATCGGGCAGTGCTTGCTCGCGAGGGCGATGGGCAAAACGCGCATCATCGCCGAGACGGGCGCGGGCCAGCACGGCGTCGCCGCCGCAACCGCGTGCGCGCTGCTGGGTCTGCCCTGTGACGTCTTCATGGGCGAGGTCGACGTCGAACGTCAATCACCCAACGTGGCGCGCATGCGCATGCTCGGAGCGACGGTGGTGCCCGTGTCGTCGGGCTCCCGCACGCTGAAAGACGCGATGAACGAGGCGCTGCGCGATTGGGTCACGAACGTCAGGACGACGCACTACTGCATTGGTAGCGCGGCAGGCCCACACCCTTACCCGGAGCTCGTCGCGACGTTGCAGTCCATCATCGGGGAAGAGGCGAGCGCGCAGCTCGCGGACGCGTCGGCATCACCCGACGCGGTCATCGCGTGCGTCGGTGGTGGGTCGAACGCGATAGGGATGTTTCGCGCGTTCATCAGCGACGAGAACGTGGCGCTCTTCGGCGTCGAGGCTGCTGGCGAGGGCATCGCGTCAGGCAAGCACGCCGCCACGCTCAACGCGGGGCGCGTCGGCGTTCTTCACGGCTCGAAGAGCTACGTGCTTTGTGACGACGGCGGGCAGATTCAAGAGGCTCACTCCATCAGCGCCGGCCTCGACTACCCAGGCATCGGACCCGAGCACGCCCACCTGCGAGATACGGGGCGCGTTCGGTACCTTTCGACCACCGACGATGAAGCCATCGCAGCCGGTTTGTGTCTCGCACGCTCCGAAGGAATCATCCCTGCGCTCGAGACCGCGCACGTCCTCGCGCGCGTTCGCGACGTCGGGGTCGCTGTCTCCGCGCTGCGCTTGCGACCGGTCACCGTCGCGCTGTGTCTCTCCGGCCGCGGTGACAAGGACCTTGCAGCCTATAGGGAACATGTCGCGCATTGACGCTGCCATGAACGGGCGACGCAAAGCGCTCGTCGCCTATCTGTGCATGGGCGACCCGACGCTCGAGGAGTCCGTCGATCTCGCCGTGGCGTGCGCGGAGGCAGGTGCGGACGTTCTCGAGCTCGGTGTACCATTTTCGGATCCGACGGCCGACGGACCTGCGATCGCCCGAGCGAGCGAGCGTGCGCTTCGTGTTGGAGGAGGGCTCACGGCTTCCATCGAGGCTGCGCGCGCCATCCGTGCTCGAAGTCCGGTGCCGCTGCTGCTCTTCGGGTACTACAACCCGATCTTCGTCCGCGGCGAAGAACGCACGGTGCGCGAGGCCCACGACGCGGGCATCGACGGGCTGCTCGTCGTCGATCTGCCCGTGGAAGAAGCGCACACGCTGCGAGCCCTCTGTAAGGAGCGGGCGATGGCGCTCGTTCCGCTGCTCGCACCGACGAGCTCGCCTCTGCGCGTGGCGCTCGCGAGAGAAGCGATCGCGGGGGCTGCGCCCGGCTTCGTCTACTACGTGTCGGTCGCGGGGATCACCGGCTCCGCCGATGCTCCGCTCGCAGAGGCAAGCGCCCGAGCTGGTGAGCTGCGGAAGACGCTCGGCGCGCCCGTCGTGATTGGCTTTGGCATCGACTCGCCCGAAAAGGCTCGGCTCGCTGCTACGCATGCCGACGGGGTAGTCGTCGGCTCTGCGATCGTGCGCCGCATCGCGGACGCCAAAGACAGCGTGTCACGCAAACGTGACGTGATCGACCTCATCCGCGCTCTGCGCGCGGCGCTCGACTGAGATTTGAAGCGGCGCTATAGCCTCTCTCGGTCATGCTCCTTCTTTGCATCTCGGACATCCACGGCAACCTCGACGCCCTCCGCGCGGTGCTCGCCACGGCCGAGCGTCGGGCGTTTCACAAGCTCCTTGTCGCCGGTGACGTCGTCTTCTCCGGCCTGGACGACGCTTCCCACGCACAACCCCTCGAGACTTGGCGGCGCCTCACGTCAGCAGGAGCCGTGATGGTGCAGGGCGTGACCGATCGCGCCATCGCAACGCTCGATCCGTCCAACATCGAGCCGACGAGCGAGCACGAGCACAAGATGATCGAGCGCATGAAGCTCGTCCGGGCCGAGCTCGGCGATCTCGTGCTCGAGCGGCTGCGTCGACTGCCTACCCAGGTACGCTTTCCTCTCGAGGATGGCGGCGAGGTGGTTCTCGTGCACGGCTCCCCCTCCGACCCATCGGAGGCCATGTCGCACGACATGACCGACGAAGAGCTATCGGCGCTCATCGGCGACGACCCAGCCGACCTCATCGTGTGCGGAATGAGCCACTTGCCGTTCGATCGAACGGTGTCCGGCGTGCGCATCGTCAACGTGGGAAGCGTCGGGGAAGCACCGGACGGTGTCTCACGCAACGAGCAGCCGCTGGTCGCCCACGCGACGTGGATCGAATCTCGACCGTCTGGCCTTTACGTCGAGCCGATCGTGGTCCCCCTTCGTGAAAGCGCCGCTCTCAAAACGGCTTAAGGCTCACCACGCTGCGTCGCGGAGATACACGCGCAGCGGCGTCCAGTATTGGTCGACCCATCCCTTTTCGTACTTCTTCGCTTGTGACTTCGGGACGCCGGAGTGCGTCATGCGCAAGCGGGTTTTGCCCTCCGCTTCCGGCCGGAGCTCGAGCTCGAGGCGTGAGTCGGGGTGCGTCTCGGGGAAGTCGGTCGTGCGCCAACGCTGGACGATGCGCGCGCCCGGAACGAGCCTCTCGTGACGACCTGCGATGTAGCCGTCCCACGCCGTGAAGGCGCCGCCCTCGATGGGCTCGCCGGTTGCCGTGCTTGTGGTGAAGGCCGCGTGGCGTGAGGGATCGACGAGCGACTCGTAGACGTCCATCGGCGCTGCGTCGAAGACTTGCTCTTGCACGATGGTGGCGAGTTCGACAACGACTTTGGCAGCCTGCGGACGTGCGTGCGACTTGGCCGGCGTCTTCTTGCTCGGCGCCTTCTTCGGCCGCTTTGCTGTCGCCTTCTTCTTCGCTGGGCTCTTCTTCTTCGGTGGCGCGTGCTTCTTTGCGCTCTTCTTCGCCGGCTTCGCCCGCTTCTTCTTCGCCGCCATGCCTCACCTCGCGACCGACAACGCTATCACGTACTCCGCGTCGCGGCTCCGCCGCTCCGGCGGCGGAGCCTCATTTCTCCACAGCCGGCCTTCGCTCTTGCCCTGCGGAGCAGTTTGCGCGATTCAGAAACGGACGACCGAGATGGGAAAGCGACCGAAAGACAACATCATCCACGTTCGTTTCGGAAATGGCGGCGGCCGCATCGATCACCTGCTCGGGAGGGACGCGGCCGGAGCTACGGCAACGGCAGAAGCCCTCGAGCCCGTCAGCGAGTCCTTCTCCGTCAAGGAAGTGTCGAAGCTCCTCGGGCTGACAGCCGCGCGCCTCCGCTCCCTCGACCGCGCGAAGATCGTGTCCCCGACGGGCGAGCGCAAGGGTAAGCGCGCCTACACCTTCCAGGATCTCATCGCTCTCCGCGCGACGCTGATGCTCTCACGCGAGGTGAAGATGCGGGAAGTGGCGCGGGCGATCGGCGCGCTGCGGCAAGCGCTTCCGCGCGTGACGAGGCCGCTGCAGGAGCTCCGCCTCGTGAGCGACGGCCGGCACGTCGTCGTGCGCTCGCACGAGGGGCGCTCGTTCGAGCCGGTGACGGGCCAGCTCGTGATCGACTTCGACGTGAGCCTGCTCCACACCGACGTCGTGCGCGTCCTCCGACCCGAGACACCCGCAGCACGGGCGCGCACGGCGTACGATCTCTACGTCCGCGCGAGCGCCCTCGACGAGGACCCGACGACCTACGACGAAGCCGAAGCGCTCTATCGCGAAGCCATCGAGCTCGACCCGCTCCTCGCGATCGCCCACACGAACCTCGGCAACATCCTCTTTCGTCGCGGTCACGAGCGCGCCGCGGAGACGCTCTACCTCGCCGCCATCGCCATCGACGACCGCCAGCCAGAAGCGCACTACAACCTCGGCTACGTGATGCTCGAGCGCGGCGACGCAAAGCGCGCATCCGACCACTTCGAGAAGGCCATCGGCCGTGACTCCCGCTTCGCCGACGCCCACTTCAACCTCGCGATGGCCTGCGAGCAGCTCGGTGAGCGATCCCGGGCGAGGATCCATTGGAAGCGGTACCTGGATCTCGAGCCGCAGGGGACGTGGGCAGACATCGCCCGCAAGCACCTCTCGTAAACAGAATCGGAGCCGGAGCCGGAGCCGGAGCCAGTCACATCAACACGTGGCTTCGCCCGTGTGCATCCGTAGCATCGACGGATCCCCTCGCGGGCTTCGCCCGTGTGCATACGCGGCTTCGATCGGTCCCTTTCGTGGATTCGCTCATCGACCCACGCAGCTTCGATCGCTCCCCTTCGTGCATCACGCGAGTGGGTTCGTCCACCCAATCAACACAGGTGTGGGATGGACCGGGCTCCCTACGTGGATTGGACCGATCTTGTTCGTGGATGGGATCGAATCACTATCGAGCTCGGGTGCGATCACTCCGTGGAAGGATCGACCCATCCCATCTCATGCACTCACCCATGCTGCGGAGTGGGTCCACTCCATCCACGGACCGATGTCGATCGAGCTCCCATGGGATCGCAGGCGAGCCCAGGATGGGGTTGACCCAAGCATCGTAGGGATGCGACCCAAGCCGTGGATGGAGCACGGTCCATCCACGGATGGGATCGCGTCATCCCGCGGACCGACGAACCCAAGCCATGGGGAGTCGAGGACATCCACGGACAGGAGCCACTCAATCTGGGAACAAGCCGACGCCGACGCCGACTCCGACTCCGGCTCCGGCTCCGACGCCGGCTCCGTTACGGGCAGCTTGGCTCGAACACCAACCACCGCGCGCTGCCGATGCTCGAGTCGGTGCACGACGCCGTGACGATGACGTCGAGCGCGGTACCGAAAAAGGGCGCGCTCGCGAACGCCGGGCTCGAGTGGCTCGCCGTGCACGCGAGGGCGCCAGTGAGATTGTTGGCGGGCGTAGTTTGGGTCGCGTTGAGCGCCGACGGGAGCTCGTAGACTTCGGGAGCTTCGAAGCTCGTGCCAGTGTTGCGCAGAACGAGCCAGTAGTCCGCGCCGACGAGAGAGTCGCCACATGACTGCGTGACGACGACGTCTGGCTTGAGATCGCCATCGAAGTCGACGAACGCGTGGGTGAACGACGAGGCGACGTTGTTGGTGCAGGACGACGATGCGCTGAGCGCGTCGAACGTTCCGCTCGGTTGCGCGTTCAGCCCGGGAAGCGGGATGAACGTGGGGGTGGTCGCGAACGCCGCGCCACTGTTCGGGTAGACCGACCAGTGTGCGGTGCCCGCGTTGCCGTCGGTGCAGCTTTGGGTGACGACGAGATCGGGCTTCTGATCACCGTTGAAGTCGACGACCGTGTAGCTTGGTTCGGACAAAGCGTTCGCTGCACACGCGAGCGCGCCGCCGAGGGGTGTAGGGAGGAAGCTGTTACCAGGGAGCGTGAACGCGATGGGTGCGGTGACGCCCGTCGCGGTGCCTGGGTAGACGCGCCAGCTGGTAATGCCGACGGACGTGTCATCGCACGCCGTGGTGACGACGACGTCCGGGATGAGGTCGCCTGTGATGTCATAGAACGCGAAGGCCGGTTGATTGCCCTGGCAGCTCGGGGCGTCCACCTCGAGCGATGGGAACGCGTGGAGGCCTGCGTCGGTGGGGAGGGTGTAGGACTGCCCAGCCAGGTCGAAGCCCGTGCCGGTGTTGTGATAGACGAGCCACCGCGTCGTGCCGACAGTCGCGTCGGTGCAGAGCGACGTGACGACGAAGTCGAGGTTCAAGTCGCCGTCGACGTCGACGAGGGCGCTTTGCACGCAGTTCGCCGACGTTGGCAGCGACGGCAACCCGTATTGCGTGGCGGGCGCGAAGGCACTCCCGGTGTTCAGATAAACGAGCAACACACTGACGCCGACGTTGGCGTCCTGGCATGCGCGCGTCACGACGAGGTCTGCGCGCCCGTCGCCGTTGAAGTCCATCACGCTGTAATCGAAGGTGCTCTGAGAGCTCGTACACGCGACGCTGGCCGACAGCCCCGGGAATGGCGTGCCTTGAGCTCCCGCTGGTGGAACAGGGAGCACGAACGACTCCAGGTTCGATCCGCAGCTCGACGATCCGCCGTAGAGCATCTTGGTCGCCGCGTCGCTGTCACCGAGGAGAGGTGGCGACGTTGCAGAGCATGCACACACGCTCACACATGTTGCGATGGCAAGACGCGCCCTCATTAACGAGAAGTGTGCCACGCATCCACCGAGCGCGTCAGGAAGCCAGCTCGACTTTTGGAGTTCTTTACGTGAGAGCGCCGCTACATCTTGCGATGGCGCAAGCTCGGAAGGGCGGCTCGAACACGCTCTTGGTATGCGAAGTCGAGGGTGGCGGTCGCGATCCCCTCCCCTTCGCCGCACTGGGCGATCACGTCTCCCCACGGATCGATGATGGCGCTCTTGCCGTACGTCTGGCGGCCTCGCGGGTGCTTGCCCGTCTGGGCGGGCGCGAGCACGAAGACCTGGTTCTCGATGGCGCGCGCGCGAAGCAGCGGGAGCCAGTGATCCTTGCCCGTCGTCAGCGTGAACGCGGCGGGGACGCTGACGATGAGCGCCCCGGCGTCGACCAAGCGGCGATAGAGCTCGGGGAAGCGCACGTCGTAGCAAATCGTCATGCCGAGCTTCTTGCCGCGAACCTCGGCCACGCTCGTCTCCGTACCCGGGGTGCACGAGCCTGACTCGCGAAGGGTCGTACCGTCGGGCAGGTCGACGTCGAAGAGGTGCACCTTGCGGTACTTCGCGAGGACCGCGCCGTTGGGGGCGACGAGCGCGCTCGTGTTGAAAGGCTTGGCCGCGTCGGTGCTCTTCTCGGGCATGCCTCCCGCGAGGACGAAGACGCCACGCTCTCGCGCCAGCGTTTGAAGGGTCTTGACGATGGGACCCTCGCCGGGAACGTCCTCCGCGATGGCGCGCCGGTCGTCCTCCGACTCGCCCATGAACGCGAAGTTCTCGGGGAGCGCGACGAGCTCCGCGCCCATCTCGGCCGCACGCGACACGAGCTCGACGACCTTATCGAGGTTCCTTTGCAGGTCCGCCTGCGAGCTGAGCTGAACGACCGAGACGCGCATCATGCCTTTCCGCGGGTCGTGCGACGCTTCGCACCCCTGAGCTCATGCCCCATACGGCGTGCCTTCACCGCGAGGTACGCCACCGACTCGGTCGTGCTGGCGACGACGAGCGGGACGCGCTCGACCACCTCGACACCCCCGCGCTCGAGCCCCTTCACCTTCTCCGGATTGTTCGTGAGAAGGCGGACGCGGGGGGCTCCGAGATCGCGCAAGATGGCCGCCGCGATGTCATAGCTGCGCTCGTCATCCGCGAAGCCGAGAGCGCGATTCGCCTCGACGGTGTCGAGCCCGCGCTCTTGCAAGGCGTAGGCGCGGATCTTGTTGCCGAGGCCGATGCCCCGACCTTCCTGGCGCAGGTAAACGACGATGCCGTGCTTGCACGCGGTGATCATGCGGAGCGATGCGTCGAGCTGGGCTCGGCAGTCGCATTTGTGCGAGCGGAGCACCTCGCCCGTCCAACACTCGGAGTGAACGCGGACGAGGTGGGGCTCCTTCTTCGAGCCCCCTGCGTCCGAGACGAGCGCGAGGTGCTCGCCGTCATCGCCCGGAGCCGCGGCCGTGCGGTACACGACGGCACGGATGGGCCCGTAATCCGTCGGAATGATCGACTCCGCGTAGCGCGTGACGCTCACACGCCGACGTTAGCACGTGCTAGAACCCAGGCGATGGACGACGAGCCCAAAGATCGCGACCCGCGCGACTCGCAGCTTCCTCCGGAAGACCGAGACGCGCGGCGACGCGGCAGGCTCGAGAGCGTCATCCCAGAGCTCATCAAGCGCGCCGTGGAGATCGGCGTCGAGAAGGCGCACGAGGCTCCCGAGTCCCTCAAGCACCTCATCAATGATCTTCGTTTGCCGAAGGAGGTCGCCGGTTACCTCCTCTCGCAGGTGGAGGACACGAAGAACGGCGCGCTCCGCGTGGTCGCCAAAGAGACGCGCGATTTCCTCGAGCACACGAACCTCGCCCACGAGATCAAGAAGATGCTGACGACGCTCCAGTTCGAGGTGAACACCACCATTCGCTTCCGCCCGAACGAGCCCAAGCAAGAGGGCGACGCTGCGAGCGAAGAGGGCGATGCGCTCCCCAAACCCGAGGTAAAGGTCGACATGTTCACGCGCCGTAACGAAAGCAAACACACGAAAGCGAAGGAGGGCTGAGTGCCTCGTCCTCTCAAAACCGGCGGTGACGTCGACAGTTGGTGCACCAAGTGCCGCATGATGCTGACGCATCGCATCGTCGCGATGGTCGGGCCCAAGCCCGCGCGCGTGCAGTGCGAGACGTGTCACTCGCAGCACAACTTTCGTGAGCACGCTCCAGGCGAGACTCCGGCGCGGGCGGCAGCGTCGGCGCGGGCGGGCTCTGCGTCGGGTCCGCGGCCAGCGCGCGTCTCCAACGTGACGCGGCTCGAGCAAGAGCGTCGCGATCGCGAGAACCTGTGGGAGCGCGCGTGCACGGGGAGGCTCATCTCCGACTTCATCAAGTACAGCCCGAAGGAGTCGTTCAAGATCGGCGATCTCGTGAAGCACACGAAGTTCGGCGATGGCGTGGTCCTCACGGTCATCGACGCGCACAAGATCGAGATCCTCTTCCGTGACGAACCCCGCAAGCTCGCTCAGGCGCTTGCGTGACCATCGGCGCGGAGCGCCGGAGCAGGACACTGCGCCCCTTCGCGGTCGCATGCGTGTGGGGGGTCGTTGGTTCGTGGTCCGCGGCGCGCGGCGATGTGACGGTGACGGCTCCCGTCGTACGCATCGCGCCCTCATTCGACGGACACTTCGGAGCGTGGCTTCTCCTCGGCCCTTACGAATCTGCGAGCCACGGCATCAAAGCGGCGAAGGGCGTCACCGTCCCCGATGCTCTCGCGACCGATCCCCCGAAGCTCGTCGAAGCGACGCTCGTTCCCTCAGCAGCCGAGCCTGCGTGGATCGTCGCCTCGACGAACGCCGGCGCGATCGACGTGAAGGCTGCCCTCAAAACCAGCCCGCTCGCGAACGGGACCGACTTGATCGCCTACGCGGCAGGCACGCTTCACCTCGCGCGCGCCGAGAAGCTCTTCATGCTCCTCGGGAGCGACGACGGCGTACGTGTTTCGGTCGACGGCAAGGTCGTCCTCTCGCATGACGAGCCGAGGCCCCAGCGTGACGACGACGACATGGTCCCGCTCGATCTCGCGGCCGGCGATCATCCCATCCTCTTGAAGCTTCACCAGCGCGAAGGCGCGTGGAGCTTCCGCGTGCGCTTCGTCGATGACAAGCTCGCGCCACCGGAAGACGCATACCTCGCCCTCACCGGAGCGACCGAGGACCGCGCACGGCTGCTCGCGACGGAGATGGGCCGAGGCTACGTCGACCTTGGAACGCGCGCAGACGCCTACGTGATGCACGTTCACGTCCGCTATACGGAGGGCGCGCCCATCGGCGTTCCACTGCACATCAAGGCCGCGCTCGAAGCTCCGCTCGGCGCCGCTCCGCTGTTCAACATCGACGCGGGAGAGCCAGCCCTTGGCTCTCCCGCGGTCGACGTGCAGCTCCCAGCCATCGCCGGCGCGGATCTCGTCACCCTCGAGGACAAGGACATCCGCGTCCGCGCCGAAGTGGGCGGTCACGCCATCACGCAGACGTTCCACCCTCGAAAGAGCATCCGCGAAGCCATCAAGCGCGCCGACGACGTGCTCGGTCGCATCGCGAAAGGCACGAAGCCCGCGTGGCTCCGCGAGGACACGATGGAGAGTCTCGTCTACGCTCGTAACCGCCTCGCAGCGGCGCAGAACCGCGGCGACACCGACGCCGAGGCGCTGACCACAGAGACCCGCGAGCTCACGAGCGGGCTCGACGCGCTCGAGCACGACAAGGACCCTTATGCGTCGCGAACGGGGCCAATGCGCATGGCCTACCGTTCCCCCATCGACGGCGCGCTCACGGAGTACGGGCTCTATGTCCCGACGAGCTTTCGTGAAGGCCAGAAGCGCAAGCTCCCGCTCGTCGTCGCGCTCCACGGTCTGAACGGACGGCCCATGGCGATGATGCGGTGGTTCTTCGGCGGCGACGATCCGAAGCGCGAGCAGGACTACGAAGAACGGCACGTCGACGCGCTGCCCTCGCTCGACGCGTTCGTCGTGACGCCGAGTGGCTACGGCAACACGATGTACCGCGATCTCGGCGAGGACGATCCGATGCGCGTCCTCGATCGCGTGATGGCGCGCTTTCCCATCGATCCGAACCGCGTCACGATCACGGGCCCGTCGATGGGCGGCATCGGTGCTGCGTCGATTCCCTTTCGGCATCCCGACCGCTTCGCCGCGGCCGAGCCCCTCTGCGGCTACCACAGCTACTTCGTCCGTCGCGACATCCTCGGCCGACCCATGCGCCCGTGGGAGCACGTGCTCGCCGAAGAGCGCTCGAACGTCGAGTGGGCGCTCAACGGCTTCGGCCTCCCGCTCTTCATCGTTCACGGCACGAAGGACCTGCCCGTCGAAAACAGCGGCGTGCTCATCGATACCTACGACAAGCTTCACTACTCCGTGGAGCACGAGCACCCCGAGCTCGGGCACAACGTCTGGCAGACGACCTACGAGAACCTCAAGGGCGCCAAATGGCTCACGGACAAGCGCCGCGATCCACACCCGCGCCGCGTCCGCTTCCGCACCGTGCGCCTTCGTGACGGCGCGAGCTACTGGGTCCACGTGACCGAGCTCTCCGCTCCCGATGTGTGGGGCCAAGTCGACGCGCGCGTTACATCACGCACGGCCATCAACGCCGCGACGTCCGGCGTCGCGGAGCTCGCCTTCGACCGCGACTCGGCGCTCGTCGATCCGTCCGCGCCTACCACCGTGACCTTGGACGGGCAGGTCTTCTCATTTGCCTCGAGCGATCCGCTCGTCTTCCATCGCGAAGGAGGGTCGTGGACGGGGGGCGCTGCGCGGCACGACGGCACGTGGAAGCGCGGCGAGATCACGGGCCCCATTCGCGATGCCTTCCACGCGCCGCTCCTCTTCGTGTGGGGGGCTTCCGATCCTCAGCAAGCGCGCGCCAACGAGGAGGTCGCGCGCGCATGGGCGGCCATCCGAGGGGGCGTGACTGTCCGCTACCCCATCATCAGCGATGTGGAGTTCCTCGCCCACGGCGAGAGCCTCGCGAACGACCGCGCGCTCTTTCTCGTCGGCAGCGCGAAGTCCAACCAAGTCGTGCGCCTGCTCGAAGGTGACTTGCCCATCCGCGTGGACGGCGACGCGGTCATCGTCGGTGCACAACGTTTCACGGGCGACCAGCTCGGAGCTGCGTTCATTCGCCCCAATCCCAAGCGCACCGACCGCTATCTCGTCGTCGTCGAAGGCACGAGCCCCCTCGGTACGTGGCGCTCGCTGTCGCTCCCAGACCTCCTGCCCGACTTCGTCGTGTGGGACGTCGGCGTGGCACCCGCGCGCGGCCAGATGCTCCTCTCAGCGGGCGCGCTCCGCGCAGGCGGCTTCTTCAAGAACGACTGGACGCTGCCGGATAGGATCGAGGATCCCCTTGCCCAAGCGACGCGCCCGGGTGCCAAGACGGAGCACGACGCGACGCCCTACCTGCCGTAGGTGTTCTTCCCCGTCGTCCGCATCGGCATCGCCCCTCGCCCTCGGCGGCGGTCCTCGATGCGTTCGGGTTGATCGGCGCCCTTCGGGCCTGAGGAGCGTTGAACCCGGGTGAGGGCTTTGCCGTCGGAGCGGGCGTAACCACCGCGTTGAGCCTCGGCGCGACGGGTGTTGACGCCCTCGCCGCCCCCTTCGGGCAAGTCGTGGGGGATGCGCTTGGGAACGCCGTACGTCTTCTTCAGCTCGGTGAGCTCCTGCCGCGTCAGATAGCGCCAGCGCCCGGGCGCGAGACCCTCGGACGTCACCCCCGCGAATGCGGTCCGCGCGAGCCTCATGACGGTGAACGCGGTCGCGTCGCCCATGCGGCGGATCTGTTGGTTGCGGCCCTCGCGAATGGTGAGCTCGATCCACGTCTTGTCGTTCTCGTGGCGAATGAGCTCGACGTCGGCGGGGAGCGTGCGCCCGTCCTCGAGCTCGACGCCGCGCCGCCATCGGTCGAGATCGTCGTCCTTCATGATCCCGCTGACCTTGAGGACGTAGCGCTTGGGCACCCCACCCCGCGGGTGGAGCAAAGCGTTGGCGAAGTCGCCGTCGTTGGTCGCGAGCAAGATGCCGCTCGTCGCGAAGTCGAGACGCCCGATTGGGAAGGCGCGCACGCCGAGCGTCTTCAGGATGTCGGCCACACATGGACGCCCCTCGGGATCGTTCAGCGTCGCCACCATCCCGCGCGGCTTGTGAAGCGCGACGTAGATGGGGCGCTCGGCGAGGATGAGCTCACCGTCGAGCTCGATCCGGTCGCCCGTCGGGTCCGCACGCACACCGAGCTCCGTGACGATCCGCCCGTTGACGCGCACGCGACCACCCGTGATCATCGTCTCCGCGGCACGTCGCGACGCCACGCCTGCGCGCGCGAGGAGCTTCTGCAACCGCTCGCCGTCTCGTCGCTCTGGAGGCGCGAGGCCTCGTACTCCAGCGCCCGGCGTTGTATCTTTGTCTTTAGGCATGCGACGCGTAGAAAAACCGTGGGGATACGAAATCGTGTGGGCCGAGACGGACCGCTACGTCGGCAAGATCCTTCACATCAACATCGGCCAGAAACTCTCTCGACAGTACCACGAGCGCAAGGACGAGACGTTCTACGTTCAAT
>Ga0302326_10016421_pt1 | contig 15498 bp, 17 predicted proteins | sample Palsa_T0_3_FD_202264 | JGI IMG/M metagenome (GOLD analysis project Ga0302326, IMG submission 202264) | Peat permafrost microbial communities from Stordalen Mire near Abisko, Sweden - Palsa_T0_3 | ecosystem: Environmental > Terrestrial > Soil > Palsa > Peat permafrost | place: Sweden: Abisko...
TCCCTCTACGCCCACCGACCGACCGACCACTACGATCATTCAACTAGAGGAGCGTCACGCATGGTAGAGCGGGGAACGCCGGACGATCAGTTGACTCAGATCGCTGTGGACACTGGTCTGAACTCAGCCATAGACAAACTGGTGAAGGACTTGCAAATCGATTTGCCAACAGCCATCCGCCTGGTGGTATCAGCGGCTGCGAAGTGGATCGCCAAGAACCTCGACGATCTTTAGGCCGGAGGGTTCGGCCCGTTGATCGGTAGCCACGCCTGGTAGCCACTCCAGCATCTGAGAAGTGGGGAATATTCCCCACTTCAGCCAGGTTGGCACAACCGTGGAATTACGCGCCGACGCTGCCCGCAACCGTGCTGCGATCGTCGAGGCCGCCCGCGGGGTGTTCGCCGAGGAGGGCCTCGACGCCCCCCTGGATGAGATAGCCCACCGGGCCGGGACGGGGAACGCCACCCTCTACAGGAACTTCCCGACTCGCGAGGACCTGGTGTCAGCCGTTTTCGCGGAGCGGATGGCCGAGCACCTAGCCGCCGTCCAGGCCGGCCTCGCCGACCCCGACCCTTGGGGTGGTTTCGCGTCCTATGTGCGGGCTGCAGCCGCCATGCAGGCCTGGGACCGGGGCATCGCAGACCTGGTCATAATGGACCTGCCGGGCGCCCCGGAGATTGAACGGCTCCGCTCCGAGGCGTTCGACGGCCTGTTCCGCCTGGTCGAGCGGGCCTGCTCCACTGGCGTCCTGCGGGCCGATTTCACCACTCAAGACGTCGTCGTGCTCCTCATGGCCAACGCCGGGCTGGTCGAACGAGCCCACGGCGTTACGGCGGAGGCGTCGGCCCGGCTTGTCCACGTGCTGCTCGACGGGTTCCGCTCGACCTCCGCCACCGACGGGCCCGCCGCCCCCAGCCGGGCCCGGATGCGCCTGGCCATGCGACGCAACGGCGAACGCCGCCTCGGCGCCAGCCGAAGGAGACGCTGACCATGCAGATCGGAACCCTCTCCAAGGAGCACCTCATATGAACTTCGAGCTCGGTGTCTATTCGTTTGGCAATACTCCGCGTACCGCCGAAGGAGGCCACGGCCCCACTGCGCAGGCGATACGCGACGTGCTCGAAGCCGTGCACGTCGCCGAAGAAGTGGGCCTGGACTTCTTCGGCTTCGGTGAGCACCACACGCAGTCGATGCCACTGTCGTCGCCGACCGCCCTGGTCAACGCCGCCGCGGCATCCACCCGCCGGATCGGCCTCGGCACCACCGTGACGGTCCTCTCCACGGACGAGCCGATCCGGGTCTTCCAGCAACTCGCCACGGCCGCGGCAATCGCGCCCGGCCGCATCGAGGTCGTAGCCGGCCGTGGGTCGTCCGCCATCACCTTTCCGATCTTCGATCTCGACGAGAGCGACTACGACATGCTCTACAGCTCCAAGCTCGACCTGCTTCTCGAGGTCAATCGCCACGACCGTGTCACCTGGGCCGGGCGGCACCGGCGCCGACCCCTCGAGGACACACTGGTCGTACCCCGACCCGAGCATCCGCTGCGAATCTGGCTCGGCACAGGCGGGAGCCCAGAATCGGTACTCCGGGCTGTCGAACTGGGCCTACCAATGTTCCTGGGCATCCTCGGCGGTACCCCGCAGCACTGGGCCCAGTACGGCCGCGCCTACCGCCAGGCTTGGGCCGAGGTCGGCCACCCCGCCGAGGCGGCCCGCATCGCCGTCGCGGTCCACGGGTTCGTCGCCGACAACGACCGCCAAGCGAAAGCCAACTTCCTCGATCACGAGCTGCGCATGTTCCAAGCCGCCATGGCCGAGATCGGCCGCAGCGGCCCGCCCCCGTCGGGTCGAGACCGCGACTACGAGCCGGGCGGAATGGTGTTCGCCGGCGGGCCCAACCAGATCGCCGACCGCATCCTGAACCTGCGCCAGTTACTTGGCCACACCCGCCAGATCCTGCAGATGGACGTCGGCGGCATACCCCAAGGCACCTTCCTCAAAAGCATCGAACTGCTCGGCACCAAAGTCCTGCCGCAGATCCGCAAAGAGCTCGAACCACCTGCGGCGGCCTCTGCCCGGGGAGGAGCGACGACCGGATCGCCCTTCTAGCCCCTGTGCAACCGGCTGCTCGCATGGATGACGCGACAGCTGACCCGGTTTGGCCAATTAGTCCGGCAAATGGCGCGTGCGACAACCCGGCGACTATGTGGCAGCGGGTGGCTGGGCGGGGTCACCGCCTAAGGCTGTCGTCAGTCCCTCCAAGTCGGCGACGGTCACGGTGAGCGCGGAGTGACCGGTTCGTCGAAGTTTCGACGGCACTTTCTCGGTGAAGTGCACGCAGACGCCTCCGTCGTGGTTCGTCCCAAAGCTCAGCCCGTCATCAACACCAGACGCGCGCACACCGAACGCTGTCCACCAGCGGTATTTCCGAGTGATGTGCGCGCCGCTGATGTTCGCTAGCGGTGTCGCAAGCTTGAAAAAGCCGAAGGTTGCCACAAACGAACCGTCATCGGTGAGCGTGACGCCGTCCTTTGCGGGCCGGAGGCCAAAGGGCACCAGCACTGGCAGGTAGCGCTTGTCGATGGCGTAGCCGAAATGTCTGGTCATCAGCGGTCCGATCCGTTTGTCTAGGACAACTTACGTGCTGCAGCCACGAACGCGGAGGGCGTCACCTGTGGTCCCTACCGTCGGAGGTGTTCAGCGGCGGCCCGGTGACCGCATTCCCCGCGACCGAGGTAGCGAGCAGCTGACGGCTACCGTTCCTGTTCGGTCGGGCGGATGAGGATCTCGTTGATGGCGACGGTGCGAGGCCGGGTGACGATATAGGTGATCGCGTCGGCGATGTCCTCTGCTGCCATGGTCTGCCCGAACTGGCTCTTGATGCTCTCAAGCACCTCGGCTCTGTTATGAGAAGCGAGCTCGGTCGCTGTGGCACCCGGCTCGACCAGCGAGATGCGCACGTAGCGCTTGGTTAGCTCTTGGCGGAGCGATTCGCTGAAGGCGCCGACGCCGTGCTTGGTCAGGCTGTAGACGCCGTTGCCGCTACGTGCGACGCGCCCTGCGACAGAGCTGACGTTGACCATGTCTGCGACGTGGCGAGGACCGTCGGCGGCGGCGCGGAGCAGGTGGGGTGTTGCCGCGTGCGCGCAATAGAGAAGGCCGAGGACGTTGAGCTCGACCATGCGCTCCCACTCCGACAGCGGGGCGTCCGCCGCTGGACCGAGGAGCATCACGCCGGCATTGTTGACGAGTGTGTCGAGACGACCGAGTTCGGAGACCGTGTGCTCGACAGCCCCGGTCGCCTCGTCCTGCTTGGTGACGTCGCAGTCGATGACCAGCGCTGCTCCACCCGTATCGCCGATCTCGTTGGCGAGCGCCTCGAGCCTGTCCTTGCGCCGGGCCGCGAGAGCTACCGCCGCTCCAGCTGCTGAGAGCTGGCGGGCGGTCGCCGCTCCAATACCGCTCGATGCTCCGGTGACCAGTGCGACTGTTCCTTCAAGAGTGGACGCCATGACCAGAGTTTACTGAGGTCACTTCGCTGCCTCACCGGCCGAGGTGGCAGTCCTCCGCGATCGCGCCGTGCTCGTGTGTACGGCCATCGGGGGTCGGAGTTTGACGGTGCTCAGACTAGCCTCAGAGCAGTGCGGGATGCCATCGAGCGCTCTTGTCGGCGGTGATTTCTCCAATACCTTCGACGCTAAAAAGGAAGCGAGTGCGAACCGATCGCTCGGCCCGTACCTAGGAACTGTGCCAGTCGAAGCCAGTTGCCGGGATTTGTCGTGATCTCCCTGACAGCCAAGTTGCCGTGGGTTGGCGCTAGCATGCTCCTCAGGTAGGGCTGGCGCCGACAAGGCACCGGCCTGACGCCGTTGCTCCAGACCCAGGCGACACTAACCCCCAGCGTTGTGCGGGGTACTGCTAGGAGAAGAGGAGCGACGAAGTTGTCAGCAGTTGCTGGTTTCGTCGAGTTGTCCAGCCTGAGTTCTAGCGCAGTCGGGCCATCGGCCGACGGAGCCCGTGCGCGCTCCGACCCGAGCCTACGACCTGGGCCAGCCCGCACACCTCTGGCGGTAGTGGAGCCACGTGGCCGGCTTGTCGTCACGGGCGACTGTCAGCCGGGTCATCGGCCTCCGCGATTTACCGCACCGAGGATGGCCCGTCATACCCCTTTCCCGACGCACCTCCCGGCTCGACGTTGTCGCCAGAAATCGGGGACTGAAGCTATGAAAACGGGACCACTTTCCTCCGAGCTGCTCCAAAAGATGAACGCCTATTGGCGGGCCGCTAACTATTTGTCGGTTGGCCAGATCTATCTTTGGGAAAACCCGCTGCTGAGAAAGCCGCTGGAACTGGCTCATGTTAAGCCCATCGTGGTCGGGCACTGGGGCACTACGCCGGGCCAGAACTTCATATACGTCCATTTGAACCGGGTCATCAAGAAATACGACCTCGACATGTTCTACAACGCCGGCCCGGGCTACCTCAAGCAGATGGTGCAGGACAAGCTGATAAAGCACAACAACTACATCGACCGGCACGGCCAGGACATGCCCGAAGTCCTCAACTGGAAGTGGGGTAGCCCGGCATGAGCGGCGAAAGCAGCGCTTCCTGCGATGCCCGCGTAGACAAAGAGACAAGGTGATCTGTGGCTAGTAGTTCAGGACGATTCCCATGGAGAATAAGGAACTTTCTTGCGGTTCTGGCGGGACGCGATAGATACCGTACAAAGCGCCCGCTGCCCAAATGGCTCGAGGGGGACGCTGGTCACGGAGGCCGGGAGGTATGGGCCCCACACCCAGCGAAGACCAGCGCGAGCACCTCCGAGAGAAACCCCGCCAAGGATCCAAAAACTGTGGAGGGCGTTGGTCACGGCTAGCGTAGCGATGGCGGTGCGACAGGGCGCCACCGTGGGCCCAGCCCTGTACCCCCTTCGGTTCGGGCCGATCTATGAGTACCGGCCCTGGGGCGGTCGCCAATTGAGCGGCCTGCTCGCCGAGCCCCTGCCCGGCGATGGCCCCATCGGCGAGGCGTGGGTGTTGAGCGACCGCCAAGATTATCAGAGCCGCGTCAGCGACGGGCCGTTCAGCGGGTGGGCCCTCAGTGAGCTGTTGGAGCGGTTCCCCGAGCAAATGCTTGGGGAAGTGCCCTTTCGGCCGGGGCGGTTCCCCCTTCTGTTGAAGTTTCTCGACGCGCGCGACCTGCTATCAGTCCAGGTGCACCCAGCAGACCGCCAGGCGCAATACTTGCCTGCGGGTGACACCGGGAAAACCGAAGCGTGGGTCGTGCTGGAGGCGGGGCCAAACAGCGTCGTCTACGCCGGCCTGCGGCCAGGCACCACCAGGGAAGGCCTGCAGCGGGCCGTCGACGACGGGGAGGTGGCTGCCGAGCTAGCGTCGTTCACTCCCAAGTCTGGGGATGCCTTTTTGCTAACAGCGGGAACGGTCCACGCGCTGGGCGGTTCGGTGGTCTTCGAGATCAGCGAGAACAGCGACGTGACCTTCAGGCTGTACGACTGGGACCACGTCGATGCCAAGACAGGCAAGCCTCGAGCGCTCCAAGTCGAGCGAGCTATTGCCTGCACCGATTTTGCTCAGGTCGCGCTGGGCCCGCTGGTGCCGGTGGTGGAGGCAACCGCGCCGGCGCTGCGTGAGCGGCTATTCGATTGTGAACACTTCCGTCTTTGGCGCATAAGTGGGCAAATGCCCTTTACCGTTGGCGCCGCCGGCGTGCCCCGTCTGGTCGTTTGCACTGAAGGCGACGGCGTTGTCGAGCACGGCGAGGGCGCCTATCACCTCGGCAGGGGGGACGTCATGTTCATCCCGGCTGCGGTCGGCTCGTGCAAGTTCCACCCGGGCAGCCTGGTGAGCCTGTTAGAAGTAGCACTACCCGAACTCGTAGCCAAAATGCGCTTGGAGGCACGGTGAAGCGGTTGGTCATTTTCGACCTGGACGGTACGCTGGCGCCGAGCAAGGCGGCTCCGGATGCCGAAATGTCGGCCTTATTACATGACCTTCTCGGTATCGTCAGAGTGGCCGTGATCTCCGGAGGTGATTGGGCTCAGTTCCAGGCGCAGTTGCTTGCAAAGCTCCCCAGCGACGAACGCCTGGCGAACCTGTCCCTCCTACCCACCGCTGGGACGCAGTTCTTCGAGTATTCCGCAGGCTGGCGCAAGCTGTATTCGGAGGACTTGACCACAGACGAGAAGACGAAGATCATAACTTCCCTCGACAAGGCGCTCGGGTCAAGCGGCTTCAAGAGCGCCAAGACCTGGGGAGAGGTTATCGAAGACCGGGGGAGCCAGGTAACGCTCTCTGCGTTGGGCCAGCAAGCCCCTCTGGAAGAAAAGGAGCGCTGGGACCCGGACTTCGCCAAGAGGAAGAAGATCAAGGAGGTCCTTGACACTCTCATCCCCGAGTTCTCGGTCCGGATAGGCGGGGCGACCTCGATCGATGTCACCAAGCCTGGTATTGACAAAGGGTACGGGGTCAGGAAACTACGAGCCGTGCTGGGGATCCCAATAATCGACATGATATTCATAGGCGACGCCTTGTTCCCCGGCGGCAACGACTACCCGGCCGAGGAAGCAGGAGTTGTTTCTATCCCAGTGCGGGGCCCGAGTGAAACGAAACTGGTGATCAGGGCCATTGCTGCTTGTTTGGACGGCGGCCAGGACAGGGCCCCGGCGGAGGCGGTGGGGGCTCGATGACGTGCTTTCGTTGCAGCGGCTGGGGCAAATGAAGGAGCCTGAACAGGAACCCGTTGGAGCCGGGGCCGTCACCCACCCCCACCGGCTCTGAGCAGGGGAGGTGTGGCCGTGGGAGCTTCGGGGCGAGAGCGCGCCTAAGCCGTGCGGTTCACCCGATTTGCGACTTGATCGATAAGGCCCGATTTCGCACGTTCGACCAAGTTCTCGACCTGGTCGCGAAGGCTTTTCGCCGGCACGACCTCCCAGTACTCGTCGAGGCCGATCGACGCCCAAGCCGTAACGGCGAACATCGGTTCGCCGCCCTTGGGAAGGGGCGGCCCGTAAAAGACGATTGCCTTGTGGTCAAGGCCAGGGATCGCGAATGTGTCCCGCCAGTACTCCTCGACGTCAAGTACTTGCATGCGGCCCCCTTCTAATGCGCAGGTAGTTGCCGGCCTGATGCGTAGGTAGGCTGCCGGCTTCGGGTACTCCCAAGCAGGGAGGCTAACGAGTGTGAACGGAGGTTACCAGCGATCTTCTGAACGGCCGGGATCCCCGAACCCGTGAACGGAGCCGCTTCAGTACCGTGGAGGCGTGCGCGTCGACCTGCGGGATGCCTCAACATTGAGGCTCGGATGACGTCGCACCGCGCACTGCTGTGGAGCGCGTCGCTGGCCCTCCTTGTGGTCGCGGCCGCCGGGATCGCCGGCACCACTCATTTTTCCGGGCCACGTTGGGTGCCGGACTGGAGGTTCTCGCAGCACGCCGCGGCCCCACCGAAGCTTGCGCCCCCACCCCCGATGCGGCTGCCGCGGAGCTCGGCACTGCGCGGTACGGGTAGCTTCCCGCTCTGGATCGTGCTCTGGATCCTCGTCGCTATCGGGGTCGTCGGCGTCGCCATGGTGCTGTGGCGATGGTGGGCAGGCCGGCCCTCCCGAGCGGCGACCAGCCGGAACACAGCCGTCGGGGCAGCGGCGTCGGAGCTGCCAATCGTGCGGGAGCCTGAGCCCGAGCCAGACGCGCCGGCGTTGCGCACCGGTATCGAGCTGGCACTGCAGGTGCTCGATGAGCAGCGCGACCCCGCCGACGCGATCGTGCGGGCCTGGCTCGGGTTGCAGGAAACGGCAGCGGAGTCCGGCATCGTGCGACGGCCTGCCGAAACCCCGACCGAGTTCACGTCCCGGATCCTGAGCCGCGCATTTGCCGACGACCGGGCCGTTCGGACGCTGCTACGCCTCTACCTGCGGACCAGGTTCGGTGATCATCCCGTTACTACCGAGGACGTGGCGGCCGTTCGGGCAGCGCTGCAGGAGCTGGTCCGGACGTGGCCGGCGCCCGAGCTCCCGGCCGGAGCCGGACACCGCTGAAGTGACCGCGACCGGCGGACAGCGCCTTGGCGACGGTACAGGCCTCGTGCGTAGCGAGGTCGGGCATAGCCTCCTCGGGCTCGTCCGGCGGCCCGAGCGGCGAGTGACGATGTTGGCTCTGATCGTGGCGGCGCTGGTGGCCGCGGTCTGCTGGTACTTCGGTGCTGACGCATGGCATTCGGTCCTGCTCGGCAGCGTGCTCACAACGGTGGGCTTGATCAGCTTGGTCGGCACCGCTGAGCGCGATCTCGGCGCCGCCGACCGGGATGTCGGCACCACCGCCTGGCGAGGCGGGCCGCGTCCCAACCGGGACGGGGCCCGCAGCGAAGTGGCCGAGCTGTCCTGGTCCTTGCGGACCAGCTACGGCCGGGTCGACAACAGAGCTGTTTCGCGGGCCCGGCAGCTCGCCCGGCACCGGCTGGCAGTGCACCAGATCGACCTGAACGACCCGGGCGACCGCGGGGCGGTCGAAGGACTGATCGGCCGTAGTGCTTACGCGGTCCTCGTTCGCAGCGAGCGCCGGCCGTCGCTGCGCTCGCTGCTGCACTGCCTCGACGCCCTCGACTCCCTGAACGCGCTGGCCCCTACGATGCCCGCGGCGCCACCGGCGAGGCCACGACGCCTGGTCCCCGCTTTCGTACGACACCGCCTTAGGAGGCCTCGTGAAAGTTGACCCCACGGCGGTGCCGGACGCGTTGCCCCGTTCAGCGCCGGCACCGCCCGACCTCCTACCAGTCGAGGAGATCGCGCGACTAAGCGTGGCGATCCTCGACCGCGTCGCAACCGTGGTGGTCGGCATGAACGAAGCCGTCGAGCTCGCGCTGGCGACCATCCTGGCCGGCGGCCACGTGCTCTTCGAGGACGTTCCCGGGCTGGGCAAGACACTGGCTGCGCGCTGCCTCGCCGCGGCGCTCGGCCTTGACTTTCGCCGGCTGCAGTGCACGCCCGATCTCTTGCCGGCCGACATTACCGGCTCCTTCGTCTACGCCCCGGCCACCACCGAGTTCGTGTTCCGGCCCGGGCCGGTGTTCACCGGGCTGTTCCTCGCCGACGAGATCAACCGGACCTCACCCAAGACCCAGTCGGCCCTGCTGGAGGCTATGGCGGAGGGGCAGGTCACCGTCGAGGGGCACAGTTTCCGGCTGCCTTCGCCGTTCCACGTCATCGCTACCTCCAATCCCATCGAGTACGAAGGGACCTACGCCCTGCCCGAGGCCCAGCTCGACCGGTTCATGGTCCGCCTGGACGTCGGCTACCCAGAACGGGACGGCGAGACCCAGATCCTGCTCAACCGGGTCGAGCGCCGCCACGAGGTGGCTTCGGTCGAGGCGGTCGTCGACGCCCCGACGCTTAGAGCGATGCAGGCCGGCATCGAACGCGTTTACGTCGAGCCCGACATCGCCAGCTACTGCGTGGACCTCGCGGCCGCTACGCGCCGGCACCGGTCGATAGAGGTCGGCGCCTCGCCGCGCGGGTCGCAGGGTTTGATGCTGCTGGGCCGCGCCCGGGCCGTGATCGACGGGCGTGACTTCGTTACCCCCGAGGACGTCAAAAAGGTAGCCGTCCCGGTGCTGGCTCACCGGCTCTCGCTGACCACTCAGGCCTGGGCAGACGGCACGCGCGCTGCCGACCTGGTCTCCGCCATAGTCGCGGCTGTCGCGGGGCCGCCCGCCGTGGGCCGGCGGCCGGCGGCCACGACACCGTGAGCGAGCCGGCTCCGCCGCCAGCGCCCCTGCCGGCGCAACAGCCGCCGCACCGCTCGGCTCCAAACTCGGCGCACCGGTCGGCCCCGGTCACCGCGACGGCCGTGCCGAGCTGGGCGCGCTCGGCTGGGCTCACCGCCGGCGGGACCGCCGCCATCGTGGTGGCCGCCGCGGGGCTCTTGCTGTCCCGGATAGACCTGGCGCTGCTCGCACTGCCACTTGTCGTGGCGCTCGCCTGGACGTGGGAACGGCGCCCGGACCAGACCGAGGCTGCTACCGCGACGCTAACGTTGGCCGAGCTCGGAGGCACCGAGGTCGACTTCACCATCGCCATCGCAGCGCCGGTTGGAGTCGAGGCCATCGCTCTGCGGTACACCTTGCTGGCGGGTGAAGCGCGCGAGATCGTGGTCGCCGGGCCGCTCTCCGGCGACCTTGTCGGGAGGGTCCCACTACTGCACTCCGGTCCGCAGGAGCTGGTCCGCGCCGAGTACCGCTTCCTCGGCGCGGACGCGGGGGCGCTCAGCCTGCCGCAGGAGCCGCTGGTCGCGAGCCGGGTCGTCGCTCCACCGCGCGCCGTAATCGGATGGCTGCCGCTGCCCCGGCGACTTCAGGGGCTCACCGGCTCACACGAGTCCGCCAGAGCCGGCGACGGGGGTGACTTCCGCGATATCCACCCGTTCTCCGCCGGCGACCGGCTGCGCCGCATCGACTGGAAGGCGACCGCGCGCCGCGGCCAGAACGCGGGCGACCTATACGTCCGCCGGACGGCCGCGCTGGCTGACGCGACCGTGCTGATCGTGCTCGACAGCCGCGACGATGTCGGCGAACAGGTGGCGGAGTGGAACCGGAACACCCCGGCCGCCAAGGGGATAAGCGCCCTGGACGTGGCCCGTGAAGCGGCCAGCTCGATTGCCGCCGGGTACATCCAGGCCGGCGACCGGGTCGGCTTTCAGGACCTCTCCAGCCGCAGCCGGATGATTGCCCACGCCGGGGGCAGCCGGCACTTGTGGCGGCTGCTGCGGGCGATCGAGATCACCCAGCCGTCCGCCGTGCGGTTCCGCCACCAGCGGCCCCCGATCGTGCCACCTGGGGCGCTGGTGTACCTGCTGTCCAGCCTGCTCGACGACGAGGCGGTCCGGCTGGCTTTGCGCTGGCGCGGGAACGGTCACCGGGTGATCGCTGTCGATGTGCTCCCGGCCGCCCGGTTCGCGCGGACTACCCGCTACGAGCGCATCGCTTACCGCATTGTGATGATGGAGCGCGAGGACCGGATCCGCACCCTGCAGGCGGGCGGCGTCGAGCTTCTGCGCTGGCCAGAGGACGGCACGTCCCTGCCCCGCCAGGCGCGCTTGAAGCTGTTGAGCCGGCCGGTCCGCAACGCGGGCTCGAGGGGCGGACGTCGATGAAGCTGCCCGGCCTGGTGAGGCGACCCGACCTGTTCGCGGGCGCACAGATCCCTGGCGTCACCGTCCGGGGGGTGTTCACGACCGCCGGTGTCCTGCTATCTCTGGTCGACTTCGGGCTCACCGGTTGGCTGGCGGTTGGGATCGTGCTCAGCGTCGCGGCAGCGTTTTCGCCGCAGTACCTGCTCGGGTGGGTGCTGATCCTGTTCTTGGCTGCCGGCCGGTTGGCCCACAACCCAAGCCTCAGCTGGCAGTTCCTTGTCCTGCTTCTGGGCCTTCACCTGCTCCACGTCCTGGCCACGCTGGCGCTCGAGCTGCCCTGGCGGAGCTGGGTGCAGCCAAGGGTGTTCGTAGCGCCGTTGCGGCGGTTCCTTGTGATCCAGGTCCCCACCCAGCTGCTGGCCGTCCTCGCCCTGCTGCTGCTCGCCCCGAGCCCGGACGGGCACAGGCCGCTCACCGTCGCCGCGTTCGCGGTGGTTGGGGCCGTGGCACTGGCCGGCTTGGCCCTGCTGGGATCCCGCCTCGACGAGCGCCGCCCGCCGCCCGCGTAAGGAGCGCCGCCCCGTGTCGGGGGACGACATCGAAGTCGGGGGTGCCGCCTCGCCAGCCAGCCGACGCGATGATGCCCCCCACCGTGGACCGGTGAGGGGCATCGCCGCTTGGTGAGGCTTTTGAGACGATGTTAGAAAAACCCTTAGATTGTGCGGCCAATGGGGAGCCTGTGCAGGCCCAGGGCGACATCTTCGATCTTTTTGATGTCGCTCTTGGCCACGCTGAGATCGTGGGCAGCTTGTCCGGTACTGACGGTCCAGGTCTTGATCTCGCTCTCGTTGCCGGGGTAGCCGGCGGGAGTGAGGGCGAGGGCCTCAGCGGAGACGGGGCCAGTGAGGGCTGTCGCTGCTGTTACCTCAGAGGTAACGTCGGAGAGCAGCGCGGTCGCGTGCGTCGAACCCAATTCGGTTACGAACGGCGTGAGCTCGGTGACAAGGGCGGTGTAGCCAGCTTCGGTGACGGTCTCGCTATCGGCCGCTACGACGAGGCCGACCTGGCCGGTGACCACTGCGTAGACCCTCTCGTCGCCGATGACGGCGCTGCGCACCGTGGCCAGCTCGGTCACGGTGGTGGCGGCGGCGGCGTTGGTGGCGTCGGTGGCCAAGGCACTTTGTTCGTTGGTGATGATTGTGACCAGCGCGGCGCGGTCCGAAGTGGTGACGTTGGCGGCGTTGGCGACTTCAGTCCCGAGCAGGACCAATTGGACCTGGCGGGCGATTATCTGGTGTTCCAGGGCCTGCTGGGCGCGCTGGAACTGGGCGGGGCTGGGGGTTACCACGGTTTGCGCCTGTACCGCAGGGGCGAAGGCGGGGACCATGGCTGCCGCAGCAATTAGGGCTATTGCGGTTGCTGATTTGGGGTGTAGGTTCATGAGCTCATGTTGCGCCCGTCATGTGAGGAATATATGTCATTGTCTTGATGGCTAGGTGATGGTCGCCGGGCAGAGCGCGAAGTTCGGGCGCTGCCCGCCAATGAAAGGAGGGGCAATGGGAAATTGCACACACCTCGGGACCGTCGACGTAAATGTCATGCCGTCGGGTGACGGTTGCGAGGACTGCCTACGCATTGGGGCGTGGTGGGTGCACCTGCGTTTGTGTATGCATTGCGGGCACGTCGGTTGCTGTGACTCCTCGCCGAACCGGCACGCGACCGCGCACTGGGCGGCGCACCATGACCATCCCGTAGTCCGGTCATACGAACCCGGCGAGGACTGGTGGTGGTGCTACACGGACGACTTGACGTTCGACGTCGACGGGGCACCGCCGGCGCCTTCGCACCCCTGAGCAAATAATGCCCGGCCGCTATGGTTTCTTGGGCGGTACGACCTGCAGGTGAAGTTCGGCGAGTTGCGCGGGCGTGACTGCGGCGGGCGCTCCCATCAACAGGTCGCGGGCCATCTGGTTGAGCGGAAAGGCGATGACTTCCCTGATGTTCGGCTGGTCTTCGAGCATCATGAGGAGCCTGTCCACTCCCGGGGCAATACCGGCGTGGGGAGGTGGCCCGTAGCGGAAAGCGTTCCATAGGGCGGGGAATGAGCGCTCGAGGCGGTCCCGGGAGTAGCCGGCGATGGCGAAGGCTTTTTCCATGACCTCGGGCAGATGGTTGCGGACGGCACCAGAAGAAAGTTCGACCCCGTTGCACACGACGTCGTACTGGAAGGCCAAAATGTCGCCTGGCTCCTTGTTTTCCAGCGCCTCCAGCCCGCCTTGCGGCATCGAGAACGGGTTGTGCGAAAACTCCCACTCGCCCGTGTCGGCGCTGCGCTCGAACATCGGGAAGTCGACTATCCAGCAGAATGCGAGCAGGTCGGGGCTCGCCAGCCCGAGATCCCGCCCGAGCCCGGCACGCACCTGGCCGAGAGCGACGCTGGCCGATGGAGGCGGCCCGACGGCGGTGAGCACGGCATCGCCGGGGGAAGCGGCCGCGGCAGCGACCAGGGTGCCCATTTCTTCAGCGGTGAGCTTCCTCGACAGGGGCCCCTTGGGCTCGCTCCCGTCGGTGGGTAGCTGTAGCCAGCTCCCTATGGTCGCGAGGCCCTTGGCGGCGTCCCCGAAGGCGTCGAACCAGCTTCGGGGCTTCTCGGCTGCACCCGGTGCCAGCAGGGCGCGGATGACATTGCCCCGCGACGGCGCCTCGGCGAACATCGGCAGCTCCGTCTGGCCCCCGAGCTCACCGGTGACGTCGACGATTTCGAGGCCGAAGCGGAGGTCGGGCTTGTCGGTGCCGTAGCGGGCCACCGCGTCGGAGTACGAAAGGCGGGGGAAAGGCGTGGGGGCTTTCTTGGACGACAGCGTGGACACGAGCCTCCCAAAGAGCAGCTCGACCTCCCCGAAGACGTCCTCCTGCGTGGCGAAGGCCATTTCGAGGTCGATCTGGTAGAACTCGCCCGGGCTGCGGTCGGCGCGGGAGGCCTCATCCCTGAAGCACGGGGCTATCTGGAAATAACGTTCGACGCCGCCGACCATGAGCAGCTGTTTGAATTGCTGAGGAGCCTGAGGGAGGGCGTAGAACTCGCCTGCATAGAGCCGGCTCGGTACGAGGTAGTCACGGGCGCCCTCCGGCGACGAAACGGTCAGGATGGGCGTCTGCACTTCCAGGAAGCCGCGCTCGGTCAGGTGGGCCCGCACGAGCTGGCAGAAGCGGGCTCTTTTGGCCAGGCGTTCGACTAGCGGGCCTCGCCGCATGTCCAGGTAGCGGTAGGTGAGGCGGGCTTCCTCGCCCACCTCGTTGTCCCGTTCGACGGGGAAGGGGAGCACGTCGGACGAAGACAGGACCTCGACGCTCGCCACCTCAACCTCTACCGACCCGGTCGCCAGCTTGGGGTTGACCGTCGCCGGCGGCCGGGCGACGACCTTGCCGGTCACGCTGACAGAGCTCTCCAGGCGGAGGTGGGAGAGGGTCTCGAAGGCCGCGTCGGCGGGGTGCGAGACGATCTGGACGACCCGGGCGCGGTGGTCGCCGCGGAGGTACCCCGGCCCGTCGCTGGGCGCCTCTGCGTCGCTGGGGAGATCGGCCTCGGGCCCTATCGGGTCACGCAGGTCCACGAAGAGCAGGCCGCCATGGTCGCGTTTGGCGGCCACCCAGCCGGCGAGGCGGACCTGCTTGCCGATGTCGCCGGGGCGGAGCTGCCCGCAGCGGGTGGAGCGGTAGCGATTTGCGGCGAAGGGCTCGGGGGTGGGTATATCGGCCATGTCGGCAATGAGGTTACCCGTCCTGGAGGCAGCGCTAGCCGAGCCCAGTGACGGCGTAGGCTTGTAACCCGGGGATCAGACCACAGGAGACGCAGCTATGGCAACATCAAACAACAGCTTCGGTGCCCGGGGGAGCTTGGACCTGGGCGGCCACGCCGTTACGGTCTATAGGCTCGGCACGCTCGCGCGTGATGCGCGCTTCGACATCGGGCGTCTCCCGTTCTCCCTGAAGATCCTGCTGGAAAACCTGCTCCGCCAGGAAGACGGCGTCGGTGTCACGGCCGAGAGCATCGAGGCGCTGGCGTCATGGGCGACCTCGGGCACGAGTGCCCCCGGTTCGCAACGTGCCCAGATAGCGTTTTCGCCGGCCAGGATCCTGTTGCAGGACTTCACCGGAGTACCCGTCGTGGCAGATCTGGCCGCGATGCGCGATGCCATGGTGGCCCTGGGCGGGGACCCCGGTGCCGTTCAGCCCCTCGTGCCCGCAGAGCTCGTGATCGACCACTCGGTCATCGCAGATGTCTCGGGGCGGGCTGACGCGTTTTCGCGCAACTCGGAGCTCGAGTTCCAGCGCAACGAGGAGCGCTATAGGTTC
>Ga0302326_10016422_pt1 | contig 15497 bp, 11 predicted proteins | sample Palsa_T0_3_FD_202264 | JGI IMG/M metagenome (GOLD analysis project Ga0302326, IMG submission 202264) | Peat permafrost microbial communities from Stordalen Mire near Abisko, Sweden - Palsa_T0_3 | ecosystem: Environmental > Terrestrial > Soil > Palsa > Peat permafrost | place: Sweden: Abisko...
ACCTCGAGCAGCCCCGTGCCGTAGGCCGCAAAGCCCTGCCCACAACGGTCGGCGGTCTCCTCGTCCATTGCGCCGACCACACCCAGCGCCACACCGGCCAGGCCATCACCACAGCAAAAATCGTCCAAAAGGTTTGGGGATGAAAAGCCAAATGCGTTCGAACACGAAAGGGTACCCTCTTCCTCCAGCAGGGCGCTATCAACATTTGCCAAGGTTAAGTAAGCATCAAAAGCGATGACCGAAACCCGGATTTAGCGAGTATTATCCGTTACGGGTAAGCCCCATTGAGTCCTCGACCCCAGCTCCCGGTTACCAGGCGCAAGCGCCTGCGAGCATCCCCAGTCTGCCAAATCCAAAACTCTTTGAGGAAGAGAATCGATGTCCCGCGAACAAGACGCGCACAACAGGAGAATGTTCAAACTGGGGATTGCTTCTCTTGTCGTCAGTGTGATGATTGCCCTAGGCAACCTCGGATACCAATTCCTGCACGATCACTCAAGCAGCAAGACTAACGAGAAGCGCTTCTCGAACATCGAAACGAGCCTCCGGTTGTTAACTGCAACCGTAGCCCCGCAATTGCAGAAAGCGGTCGACGATTCTCTTCAATCGGCATTGAAGAGTGGCGGCCAGCAGAATGACGCGAAAAAGCAGCTGGCTTTTGCTCGGGACGCAATCGGGCAACTGAACCAAGCTTCGGCCCCGATGACGAAGGAAACAGCTGCCTTTACGGCTAGCCGGATAAACGATGTCACTTCCGCATATAAAGGCCTTCCCGAAACGTGGCAGGCAGCGGCCGAATTTATCACCTACCGCTCAAGGATAAGTGTGGACGAACAGGGCAATCTGCCATCCTGCCTGCTCCAGGGCGTCACGCGTAGAACAACCACACCCGCCCTACCGGGGAAGAATGTCACCGTCGGGGTTGGGCCGGTTGAATACCACAATTGCGGTATCACGATTGACTCACCCGAAGGCAGGCTCTTGCTAAGTCAGGCATTGTCTTGGGGAAACATCATCTTCGAGCATTGCGTAATCATCTATACAGGCGGCTCTCTGGTTCTAACCCCGGTGCAGATAATTTCCAACGTCCCGGCACACTTCCTTGGGAGTCAGATCGAGTTCAAAGAATGCTCATTCCACTTCTCACTGCAAGCCGTTCCACCCCCAGCGGGGCAGAAATTGACCGAAAATTTGTTAACTGCCACGACCGATAGCATTACCGTTGACACGAACTCACTTGGCTAGAATTTAGGGCTCTGCAAGCGCCTCTGCAAAGGGGGCTATGCCGGATAAACCGAATCCTCTCCCTGAACCAAACTTCCCATCTTCGGCGATCCTGATTGTAGCGGCCCCATCCACTCCAGCTCCTTCTGAATCTCCGGATGCAGCTGGTACTTCTTCGCAACCGACGCGATCGTCGCCCCCACCACATCGATCTTCGCCAGGTCGTACTGCCCCACGCCCGCCTGCCCGCAGTACGCCAGATACCCAACCCACTCCGGATTGATTCCCATCACTTCGAGCCCCACGCGATCCGCCGCCACAAAATCCGTCGACGCAATCGCCACATGCGACTCCACCGGCGTCCCATTGCCCGGCCCAGCCCCTTCCATCCCCTCATAGCCATCAATCAGCGCCAGACCCCAGTTCGACTGCAGCTTCTGCGCCGTCACCAGCATGTTGTAGTGCGTCTGCCGCACCCCCACGTGATACTTCCGCTTGTCGCTCCAGAAAATCTCTCCCGGCACGCTGTGCAGCGGCGAGCCCAGCACCATGTTCTTCACCGACATCGTCGCCACCACCGTGTTGTGCGTCTTCAGCATCGCGCTCGAAATCACAAACGTCTCCGGATCGAGCACCCGCGTCGCCAGCCGCACCGGCGTGATGTGCAGATCGGCGTCCAGCACCTCCACCGTCCCAAACTTCGCCTCGCGATTCAGATCCACCAGGCTCACCTTCTGCGCCCGCCGCTCACTCGCCAGCTGGTTGTACCGGAAGTGTTCGAACCCTTCCAGCGTGTCGCCCGCCGACGACTCCGCAATCGTCACCGGCCCATGAAACCGCGGCTCCAGATAATCGAGGATTCCCTCCAGCGCGTCCAGATGCGTCGCTGCCAACTGATTCGTTGTCGAAACATTGTTCGGCTTGATCACCACCGAAGTCTTGCCCCTCAGTCCATCGCGAATCTCCGCGTCAATCGCCTCGAGCGCCGCGCGCACATTTTTCCGCCGGTCATCGCCGTGGATCAGCGCGACCTTCGACGGCCCCGCCGGAGCCTTCACGCGAACATCGACCCCAGGCCGGCCGGTCCGAAAAACGCCCTCAGCCCGCAAAAGCTGCGACTGTAAGAAAAATCCCGCACCGGCAATTTGAACGAAACCTCTCCGCGACAGACTCATAGGCGCACCTCACCTATGGTCTATGCTTCCCGCCTTCCGCCATCCGTGACCGCCATCACCAAAGAGCCGCTGGCATCCGGGTCAATCTGCTGTCACCATCGTCCTAAGGCAGAAAACACCGGAAGATCCCAGGGAGACCCCAAATGTTCGACCGCCGCAATTTTCTTCGCTTAGCTTCAGCAACAGCCGGCCTCGCCATCGCCAAGCCCGCCTTCGGAAAAACCCTCACCCACAAAGAGCGCGTCGACCGCGCCCTCCGCGGCCAGGACGTCGACCGTCCCCCCTTCACCTTCTACCACCACTACAAACGCCCCACCCCGCAGCTCGAGGCCCAGGATCACCTCGACTTCCATCGCTCCTATGACACCGACATCGTCAAAGTGATGAACGATTTCGACTACCCGAAATCCTCCACGGGCAAATGGTATGAACTCGACCCCGTTGACTCGCCCTACCCCGATCAGCTCAAAACCCTCGAGCTCGTCCGCGACGCGCTCAACGGCGATGCCTACTTCATCGACACTCTCTACGGCCCCTACATGACCGCCATGCTCCTCTACCAGGCGCAACTCCCGGCCCGCGCCAACTCTGATGAAGTCCGCGACGAAGCCATCGCCGCCCTGCACGAATTTCAAAAGACAAATCCCGACGGCTGGCATCGCGCCATGGAAGCCATCACCCGATCCACCATCAACCACATCCAGCATGCGAAAAAAATCGGAGCTTCTGGAACCCTCGTCAGCGTCTTCAACGCCGAAAGCAAATTCGGCTCCGTCACCGACTACGCAACCTACACCCGTCCCTACGACAAGCGCGTGATCGATGCCCTCGCCGACACCAAACTCACCGTCCTGCACCTCCACTTCCTCGAACGCCCCTACATCGATCAGTTCACCGATTTCCCCGCGCCCATCATTCAGCACTCCGTCAAAACCAGCGGCATCTCCGTCTCTGAAATCCGCGCGAAATTCTCCCAGACCATCCTCGGCGGCGTCGACGAAATCGACTTCCAAAACCTCACTGCGGACCAGATGCGCCACCAGTGGACCGAAGCCCGCCAACAAGCCGGAGCCAAATACATCGCCGCCCCCGGCTGCTCCGTCCCCGACGCCTCCACTCCCGCCGAGTTAGCCCGCCTTCCGCAATCCCTCGGCCTCGCCGTGTGACGATCGACCGCTCGCTATCCCTCCAGGGCAAGATTCCAAACGGTGGTCCGAAAAACTTGAAACTTCAAAGAGGGATGGTTCGGGCAAGCGCGCCACTCAAACAACTTAAGGAAAACTGAGGCAGCTTCGACTCAACAGCTTTGAAAAACTCAATCTCTCACAAAGCGTGAAAAATGGATCGCGCCTGGATGCCCTGGGAACGATCAGCGGGGTTGGGTTGAGGCTTCATATCCCCCAAAATCGGCCTTTTCAGCTCCCGTTCGGAGTTTTTCCGCAAGCTGTCAGACAGTGTCCGGAAAGCCGGACGGCTTCGCAGCGCCAAAACTCCCGCTGCGGCACGACTCAACAGCGCGCGGAAAACTGGCCGGCCTCGTCGGGTTGCAGCCTTTGTAGCGTGCGGATGTAGCTTGCGGAAAACCCGACACCCCAAGACAGCGAAGACCAGGTTCACCCCACAGCAAGCAGCGTCGACCCCTCCCGCTTAAAGATCAAGGTGAATCAGCTCTAGGTCCGCACCAAAGTGCAGTTCCGGGCCATTTCGGGAAAATACAAGAAATCCCGACACACCCCAAACCCAGCGAAGGCCAGGTTCACCCCACAGCAAGCAGTCTCGGCCGCTGCCACTCAAACATCAATGTGAATCCGGTCTGCGCCCAAACGAAAGTGCTTTCCCGGACCATTTCGGGAAACGCAAGAGAACCCCGAAACCCCAAACCCAGCGAAGGCCAGGTTCACCCCACAGCAAGCAGCATCGACCCCTCCCGCCCAAACATCAATGTGAATTAGCTCTTGTTTCAAACCGAAGTATCGCCCTGTCCCGTTTTGAAAAAGTACGATCTCAACTCCACCAGTGGCCTCACGCAACCTGTCCTGTCGGGCCACAAGCCATCCAAAACCATGCGTCTTCCAAATCCAGATCCGAACCGGCCCTCATCCTCCCTCCCCGATGCCCGTACCGGAGCCTAACTTCAAGCTGTAAAGGAGCAATCGGGAAATAAGTGCGGCGTCAGCCACCGGGAGTGGTTTCCCGGGTCGTCTCTTCGCAGCACCACCCCGAACCCGCCCCGCCTGCGGTGACCATGATCACAAAGCCCGCCCGCACCTCCGCTGAATAATGTCTCTTACGCAGTCCGGCGCGACCCTCCCCACTCGACATGGCCCGCCTGCCCAACCGCACATCGGAGGCACCCGTGATCCTCGGCATCCTCAAAGAGTCCGCACCCGGCGAGACCCGCGTCGCGCTCCTCCCGGAAAGCCTCAAAACCCTCACCGCTCAGGGCCTCTCCATCACCGTCGAATCCGGAGCAGGCGAATCCGCCGGAGCCCACGACCAGGCCTACGCCGAAGCCGGAGCCACCTTCACCCACGACCGGCGCTGGATCCTCGCGAACGCCGACATTCTCCCCGTCGTCAACATGCCCCGCGCCGACGAACAGGCCCGTCTCAAACCCAACGCCGTCGTCATCGGATTCATGAAGCCCCTCGAAACTCCTGCCGCGCTCGCCGAAGCGATCCGTCGCCCCGCAACCCTCTTTAGCATGGAACTCATCCCGCGCATCACCCGCGCGCAAGCCATGGACGCGCTTTCCTCCATGGCCACCATCGCCGGCTATAAAGCTGTCATCTCCGCCGCCGACCTGCTTCCACGCCTCTTCCCCATGCTCATCACCGCCGCCGGAACCATTCCCCCCGCACGTGTCTTCGTCATCGGTGCTGGAGTAGCCGGACTCCAGGCCATCGCCACGGCCCGTCGTCTCGGTGCCGTCGTCGAAGCGTACGATGTCCGCGCCGCTGCCGGTGAACAAGTCCGCTCCCTCGGCGCGAAGTTTCTCGACGTTGACCTCGGCGGCATCAATACCGAAGGCGGCGGAGGTTACGCCGCCGAGCTCACCGAAGAGGCCTTAGAACGCGGTCGCGACCTCATCGCCCGCACCGCCGCCCACTCCGACGTCATCGTCACCACCGCGCAAATTCCCGGCCGCCCCGCGCCGCTGCTCATCCGCCGTGCCGCCGTCGAATCCATGCGCCCCGGCTCCATCATCGTCGACATCGCCGCACCCGCAGGGGGCAACTGCGAACTGACGAAACCCGGTATTACCCAATCGATGAACGGCGTCACTCTCCTGGCGCCCCTCAATCTCGCGGCCGAAGTTCCGGTCCACGCCAGTCAGCTCTATGCGCGCAACGTCCTCAATTTCCTCGCGCTCATCCTCAAAAACGGCACACTCAGCATTGACCTGGCCGACGAAGTCCTCGCCGGCGAGCTCGACTCCGGCGCCTGTGTCGCCCACGAAGGCCGACCCATCAACGCACGCGTCGCTAAACTCCTCGAACCAGCAAACGCAAACGAACTGGAGATCGCCTACCAGGGAGCACCCGCATGAATCCTGCCGTCCTCATCGCTTCGGTCTACGTCTTCGCGCTCGCTGCTTTCCTCGGCTATCAGGTCATCAGCCGCGTCCCGCCCCTCCTCCACACGCCGCTCATGTCCGCCACCAACGCCATCTCCGGCATCTCGCTCATCGGATCCCTGGTCCTTGCAGGGGCCGCGCATTATCCCACCTTCGCCCACATCCTCGGCTTCATCGCCGTCACTACCGCCACCATCAACGTCGTCGGCGGATTCGGCCTCACCGACCGCATGCTCAAAATGTTCAACAAGCGCAAGCTCCCTGCAGCCAAGGAGGCAAACCAGTGACCCCCACCGCCTGGTTCATGGAAGCCACCTACCTCATCGCTTCCATCCTCTTTGTCCTCGCGCTCAAAGGCATGTCGCATCCCGACACCGCGCGCCGCGGCATGTTCCTCGCCGAAGCAGGAATGTTCGCCGCTATCGTCGGCACCCTCGTTGGCACCCACATCGTTACGTGGACGTGGATCATCGCCGGCCTCGCGTGCGGCTCCATCATCGGCGCGTGGATGGCCATCTGGGTCCCCATGACCGCCATGCCCCAGCGGACCGCGCTCTCCCACGCCTTCGGAGCCCTCGCCGCCGCCCTGGTCGGCATCGGCGAATTTGTCGTGCACGGCCCGGCCATGCCCGGCATCACCCGCGGCGCTCTCGGCTTTGAAGTCATGCTCGGAGCCCTCACCACCACCGGTTCCCTGATTGCAGCGGGCAAACTCCAGGGCGTCATCCACGGCAAGCCCATCCAGTTCCGCGGCCAGAACATCGTCAACTTCGCAATCTTCGCCGGCATGATCGCCGCCTTCGCCGCGTTCTGGATTCACCCCACCGCCCACCTCGCCTTCTACTCCATGCTCGGCGTCGCCTTCGTCTTCGGCGTCATGCTCGTCATCCCCATCGGCTCCGCCGACATGCCCGTCGTCATGTCGCTGTTGAACTCCTACGCCGGCCTCGCCTCCGCCGCTACAGGATTCGTCCTCGGCAACAACGTCCTCATCATTGCCGGAACCCTCGACGGCTTCTCCGGCCTCATCCTCTCCATCCTCATGTGCAAGGCCATGAACCGCTCCATCACCAATGTCTTGTTCGGTGGATTCGGAGCCGTCATCGCCGAAGCCTCCTCGAACGCCGACGGCGTGATGCGCGAAATTTCGCTCGACGACGCAGCCATGCAGCTCGCCTTCGCCACCCGCGTCGTCTTTGTCCCCGGTTATGGATTAGCAACCGCCCAGGCCCAGCACGCCGTCCGCGAACTCGCCGAGCTCCTTGAGTCCCGCGGCGTCACCGTCAAATACGCCATCCACCCCGTCGCGGGACGCATGCCCGGCCACATGAACGTTCTCCTCGCCGAAGCCAACGTTCCCTACTCGGAATTGTGTGAAATGGAGCAGATCAATCCCGAATTCCCCTCGACCGACGTCGCCGTCATCATCGGAGCCAACGACGTCGTCAACCCCGACGCCCGCGACAATCCCAAATCCCTCATCGCCGGAATGCCGATCCTCGAAGTCGACCGCGCGAAGAGCGTCATCGTCCTCAAACGCGGCCAGGGACGAGGCTTCTCCGGCCTCGAAAACCCTCTCTTCTTCAAACCCCGCACCACCATGCTCTACGGCGACGCAAAATCCTCCCTCAACCACCTGACCCAAGCCGTCCAGCACGTCTGATTGGTTTTTGCCGTTGCGCAAAGTGCGTCCGGGGAAAACTGTCATCCTGACCGGAGCGCGGCCAAAGACCTCTCCAGCGGTACACGGAACCGAAACCGCGCGAAGTGAAAGAGCCTGGCCTGAGCAAGGTCGCGCAAGCGGCCGCGTCGAACGGCACCCCCCGTATCACGAAATAGATCATTAGCGCACACTCCAGAGCGGAGGGGCATCGGTCGCGAAGCGGCCGAAAAGGATCTAAAGCGGTGACTGACGGGGATATTGGAGCAAGTTTGAACAGTGAAGCGGCACGACTTCACAGCTTGCAGGAAAAAACCACACCCCAAATCCAGCGAACGCCAGGTTCACCCCACAGCAAGAAGTAGAAGCTCCCGCCGCCCCAAACGTCCATAGAATTGCACCCTGGATTCATCCCAAAGTACTGCCTCGTCCCATTTCGGAAATCCACAGTCCCAAATCCGTCCCTGGTCTCTCTCCCGCAATCCGTTGTGAAAGCCGCGCCATAACCTGTCCGACAACTCTGGGCTTCAGCCCTCAGGCTTCAACTTCGCGCTATCCTTATCTACAGGCTTCCCCAAAGGCCCATCCTTCGCAGTCGCAATATGCACATATCCCCCCTCACCTCCGCGGTCACCTCCATCTTTGGAGCCGTCGCCGTTCTCATCTGGCGCGTGCGCGAAGGTCAAACCCCCGTAACCCTGAGGAAAATCCTGATCCCCCCCGCGGGCATGGCCACCGGCTTCTGCATGTTTATCGTCCCCGCCTTCCGCTTTCCGTGGACGTGGGCCCTCGCCGCCTTCCTCATCGGTGCGATCCTCCTGGCCTGGCCGCTGCTGCGCACCTCGCGTCTCCACCGCGAAGGCGACGCAATCATAATGAAGCGCTCCGGCGCCTTCCTCCTTGTCATCATCGTGCTCGCCGCCGTCCGCTTCGCCGCGCGCAGCTACTTCAACCGCATCATGTCCATCGAGCAGACCGGCGGCCTCTTCTTCATCCTCGCCTTCGGCATGATCCTCCGCTGGCGCCTCAACATGTTTTTCCAATATCGAGCGCTCACCGCGATGCCCGACGGACTCGACCAGCACGCTGCCTAGCGCAACTGTCATCCTGACCGGAGCGCGGCCAAAGATCTTCCCAGCGGTGCACAAAACTTAATCCGCGCGCAGTGAAAGGACCCCCCGAAGCACGAAGCACAGCATCGGCGCACGGTCTAAGGCGAAGGGGAATCGGTCGCGCAGCGGCCGAAAAGAAATTAAAGCGGTGAGGAAATATCCGGTACCCCATTTGCGCGGTTTTGCCAGATGTCGGCATCGCGCAAATCCGCGACCCGAACGCTGACCTACTGCCCGCGTGACAGATTCAATCGCACCTCAACGCCCCGGCCCATCGGCGTCTCCACCGCCGACACATCCACCAGCTTCCCGTGCTCCAGCGACCGGTGGTTCAGCACGTACCCGCCAATCAGCCATCCGAACGTGCTCCCCACCAGCACATCCGAAGGAAAATGCTCCCGTGCCAGCACCCGCGACACCGAAACCGTGCTCGCTATTCCGTAAACAACCGCCTTCGTCGCGATCCCGTCATACTGGCCCGCCACCACATGCGCGAACGCCCACACATTCATCGCGTGCTCCGATGGCATCGACGGGTTATTCGGCCACCCCTTCGGCCCACCCGGCCAGAACCCGCCCTTCGCGTTGTGCGCCATCGGATACTCCCGGTCCAGCGCATACTTCAGCCCCTCATCCAGAATCCCTGCGTCCGCCATCGCCTCGGCGGAAAGCACCGCCGTCTCCTTCAGATAATCGTCCTGCCTCACGTGCCCCGCCGCGTAGCCAACGCCCGCCGCCGCAAACGGCCCATACAGCCCCGCATAATCCGACAGCTTGTTAAATTTGTTCTCGCGCGAGGTGTGAATTCCAAGGTCCTCAATCGCCTCCGTGTCGTAATGAATCGCCGCGCCCGTCGCCGCCCCAAACGGCACGATCCAGAACAGGTCGTACGCCGGCGCATGCAGAGGACTCAGCACGATCCCCTCTTCATCTTCCGCGACATGCTTCACGCAAATTAAAAGGCTGTTCAGATCGCACGCCCGGTTCTCAGGAGCGGGAGGCAGCTGCAAAGTCGATGGCGTCCCCACAGGCGCGACCGGCGCAGAAGGCAAATTCTGCACCGAACTCGAACTCTGTACTGAGGTAGAGCTCTGCGCCCATCCCGAAACAACGCCGCACCCCAACAACGCCGCGCACAAAAAGACCTTCACCATCTGCCCATCATACGAAAGCCGGCAGCCGGCAGCCGGTAGCCGGTAGCCTGTGGACCGGCCTGCGCCGGTCACTCTCATGGAACCATCCCGCATCCAACTCCGTATCGGACCTCTGAGGCTCGCCCCCATGCAGACCTTCCGCCAGGACCTCGCCTACGCTCTCCGCCAGATGCGCCTGTCCCCTGTCTTCACCCTCACCGCCATGCTCACCCTGGCTCTCGGCATCGGCGCCACCACCGCCATCTTCTCCCTCATCGACACGGTCATGCTCAAGTCCCTCCCCGTCGTCGACCCGGGGAGCCTCTACCGCATCGGCGACGGCCCGGACTGCTGCATCGAAGGCAGCACCCAGGGCGACTGGGGCTTCTACTCCTACGACTTTTACCGCCGCATGCAGCAGAACACTCCCGAGTTCTCCTCCCTCGCCGCCTTCCAGGCCGGCGGATACACCTTCGGCGTCCGCCGCGGCCAGACTGACCGCGTAGCCAAACCCCTCCGCGAAGAAATGGTCAGCGGCAATTACTTCTCCACCTTCGGCCTTGGCGCCTTCGCCGGCCGCACCATCACGCCCGCTGACGATCAGCCCAACTCTCCGCCCGTCGCTATGCTCAGCTACCGCACCTGGCAGCAGCAGTACGGCTCCGACCCCAGCATCATCGGTTCCACCTTCATCCTCAGCGACCACCCCGTCACCATCATCGGCATCACGCCGCCCGGCTTCTTTGGCGAAACTCTCCGCAGCGATCCGCCTGACCTCTGGATCCCCATCAATCAGGAACCTGTCTTCGTCGGATCCAACTCCATGCTCCATCGCTTTCAGGCATGGCTGCGCGTCATCGGTCGTCTTCGCCCCGGCGCATCCGTCAACACCACCGGCCCGCGCATGACCGCCCTCCTCCGCCAGTGGCTCGTCAACGACAGCGGCATGCCCGCCGAGTGGATGTCCGGCATCCAGGCCAATCTCTCCAAACAAAACATCCGCGTCGTTCCAGCCGGTGGTGGTGTCGCTGAGATGAAAGCCGACTACGCCGACTCGCTCCACATCCTGCTCACTGTCTGCTGCCTCGTCCTCCTCATCGCCTGCGCCAACATCGCCAACCTCCTGCTCGCTCGCGGAGCCGCGCGCCGCACCCAAACCTCCATCCGCCTCGCCCTCGGCGCGTCGCGCAAACGACTCATCCGCCAAACCCTCACCGAGAGCATCCTTCTCTCAATCTTCGGTGGACTCGCCGGACTCGCCGTCGCGTATCTCGGCGTCAAAGCCGTCGTCGCCCTCGCTTTCCACGGCGCGAAGTTCGTTCCCATCGCCGCCACGCCCTCGCTCCCCGTCCTTGCCTTCGCCTTCGTTCTGTCGCTCGTCACCGGTGCCATCTTCGGAACGGCTCCTGCATGGCTCGCCACTCACGCCGATCCCGTCGAAGCTCTCCGCGGCGCCAATCGCAGCACCCGCGACCACGCCTCCTGGTCCCAGAAATCCCTCGTCATCGTGCAGGCCACGCTCTCTGTCGTCCTGCTCACCGGCGCCGGCCTGCTCACCCGCTCGCTCACCAACCTCCAGCACCAGGACTTCGGCTACGACATCGACCACCGTGTCGTCATCGGCCTCATCGCGCCCTGGCCTTCTTACTCCATGCCCCAGCTCGACGCCATGTACCGCGAACTCCAGGACCGCCTCTCCCACATCCCCGGCGTCGAGCGCGCCGCCCTCGCCCAGTACACCCCGCTTACCGACAACTGGGGTGAAATGGTCATCCGCCAGGGCCACGGCATGCCCGACATGAACGAGCCCGTCGGTTCTTCCTGGAATCACGTTGCCCCAGGCTACCTTGAGACCATGGGCCAGCACATCATCCGCGGCCGCTCCCTCTCCGAAGACGACACCGCCGCCACCCAAAACGTAGTCGTCGTCGACGAAGCCTTCGTCAAGCGCTTCTTCAAGCCCGGCGAAAACCCTATCGGCCAGTCCTTCGGCCTCGATCTCCCGCGCTACAGCAGTACCTATGAAATCGTCGGCGTCGTGCGCAACGCCAGGTACAACGACCCCGCCGGCACCGAGCCGCCGCGTCCCATGTTCTTCGTCCCCCTCACACAGCACGTCGACTACCACGACGGCTCCATCATGCAGCGCATCGACGACATGACCCACTACATCGAAGGAGCCGTCCTCCAGACCCGCGGCAGCATGGACGGCCTCGAGCCCCAGATCCGCCACGTCCTTTCCGACGTCAACCCCAACCTCACTCTCCTCGACGTCCTGCCCATGCGCGAGCAGGTCGACGCCAACTTCGATCAGCAGCGCGCCGTCGCCAACATGACCGGCCTCTTCGGCATCCTCGCCCTCATCCTCGCCGCCGTCGGCCTCTACGGCGTCACCGCCTACACCGTCGAGCGCCGCACCAGCGAAATCGGTGTCCGCATGGCCCTCGGCTCAGATCGCGCACGCATCGTCCGTCTCGTCCTCCGCGGAGCCTTCCTGCAGATCTTCATCGGACTGCTGATCGGCATACCAGCATCGATCGGCTGCGCGCGCCTCATCGCCACGCAGCTCTACCAAGTCAAAGGATGGGACCCGATCGTCCTCGCCGCCTCCATCGTCACGCTCTCCATCTGCGCGTTCATCGCCAGCATCATCCCAGCGCAACGAGCAGCCTCCATCGACCCAGTAAAAGCCCTCAGAACCGAATGAACGAAAAAAATGTCGGCTAAGAAAAAAGCGGGTGCCCCATATCTGCCCGCAGTTGGCAGATGTGGTATCGCGCAAAGCGCGATCAAACAACGAGAACTGTCATCCTGACCGGAGCGCGGCCAGAGACCCTTCCAGCGGTAAACGAAACTGAAACCGCACGCAGTGGAAGGACCCCCCGAAGCGTGAAGCTGAGCATCGGCTCACGATCTATGGCGAAGGGGAATCGGTCGCGAAGCGGCCGAAAAGGATCTCGAGCGGTGGTCGTCCCTTTTTCTCAAACCAGCCCGAGGTTCCGTTCGACTGTCTTGATCATCGAATCCATCTTCCCCGTCAACACCTGCTTGGCAAAGCTAAGAGTGAACCCCTTCGACGTGTGAAAAGGAACATGGGAGGGAAGCGAGAGAGCAAAAGGATCGACGACCGCGTCGACCACAACGGGCCCACCCTTGTGAGCAAGCGCCTCCGCGAGTCCCTCCCGAACGTCGCCCGGCTCCTCGATCCGAATCCCCTTCGCTCCCATCGCCTCGGCGACCTTCGCAAAGTTGGGGTTCCTAAAATCCACGCCGAACGGGATCATCCCCGCCTCCTCTTGCTCGATATGCACGAAGTCCAGCGATTCATTATTCAGGATGATCTGAACGACCTCCGTCTTGCGCTGCACCTGGGTCGCGAGATCCCCCAGCGCAAGCATCGTGAATCCGCCATCGCCGCACAACGCGATCGTCTGCCGCCCCGGATACGCCAATTGTGCGCCGAAGGCATTGGGCGCGGCATTCGCCATCGAAGCCCATGAGAACGATCCGAAGAGTCTCCGATTCGGGCCGCCGCTGATATGCCTCGCACCCCATATGCATGCCGTACCGGTGTCAATAAAAAACATCGCATCGTCCGACGCCAGCTCGCTCAGCGTCGCCGCCAGGAACTCCGGACGAATCGGCTTAATCTCCGGCCCTTTCTCGACGTAGTGCTGCAGAAGCTCATGGAACGACTTCGTCTCGGCCACATGCTTCTCAAGAAAGCGCCGGTTCGTCTTCTCCTGAACCCTGCCCAGCAACGCCGTCACGGTCGCCTGAATATCGCCAACCAGTCCCAGATCGACGGCCGTCCGTCGCCCAATGTGTTTGGGATTCTTGTCGACCTGCACTTTCTTCACGCGGTCGTCGGGCAGAAATTCTGAGAATGGAAAATCAGTGCCCAGCAACAACAAAAGTTCGGCCTCATGCATCGCGCTGTAGGCCCCGCCGTAACCGAGCAGCCCAGTCATCCCCACAGCATTGGGATTATCGTGCTCCAGCCACTGCTTGCCGCGGAACGAATAGCCAACCGGCGCCGCCAGTTTGCTCGCCAACTGGATCACAGCATCGCGCCCCTCCCTGCATCCTTCGCCGCCGAAAATCGCAACCGTTTCAGCCTCATCGATCATCTTCGCGAGCCGATCCATATCGCCGTCCGACGGCCTAAGGACCGCAGGACAGGGAATCCTGCTCTCGAAAGACCCCGCGGGCGCAGACGCGGACGCCACGTCCCCCGGAATCGAAATCACCACCGGGCCTTTCTCCAAAACTGCCGTCAGGATGGCCGTCTGCACGATCGGCCGCACCTGTTCCGGATTCACGAGACGACCGGTGTAAAGCGACGCGGCCTCAAAGAATTTGTACGGGTTCAGCTCTTCGAGCGCCGCCGTATCCATGATGCTCGTCTCCACATCGCCCGCGATCGCAATAACCGCAGCACCCTCCTTACGCGCGTCCATCAGCCCGTTAAACAGGTGGACCACGCCCGGGCCCGCCGTTCCGCACACCGCCACGGGATGGCCTGTGAAATACGCATCGGCGACCGCGGCAAAGACTCCGTATTCTTCATGTCGGACGTGGATGAACTCGATTTTGCCGTTGCGGCGCAACCCATCGACGACTGGATTCAGAGCGTCTCCAACAATGCCATAGCAACGTTGGACACCAGCTTTGGCAAGCATTTCCCACAGAACGTCTGCAACCGTTTGAGACATCGGATGACCCTTTCTCAGCTCGGAAATTGAGGCGGCCTTGAACTCTCTTGCTCGGACCTTGTGCTTCCGGGGATGTCTTGCGCGTGCAGCCTCTGCGCTCTATTGCAGGCGGGGAGGGGGGAACCTTCCTCGAATATCGTGTGCCGAGTTCGGTGTTTTGTCGAGGACCACCGTTTCGTTCCCGGTATGGATCCACTACAGGCGGATAAGGCCGAGCCCATCCAACTCCAACTCGGCGACGAATACCAGGAATCAATTTTCGAAATTCACTTGCCTTTCCACGCCAACCCATCGCACTATACTGAATCGAACCCCGGCCCAGTGGCGATTCGGCTTTCCCCGCTCCAAGTCGAATCCCGGCACAGCATGAATCCACCGTTACAGGCTCTTTGTAAACTTCGGTGAGGGAGAAAACAGCATGCGCCTCCTCGTAGGTTCGCTCCTAATCGGCCTCGCCGTTTCCGCCGCTTCCGCTCAGACGTCCACCCCTGCAGCGGACCAGGCGCCAGCACAAGTGTCGTCGCCCATCCTGTCCGCCGCCGATGCCGCCCAGCATGTCGGCGAGAACCGCACCATCTGCGGCGAAATTGTGAATACATACACCGCCGCCAGCAGCCACGGCACCCCAACGTTCGTCGACATCGACCAGCCCTATCCGCACTCCGTTTTCGACCTGGTCATCTGGGGCGACAACAAGAACGACATCGGCAACTTCCCGGACAAGGGCAAAGTCTGCGCCAGCGGCACCATTATCCTCTATAAGGGCAAAGCAGAAATACAACTGCGCGACTGGCACAGCTGGTACGTCCCCTCCGATTCCCAGCAACGCGCTTCCGTTCCCTAGCTCTGTTAGAGAATCTGGGTGCCCCATATCTGCCTGCGGTTGGCAGATGTGGGTATC
>Ga0302326_10016425_pt1 | contig 15497 bp, 11 predicted proteins | sample Palsa_T0_3_FD_202264 | JGI IMG/M metagenome (GOLD analysis project Ga0302326, IMG submission 202264) | Peat permafrost microbial communities from Stordalen Mire near Abisko, Sweden - Palsa_T0_3 | ecosystem: Environmental > Terrestrial > Soil > Palsa > Peat permafrost | place: Sweden: Abisko...
GGGCCGACTCGAATGGCGAGGTCGAGAATGCGCTCCGGGCCTGGGGTCGGCGCGATTTTGAGGATCTTCTGCGGATCGAGTCCCACGTGTACGCACATTGAAGAAAAGTACTCGCGATCGAACGCATCGAGATCGATCTCCGCTATTTTCATCCCGGCGCAGAGGCAACCGAGTGTGATCAAGACCCGCCATTCCTCCATGCGCTCGGATTCGTACAGCGCCGCAGTGTAGTGACCGCCGCTGGTCAGAGACCAGGGCCATGCCCAGACGTCCCAGTGCGGGGTTTCGAGGACCGAGGGGCTTGGAAGAATGACGTCTGCGTGGCGTGTCGTCTCGTTCAAATAATTGTCGATCGAGATCATGAAATCGAGGAGCGGCAATGCTGCATCGAGCCGATCCGAGCCCGGTACACTGACCACGGGGTTCGCGCCAATGGTAAATAACCCTTTGATCTGGCCATCCCCGGGCGTGTCGATCTCTTCGGCGAGGCATGAGGCGGGAAGCTGACCCAAGATCGACTGCACGCCGCGCACGCGGCTGCGCTTTCCCAGTATCGGTGCATCCACCGGATAGGGCGGCCAAAGGGCCATGTGCGGCGCGACCTGAGTGCTAAACATCAGTCCTCCCCGCCGATCCATATTCCCGCTGAGGATGGCGACCACGTCGATCAACCAAGAGGCGAGCGAGCCGAAGCGCTGGGTGCATAGGCCGATTCGCCCATACACGGCCGCATGGGGCGCATCCGCAATGCAATGCGCGAGCGTCCGAATGACCTCCGCGGATATGCCGCAAAACTGCGCAACTGCCTCGGGTGAGAATGGCTCGGCAGCCTTGCGCAGGGCATCGAGGCCGTTCACCAGATTCTCGAGATGCCCGAGACGCACTTTGTTTTCCTGGAAAAGCGTATTCACGATCGCAAATAGCAACGCCGCATCGGTGCCCGGCACTATCGCAATCCATTCATCGGCTTTCTGCGCGGTCCCGGTGCGCACCGGATCGATCACGATGATCCGACCGCCGCGGGCACGGAGGGCGCGCATAGCACCCATCACATCCCGGTGCGAGAAGATGCTCCCCTTGGACGCGCTCGGATTGGCGCCGAAGATGACGAGCAGATCCGCATTGTCGATATCCGGCACCGGAATCTTCCACATATCGCCATACAGCAACATGCTCGACAGATTCTTCGGCTGCTGATCGACCGTCGAAGAAGAGAAGTGCGATCCAAGCAAGGCCTTCCTCATGAAGGGCATCAGGTAGCGGCCAATGTCGAATGACTTACCAACCATGTTGCCGGTGTAGGTGCACATGGCGCGGGTACCATATTCCGCCCGAACCTTGTGGATCAGTTCCTCACAACGGCGAAGTGCCTCCTCCCAGCTCGCTTCGCGCCAAGTCCGGTTGTCGCGGATCAACGGCTGTCGAATTCGATCCTTGTCATCGTGCAGAGCGCCTAGCGTCGTGCCTTTCGGGCAGATGTGCCCGCGGCTCCAGACATTGGCTTTGTCCGGGCGAATACTCTCGATTCGGCCGGCAACGAGCTTGAGTTCCACTCCGCACATACCCTCGCACAGCGGGCACGTGCGAAAGTGAGAGATGGAGTCGGACGTAACAGCGGTCATGAAATCAGCTCCCAGACGGCATGGTGTGGTGCACCACCGCCAAACTCCTCCAGAGTCCTCCGAAATGCAGTCCCGCGTCAACTTTGCGCCGATTGACCCCGTGAGCCGCACGCGCGCGACCCATTGGCATGCGCACATGTGTCTACGTTGGGAATCGCTTTACCATCAGTCAAACTGACGCTCTGGTGCCCGCAGCAAGGCGCTGCGCAGCCGTTCGCGATCCGCCTGCCCGAGTTTGCCGACCGTCTGTATATAACCGTCGATGCCGCCGTAGTCGCGGTCGAGCGTTTGCATCGCCGCGTTTAGATATTCCGGACGAACATCCAAAGCGACCTGCAACGCCTCTGCGGTCAGCGGCACGCCGACAAAGGCGGAAAAAGTGTCAACCAGTTCAAGGCTGAGCTGCATCCGGTTGATGCGCCGGGCGGTAAGCAGGTAGTCGGTGAGGATATGCTGATCCGCAACGCCGAGCGCCGCTAAGATGACGGCGCAAATGAACCCCGTGCGATCCTTGCCGGCGTGGCAATGGATCACCACCGGCAGGTGAGCCGGGTCAAGCAGATGGGCGAATAATTGCGGCAGTACCGGCGCAAAGGCCGCCGGCATGCCGCGGTAGATCAGCATCATGCCGCGATGAACTCCCGCGGGGTTCGGCTCCCGACGAATCGCGTCAATGAGTTCGCTATGACCTGCACGGGCGTCGCTGCGGATGTCCAGATACAGACGCGCGGGCTGTCCTCCCGCGGGCCAGCGGTCCCGCGCCTGTGCGCGCTCGAGTTCGCTGCGCAAATCGCAGACTAAGCGGATGTCGAGGCTCGCCAGGTATTCGAGATCCTTTTCAGTGGCGCCGCCGAACGCCTGCGACCGGTACAGCACACCCTCGCGCACGCGTCGGCCGTCCTTGGTGAGATAGCCGCCGAAATCCCTGAAATTCGGCAGCCCGCGCAATGGCAACGTGTGATTCGCCCACGATGAGCCCTCCGAGGTCGAATTCACGCACGCGACCCGCGTATGGCAGCCAGTCGGCGCAGCGTGCCGTGCTTGTCCGCATTGCCCGGCAGATTGGCAATGAAACCCGATACGCCGCGCCGCTCCAGTCCATCGAGGACTTTTTTCACTTCCGCCGCCGGTCCAGCCACGGTATCAAAGCCGCCGAGAAAATCCGTCAACCCCAGTTCCGCCGGCAGCCGCGAGTTGGCGCCCCCCACGACGCAATGCTCGGTCGGATCGTAGCGGCGCGCCAACTCAGCGAGTGGGCCGTGATACTCCTTGGGAATCTGCGCCAAGATCTCCGGCATGCGCGCGATGGCCATGCCGTTCACCACGATAAAAGCCGTGAGGTCCGCAAGCGCTTGCGCGCGCGTATCGCGCACCGAGGTATAGGCGGTGGCCCACACTTGCACGTCCTCGGCACGGCGGCCGGCGCGCACCGCCGCGTCGCGCACGGCCGCGATTTTGCGATCGAGCGCTTCCAGGTCATGATTCATGAACAGGATCACGCCATCCGCCTGTTCGCCGGCGAGCGCCAAAGCCTTGGGACCGAACGCCGAATAGAAGATAGGAATTCGCCGTGCGTGGCGCAGCGCCGATACCGGGGCGCCCGCGTATTGCCCCGGCTGGCCGGCGAATAAGCGATGCAGGCTTTGAAAGTAATCGCGTATCTCCGCCTGATTGGCCGGTGCATGACCGATCGCCATGACGTTGCTGCCGCCCGTCGACAACCCGAAAACGAATCGATCCCCATAGGCATCCGCGAGCGAGCACATCGCATTCGCATTGATGATCGGATGGCGCACGAACGGCGACGTGACGTAGGGTGCCACGATGGCGTCGGGCGATTCCTGCGCAGCGATCGCGAGCGAAATATACAGTTCGTGCCAGCCGGCCGGCGAGTCGCCAATCGCGGCGATGCCGAATCCGAGCTCGGCGGCCAAACGCAGATCGCTGCGAAACGCTTCGAGACTATCGCCCCATAGATGACAGGCCCCTAGTTTCATGACGCGTAGCTCTCTTCAGCGGCGGGCCATGGGTCGCCATAGAAAGTCGTTCGCTGGCGCACCGGGCGCCCGGCGGCGGCGGCCACGGCCTCGATGCGCGCCGGCCCCAACTCCTGACCGTTGACGCCTCCTGCGGCGCGCGTGATGGACTCATTCATCAACGTGCCGCCGAGATCGTTCGCACCCGCGGAGAGAGCGAATGCCGCGCCGTCGGTGCCCATCTTCACCCAGGAGGTCTGGATGTTGCGGATCCACGGATAGAGCACCATGCGCGCTACCGCATGTATCAGCACCGCCTCGCGGAAGGTCGGGCCGGAACGCGCGAGGCCGCGGCGCCACATCGGTGCTTCCATGTGTACGAACGGCAGCGGTACGAATTCGGTGAAGCCGCCGGTGTCCTGCTGTAGCGCACTGACCTTCAGCAAATGCCGCGCCCAATGGCGCGGGTTATCAGCATGGCCGAACATGATCGTCGCGGTGCTGCGCAATCCCACGGCGTGCGCGGCGCGCATCACCGCCAACCATTGCTCGGTATTGATCTTGTCGGCACAGATGAGTGCGCGCACCTCGTCGTCGAGAATCTCCGCAGCGGTGCCGGGAAGGCTCGAGAGCCCCGCTCCGCGCAAGCGGTGCAGGTACTCCTGCAGCGACAAGCCGAGCGTCTCCGCACCGTGAGTGATTTCCAGGGGGGAAAACGCGTGCACATGCATTTCGGGGACCGCTGCCTTGACAGCGGCCACGATATTCAAATACGTCTGCCCGGTATACGAGGGATGGATTCCCCCCTGCAGGCAAACCTCGGTGGCGCCGGCGGCGCGCGCCTCCACCGTGCGCCGCGCGATCTCTTCGAGGTCGAGAAGATAGGCCGGGCCGCGCAGGTCGTGCGAGCCGCGGCCCTTGGAGAAGGCGCAAAAGCCGCACTTATACGTACAGATGTTCGTGTAGTTGATGTTGCGGTTGATGACGAAAGTAATGGTGTCGCCGCAGGTTTCTCGGCGCAGCCGATCGGCGGCCTGCAACAGCGCGTGCAGTTCCTCGCCGCGCGCTTGAAAAAGCGTCACGATTTCATCCTCGCTCAGCGAATCGCCGCGCGCGGCACGGTGCAGCAATCGCGCGCTGGCCATCGAGGCGACCCGCGGAGATTGTCCGATGGGCGCGAGCCACGCGGCCGCATCGGCGGGCACCGCATCGCCGGCGCCGGCGTGCCATGCGCCGACGAAGGCGAGGCCCGCGGCGTCGCTCGCGCGGCGCACGGCGGCGCGCATGCCGGCGTCGAGCCAGCGCTCCGGACGCCGAGCGTAGCTGGGACCCACCGCCAGACGTTCGACCAATTCACGGTCGGCGGCCGCCGTTTCCGCGCGCAAGCGCTCCAGATGAGGCCATGGAGCCTCCGGGTTGACATGGTCGGGAGTGACGGGCGACACGCCCCCCCAATCGTCGACGCCCGCTCGGATCAGGGCACCGAGCGCGCCCGGCCGCAGATTGGGCGGCGCCTGCACCGACATATCCGGACCGAACAGCAGACGAGCCGCGGCGATGGTCCAGAGCTGTTCGTCGAGCGTCGGTTCCGCCGCGAGGGCCATTTTCGTGCCCGATTTGGCGCGAAAGTTCTGGATGATGATTTCTTGTATATGACCGTAGCGCTCGTGCAGCTCGCGTATGGCGAGCAGCGAGGCCACGCGCTCCGCTCGCGTCTCGCCGATGCCGATCAACAGGCCCGTGGTAAAGGGGATAGCACGTTCACCCGCTGCCGCCAACGTGGCCAGGCGCACGGCCGGTTGCTTGTCGGGAGACCCCCAGTGCGGCCCGCCGCGCTGCGACAGCCGTTCTGCTGCCGTTTCCAACATCAGACCCATCGAGACACTCAGCGGCCGCAGGCGCTCGAAATCGGCATCGCTCATCACGCCAGGATTCAAGTGCGGCAGCAGTCCGGTCTCTGCAAACACCGTGCGCGCTGCGGCGGCAAGATAGTCGAGCGTGGTGGCGTAGCCCAACTTCGCCAGCGCGCGCCGCGCTGCGGCGTAGCGAAGTTCCGGCTGATCACCCAGGGTGAACAACGCCTCCTTGCAGCCCGCGGCAGCGCCTGCGCGCGCGATGTTGAGCACCTGTTCCATCGATAGGTACGGCGCATCGAGCGCGCGCGGCGCTTTGGCGAATGTGCAATAGTGGCAAACATCGCGGCACAGCTGTGTGAGCGGGATGAATACCTTGCGCGAGTAGCTGACGAGGCGCCCACGGCCTGCGACGGTGAGACGCTCCGCGGACTTCATCATCTGGTCAAGAGGCATGCGCAGCAGCTCATCGGGTGCGGGCCCGTTGCCGGCATGCGTCGAACGACCCTTCAACATGCTCGCGAGATCGCTCATTGCGCTAGTCCTCTGTTGTGCGAACCAGTGCCAGTCCGCCGCGGTATCCATGTCGAATCCCAAGCTGTCGGTGCGCACGCAGGCCGCCGCGCGACCCTGCTCGGCCGACTGCCGCAAGTGACTTCGAAAACTGTCCTCACCAAACCTGAACCGCAGCCGCGCCGGCAAGGTCATGCAGGCGGCGTTGGTGCCGCGCTCGTGGCGGTCCGGCGCCAATGCGATGCCGGCGCGGCGGGCCCCGGCAAGCAGGTCCTCCACGTCGCTGACACGCAGCAGCGGCAGGTCGGCAGGCACGATCAACACGGTCGTGGCGCCGGCCGCGATGGCACGAGCCACGCCCGACTCCAGACTGGAATTGAGATCGGTGCCGTCGTCGAACAGCAGCGGCACATCATCGGCGACGTCATCGCGTTCGCTGCTGATGAGAGCAATATGCCGAATGTCGGGCGCGGCGCGCAGGATGGAGAGCACATGACGCAAGAGCGTCCGCACCAGCGCTAAGCGTTGCGCCGGCGGGAGGACGGAGGCGAGACGCGTCTTGCAGAGCGCGCGCGGCTTGATCGGCACGAGCGCCCAGGTACTCATGTGGGATGCGTCAAATGCTGTCGGTTCACGATTTCACGCCTCATCGAGCGGCGGCGCGCCGCATCAGCGCCCCACCGGGTAAAAGATAGACTTCTCTTGGCTAAACTCTTTCAGCCAGTCGGGGCCGTATTCGCGTCCGATACCGGAGCGCTTGTAGCCGCCGATGGGAGCATACGACATCTTACCCGTGCCGCCGTTGATATAGACGCTGCCGGCGCGGATCTTTAACGACATGTCGTAGGCGGTCGCGGCGTCGGCGCTCACGATGCCGCCGTTGAGTCCATAACGCGAGTCGTTGGCGATCGCGATCGCTTCCTCGTCGCTGTCGAATCCGATGGTGACGCCGACGGGACCGAAGATCTCTTCCTGAGCGATCGTCATACGGTTCGAGACATCGTCGAATAGAGTGATATCGGCAAAAAACCCCCTGGACAAGTGCGCCGGGCGTCCGCCGCCGCAAACCAGGCGCGCGCCTTCGTCGCGGCCCTTCTGGATCAGCCGTTCGACCTTGCCGCGCTGCGACTCGCGGATCAGGGGCCCCATGAGCACCGTGGGATCGGCCGGATCGCCGATTTTCCAGTGACTGGCCACCGCTTTGGCGGCTTCGACGAATTGCGCGCGGATCGAGTTGTGCACGAGAAAACGCGTCAGCAACGCACAACCCTGACCGCAATTGACGGACAGCCCGGCGATGGCGCCGATGGCGGCCTGCTGCACGTCGGCGTCGGCGCGCACGATGAGCGCCGATTTTCCGCCGAGTTCCAAATGCACACGCTTCAGGGTGGGTGCGGCTTGCTGCATGATGGCAATGCCGACCGCCTCGGAGCCGGTAAAGGAGACCATATCCACATCGGGATGTGCGCCGAGCAGCGAGCCTGCCTCGACGCCGCCGGTGACGATGTTGAGTACGCCCGCCGGCAGTCCGACTTCGTCGGCTATTTCGCCGAACAGCAGGGCCGAATAGGGCGTGAACGGCGAGGGCTTGAGCACCAGTGTGTTGCCGGCGAGCAGTACAGGCACGATTTTGGCCAGGTTCAGCAAGAACGGAAAGTTGTAGCCGGTGATGCCGGCGACGACGCCGATCGGCTCGCGAATCACACTGCCGCTGCCTAAAATACGTGGACCCAGCGGGTTCATCAGATTGGCTGTGGCCTCCACCGGTAAATAGCGCCGATCATCGGAGGCCGAAAAGCTAAGCGCGCTCGCGAAGTGACTGAGCGGGGCATCGACCTGCATCGCATTCGTAATGCCCTGAGCGCAGCCGACCTCGGCAACGATCAACTGACGAATTTGAGCGCGCTTGGCCGCCAGCGCCGCGTGCATCCGATTCATGAGAGCGGCGCGCTCGGCCATCTTGAGATGGGGCCACGGGCCGCTGTCAAACGCTCGGCGCGCCGCCTCGATGGCGGCGCGCGCCGACGCCGCGTTGCCGACCGGCGCGTGACCGAGCGTCATCTCGGTGGCTGGGTTCAACACCGCTTCGGTGCCGTCCGTCCGCTCCCAGCGGCCGTTGATGTAGAGCTTATCGAGGTGTGCGTAGGGAACGGTAGACATGGATGAATCCTGCGCTTAAGCGGCGCGTGCCAAACCGGTGCGAGTTTTGAGAATCAGTTCGGCGGCCTTGAGTCCGATCACCATGGCCGGTGCATTCGTATTGCCGGATACGAGCGTCGGCATGATCGAGGTATCCGCCACGCGCACGTTCTCGATGCCTCTGGATCCAGGGCGGCGCCGGCATCGCTGCCCATGCGCACCGTGCCGCAGACATGAAAGGCGGTGGAACCGAACCGCAGGAACGCATCGATGATTTGCTCGTCGCTCTGGAAGGCGGGTCCCGGGGTGATTTCGGATACCAGCCAGGGCTTAAGCGCCGGCTGCGCCGCAAGGCGCCGAATCCAGTGGAACAGCGAGATCGCGGATTTGACGTCAATGTCGGCAGTCAATTGGTTGGCGTCGATATAGGGACGCACGGTGGGGTCGGGCGATTGAATCCGGACCACGCCCTGGCTTTCGGGCCGCATGAAGTAGCCGCCGATCGAGATGCCCGGCTGGCTATCGATGTTTACTGCCTTGCCGGACACAGTCATCGAGTACAAGCCCACGCCAATCTGCGCATCGGGATGCGGGAGGTCCGGCCGGGTCTTCACAAAACCACCGACCTCGTGGGCAGAGTGGGTGAGCGGTCCCTTGGAGCGCAGGGTGTAGCTCAAGAGCGAGCGCAGCAGACCAAAGCCCCTCAAGCGAGCATTGAGGCTGCCGCCTGTGACGCGGTATTGCATTGCAAGATACCGGTGCTCGCGCAAATTGCTGCCGACAGCCGGTGCATCGAGCACCACCGCAATGCCGTGGGTTCGCAATAGTTCGCCCGGGCCGATCCCTGAGAGCTGCAGCAGTTTGGGCGACTCGATGGCGCCGGCCGACAAAATCAATTCCCCGGCCACGGGAATGGTGCGCACGCCGTTGCGATCCTTGACCGCGACGGCGATGGCACGCCGATTTTGAAACTCGATTCGATGCACGTCGGTGTCGGTCAGCACTTCAAGATTCGGGCGGGCGCGCACCGGCGCCAGAAACGCGCGGGCCGCGCTCTCGCGCTTGCCTCGGTACGTGGTCACCGGCTGATAACCCATGCCGCCTGCGGCTACCGTCTTGACGTCATTGACGTCGGACACACGCGGCGTACCCGCTTCGCCTGCGGCGGTGAGTATCGCTTCGCACAAGGGATCGCCCGATGGATGCACGCTGACTTTCAAGGGTCCGCCCGCACCCCGCCACAGGGACGCGCCGAGCTGGTGGTCTTCCAGCGCCACGAAATGCGGTCCAACATGCTGCCAGCCCCAGCCCGCGCAGCCCATGGCCTCCCAATTGTCGTAATCGGCGGGCGCGCCGCGCACGTAGACCGTGCCGTTCACGGAACTGGAGCCGCCGAGCGTGCGGCCCTTCAACCACAGCTCCGGCGGCCATCCCGCCTGCGGTAGGGCCTGGTAGTCCCATACGTGGGGGTTGCCGGGCACCAGCAGCTTGCCGATACCGCGCGGCATCGCGATCAACGAACTGCTGTCGACGGGGCCGCTTTCGATCAACAGCACCGAGAGCGCCGGATCCTCCGACAGCCGATTCGCCAGCACGCAACCGGCGGAACCGGCACCGACGATGACGTAGTCATACTGTTTCATTTTTTCATTACACCTGCCGGATCGGTTGCCCCAATCCTATCTTTCGGGAGGTGCCGGTGCCTGGTAAAAGCCCAAGCTGGCATGCAAAGCTACGCGAAGCGGCTGCTTGACGGATTCTGGCTGCTTGCACGGATTCTGGCTGCTTGCACGGATTCTAAAGGAGATTGAAGATGGCGCGATCCCCGCTCGATCTCGGCGCTTATGCCCTTCCGGGGCGTGTCGCCGACCCGCGTCCAGGCCTCGAGCAAGCCATCCTCGGCGAGGCGCTCGGTCTCGGCAGCATTTGGGTCGCGGAGCGCTGGGAAAAGAAGGAGATTGCCGCCACGCTCGGCGCGCTGACGCAGCGGACGGGGCGGGTGAAGCTGGTGGCCGGCATGACGCACTTCGGTACGCGCCATCCCATCGTGCTCGCCGGCATGGCGTCGACTCTGCAGGCGCTGTCGGGCAACCGCTTCGTACTCGGCTTTGGACGGTCGGTGGCATTCATTTGGAAGAACCTCGGCATTCCGGTGCCGGTGAATGCCGCGATGGCGGACTATGCAAAGATTCTGCGTTCGCTGTGGGCCGGCGAGACCGTCAGTTACGACGGCCCTGCCGGACGATATCCCAACATGCGCATGCCGGAGCTGCCTGAAGTGCCCCCGCCGTTGATTCTCGCCGCCATCGGACCCAAAACCTTGGCGCTCGCCGGGCAGCACTTCGACGGCGCCGTGCTGCATCCATTTCTCACGCCCGATGGCGTGGCGCGCTCGGTGGCCATCGTCCGCAAAGCCGCTGAAGAGTCGGGGCGCGACCCCGCCGCCGTGAAGATCTACGCAGAGGTCGTGGTGGCGCCGGATGCGAGTGAAGCGGAGATTCTTTCGGCCGTCAAAGTGCGCGCGGTAACCTACTTCACGATCCGCGACTTAGGAGCCCAGCTGATCGCCATGAATGGTTGGGATCCGACACCGATGGAACAGCTGTTGGCGGAGCCGCGATTTCTCAATATCGAGGGACAAAAAGGCACGCACGCAGAGTTGCGCGAACGCATGACGGAGGCCACTAACCTGTTACCCCCGCACTGGGCCGAGACGGGAGCCGCTGCGGGCAGTTCTCGCAGCGTCGCACAACGCTTGCTGGAATATCGAAGCGCCGGTGCGGACGAGATCGTGTTGCACGGCACGACCACGGATCGCCTCGGACCGTTGGTAAAAGCCTATGGCCAACTCTGAGCTGCCTTCCGCGCGCCCGTTGAGCCTTCACAGCGCGCAACGCGCACTGACTCCGTGGCTCGCGGTGCGGCTGAAGGTCCCCGACTTGAACGTAGTTGCTTGGCGCTCCGCCGGATCGGGCAATTCGGCCGATACGTTTTTCGCCACGGTGGCCGGCATATTCGAGGGCGCCGCGCGCGAAATCCCGCTGGTGATACGGCGCCAGAATCTGGGCAGCGACATTTTTCTGGATTCTGACTTAAGTCTGCCGACCCGCGTGATGGCGGCCGTAGGCGCGCATCCGGCGGGGGCCGGAATTCCGGTGCCCAAAGTCATCGGTTTGGAATCCGACGCCGACCTGATCGGTGCGCCGTTCATGGTGATGGAGCAGCTTCCCGGACGCATACTGCCGCAGAGCCCGAACTACAACAAAGACGGCTGGCTTGCCGACATGAGCGCCGACCACCAAGCGCGGGTTTGGCGCGGCTGCCTGGAAATGCTGGGCCGCATCCATCGGCTTCCGGTGGCGGGTCACTTTGAATTTCTCGACCAGCCGCAGCGCGGCCGGTCGCCGCTGGATCAGTATCTGAATTGGATCGAGGAATGGTATGCGTGGGCGAGGGCCGGTCGGCCGCATCGCATCACCGACCTCGCGATCAAATATCTGAAGGCCAATCGTCCAGACGACGCGCCCGTGTCGCTGCTGTGGGGCGATCCTCAGCCCACGAACCTCTTGTTCCGACCCGACGGAACGATCAGCGGAGTCATCGACTGGGAGATGGCTGTGCTGGGGCCGCCGGAGGCTGATCTCGCCTGGTGGCTGTTCTTCGATGATCTATTCAGCAAGGGGATGGGCGTGCCGCGTTTAGCAGGACTGCCGGAACGCGCTGTATGCATCCAGTGGTATGAGGCGGCGCTCGGGCGGCCGGTCCAGAATTTGGACTACTATGATGTGCTTGCAGCGTTCCGCATGGCGATCGTCGGGATGCGCTCCGCGGATCGGCAGATCCAGCGCGGCCGTATTCCGGCGACCACCACGGCGCGCGAGAATGCGCCGATTGTGCGCCTGCTTGCCGGTCTTTTGGGTGAGCCACTGCCCGAAGTAGGCGCCGATTTCGCCCAGCTGATGGCTGCGCTGGGCATGGAGGCGTCGTTGGCCAAGGGCGAGACGCGCTGACCGGTTGAGGGGTATTGACCTAGGTGAGTTGCGCCGCACTCGCCCGGAGTTCCGCGATTCCGGTGCCCCAGCTATGCAGTCGCTGCCAGAATAAAGTACGAGTATGCGCGAAATTGTGCATGTGACCCATGCGGGGGCAAACATAAACGCTGATGTCGATCGCGCTCTTGTATGCCTTCGGCTCCGCCCAGGGGTCGGGCACGACGTCGCGCTCGCCTACCGCGATCAGCACCGGCACGGCGATCGACGCCGCCTCGATCGCGACCGCGCCGGGCGCGACCATATAGATTCCACACGGGGGCGTGCTCGCTGAGCGCCATTGCGGCAGCGGCGAGGTTTTGCCTGCGGACGCAGCCATGTCGAGCGCTACGATGTCGACGGGTTCGTCATCATAATGGAACGACCATTGGAAGGGATGTTCAGCGGCGGCGGCGGCGGCTTGGATTGAGTCCGCGCTCCCCAACACCGGCCCCGCCGCGGCAGCCATGGCAGCGCGATTCAGAATCAATGGATGGTCGAGCGAGCTGCTTCGCGGGATCCATGGCCACACGGTGGCCGGCTGGCCCGGCCGCGTCGGCACCACCGTATGGATGCCGCTAAACCCGAGGATGGCGACACCATCAAACGTGCCGTGCCGTCCTTGTGCAATGACCGTGAAGCAGCCACCCATGGACTGGCCGATGCCCAACTTCGTTGCACCCTCAATCGGCGGCAGCCCGTCCGACACCGTGCCATTTTGCAGCCGCTCCATCACCGCGCGCACGGTTGCGTCATTGGCGGCCGCGGTACTGTCGAGTGTGAGGCTGTTGCCTTCCGGAATCGTCGAGTCGCCGAACCCCAGAGGGTCGCAGGTCACGAAGATCCAGCCGCGATCGCAATGGAAGCCGGCCTCGCCGCCGCCCGTAGCGTCCGGCATGTCGAAGGAATAATAACGCCGGCAATAGCCGCCGCCCGGAAAAGCAAAGCAGACCACCGGCGGGTTTGCGAACGTTCCGTCGTCGGGCAGATGGATGCTTACCGCGGTATGCGCCTCGATTCCGAGCCCCGCCGCCTGAGTTGTGTCAATGGTAAGCTCGATGACCGGTTGCATCCTCATCTCTCCAGCTACGCAGCAGCAAGACACAATGACCGACTAGTCGAAGCGCCCCGTGAAAAGTAATCGAGCGCGCAGCTGATTGCGTTTGTACGGTGCGGAGCCTGAACCGATGTGCACGAGCGAGACACCTTCCCAAAGATAGGAGCTTCGCTTCAAGGTGGCGCTGTAGCGTGAAGAGCATTCTAAGTGAGCGGATTTGCACAGGAGTTAGAGTCATGGACGCCCCAACAAACGCTGTCAACATACCGAAGCATGTGCCGCGCGAACTGGTGCGCGATTATCCCTTCGTGCTCGGCGCGACCTGCGATGAGAATCCGTTCGACACCTTGGTTCCCAAGGTGCACGAGGGACCGGAGGTTTTCTACACGCCTTTCGTTTATCCGGGCAACCGACCCGCGTGGGTGTTCCGGCGCGCCAAGGATCTATCCGCCATCTATCAGGACACCGAGCACTTCTCGAATAAGGACTTCGCGCCCTTTGCAAAACTTCTTGGCGACAGCTGGAATCTGTTGCCCGCCGAGACCGACCCGCCGATGCACGCACTCTACCGTGCCATGGTCAATCCGCTGTTTGCACCGCGTAAGATGCAATTGATGGACGACCGGGTGCGCGAGTTCGCGCGTGGTTATATCGCCAAGTTCAAGGATCGCGGGGAATGCGAATTCATGAGCGAGTTGGCATTCCGCTTCCCGATCGCCGTGTTCCTGGAATTGATGGGCCTGCCGCTCGAGCGCATCGACGAGTTTCTGCAGTGGGAGATGCAGCTACTGCACTCCGCCGACCTCGAAGTCATCATCGACGGCGTACGCAAGGTCAAGACCTATTTGATGAAAGTGATCGAAGAGCGACGCGACCATCCGGGTGAAGATTTCATTTCCTACGGAATCAAGGCGCAAGTGGACGGGCGCAAGCTGACGCAAGACGAGCTTTTCGGCTTTTGTTTCAATCTGTTCATCGGCGGACTCGATACGGTGTCCACCAACATGGGGCTGCACTTTCGGCATCTTGCGGAGCACCCGGATCACCAGGAGTTGCTGCGCAAGGACCCGTCAAAGATCCCGAGCGCCTTGGAGGAATTGCTGCGCGCCTACGCGGCCGTCACCACGTTTCGCACGGTGCTCAAGCCCGTGACCGTCAACGGCGTGCAGCTGATGCCCGGGGACAAGGTAGCCATGGCTACGACGCTCGCGAATCGCGATCCGCAGGCCTTCGAGCGGCCCAACGAGGTGCTGCTCGACCGCAATCCGCGCCATATCACGTTCGCTACCGGGCCGCACCGCTGCGTCGGCGCACCGCTCGCCCGACGCGAGCTCGTGATTGCCATGGAGGAGTTCTTGGCGAATGTGCCGAGTTTTCGCGTCAAGCCGGGCGTCACGATCCGCACGGGCATCGGCATGATGATCGAGCCGGAGACGGTGCCGCTCGTCTGGAAAATCTAACACCGCAATGCGCCTGCCTTAGGGAGAAATGGTAATGACCGACAGCAGCGATCACGACGCTCGATTCCGCCGCGGACTCGAGATGATGGAGAAGGTCTACGGACCGAGCATCAAGGCCATGATGGAGCCGCTGCGCGAAGTGCCCTTTCCATCCAAGACGGCTGAGATCCTGTTTGGCGAAATCTGGAATCGACCGCAGCTTTCGATTCGCGACCGCCGATTGCTCGTGATCGGTGCCACCGCGATGCTCGGCCGCGCCGATTTGATCGAGCAGCAAGTCGCCGGCGCGCTCCTGAACAAGGAGCTCTCCGCCGAGCAGCTCGAAGAGGCCGTGCTGCACCTGTGGTTCTACACGGGTGCGGGAAACGCCACCGCGGTTTGGCGCGGCGTGCAGGCGGCGCTGAAGGCGCAGGCCGGCGGTAGCGCTTGAACCAGCCGCCGCCGCCGCTCGATTTGGGCGAGCCGCCGCAGGTGGCGGGCAAATCGCTTGCGGGTCGTGCGCCTTACGTCATCAGCGCCGAGGAGAACCGCGCCTTGTGCGAATCCACCGGCGTGGCGCCGGCCGCGGACGGTAGCGCGCATCCGATCTACTTCTACATCGCCACGCAGGTCGGAATGGGCATGACGGTGGCCGGCCTGTGTGCGGCCTGCGATTTTGACGTGGAGGACGGCCCGATGATGGCCTCATCCAAGGTCACTTTCTCGAAGCCGCTGGTGACCGGCCAACCCTACCAGGTCAGCGGCCGCATCGTGAGCCTCGTGCGCAAGCCCAGCCGCAAACTCGGCGTGATGGACATGCTCGAGTACCTGCTCGAGTTATCGCTGCCCGATGGCACCGCGGTGCTCAGC
>Ga0302326_10016427_pt1 | contig 15496 bp, 13 predicted proteins | sample Palsa_T0_3_FD_202264 | JGI IMG/M metagenome (GOLD analysis project Ga0302326, IMG submission 202264) | Peat permafrost microbial communities from Stordalen Mire near Abisko, Sweden - Palsa_T0_3 | ecosystem: Environmental > Terrestrial > Soil > Palsa > Peat permafrost | place: Sweden: Abisko...
TCCGCTGGAGTTCAAGCACATCGAGGAAATCCTGCGGTTCGCCGCAGAGGATGGTCCATCGGGTAAGGAGTTGGCGCTTCCGCTGGGTTGGAGAATTCGCCGCGAGCCGGAAGCTCTAGTTTTTGTCACGCCTGACCTGCGCCAGCAGGAGCGGATTCCGGACTACGAATACTCGCTGGCGGTGCCGGGACGAGCCCGGGTGCCGGAGGTGGGGGTAGTGATCGAAGCGTTGCTCGTCACTCGGGCGATCGCTCCGGAATCGCAGGTTGCGGAGTATAATCCGCAGCAACTTCTTCGTGCAGAGCTGTTGCCGGAACGGTTGATCGTGCGGAACTGGCGTCCGGGAGACCGTTTTTGGCCGGCGCAGACAAAATCGCCGAAAAAGATCAAGGAATTGCTACAGGAGCAGCAGGTGGCGCGTCATGTTGGGCAAAAAGGACGCAGGCTTTGGCCGGTCGCCGTGAGCGGAGACGAGATCGTTTGGATGCGCGGGTTTCCGGTTCCCGCAAGACTACGGGCCAAGCCAGGACAGGAAGCGGTGCTGATCCGAGAGATGCCGGGGGCAGTGGAGGAAAACACGATTTAGGAGGTAGGCCACTTCATGGACGAACTGAAAGTCGAGCCACATCGCCAGGTCATTGCCGCCGAGCAGATCCAGAAGCGAGTGAAGGAACTCGGGCGCCACATATCCGATGACTACCGGGGACAGACGATCCAGGCGCTTGCGGTCCTCGAGAACGGGTTCATTTTCATGGCCGACCTGGTACGGGAGTTGGAGGTTCCGGTGGTGTGCCAGTTCATCAAGCCCAAATACAGCAAGCAACACGACAGCCAGGCGGGAGAGATTGTGGAGATCTTCTTCAGCCATGAACCGGATATTCGCGGCCAGCATATCCTGCTGGTCGAGGGCCTGGTCCATTCCGGTGTGACCAGCGAGTTCCTGATGAACGACCTGCGGGCGCGAGGGGCGGCCTCGGTGAAGCTGGTGACGCTGCTGGACCGCCAGTCCGCCCGCCGCGTGGCCCTGCAGCCGGACTATTTCGGCTTTTTGGTGGATGAGACCTTCCTCGTGGGGTATGGGTTAGGAGCCGTGGAGCAGACCAACCGCAATATTCCCTATCTGGCTGCAATCCCAGTCCCGCAGATGACTTAAGTTATGGCGCGGGCGACGCGCCTTTTTCCTCAAGAAAAGGTAGAATAGTGCCTTAGGTAATTTCTTGATCAAAACTGGCCGAATGGCATCTAAATTAGTGGCAGGAGCGCTCGGGGTTTAGGGCGTAGTTTCATAGCCCGGTTACTTCAGGAGCTTTTTGGTGAATTCAACTGTAAAGACCGTACTCTTCTGGGTGGGGATTGGGGTGTCTGCCCTTGTGCTGTGGACCGTGATTCAGCAGGGGCGCAACGGGCAGAAGGACACAGATGTCAACTTCTCCCAATTCATGACCGATGTGGATCAGGGCAAGGTGCATGATGTCACCGTGGACGGACAGCAGGTGCGCGGAAAATTCTCCGACGGCTCCGCCTTCCATACCGTGGCTCCGCCGGTTTATCCCGACATGATCAAGTCGCTGCGCGACAAAAACGTCGTGGTGATTATCAAGGACGTCAACGGCGGAAGCTGGCCGCTGCAGTTGCTGGGGACCTGGGCTCCTCTGATTCTGCTGGGTGCGCTGTGGTTCTTCATGATCCGCCAGATGCAGACCGGCGGCAATAAGGCCCTGTCATTCGGAAAGAGCCGGGCGCGTTTGCTCTCCATGCAGCAGAAAAAAGTCACGTTCAAGGACGTGGCGGGCGTGGAAGAGGCCAAGGAAGAGCTGCGTGAGATTATCGAATTTCTGCGCGAAGCGCAGAAGTTCCAGAAACTTGGCGGCAGGATTCCCAAGGGAGTACTGCTGGTTGGGCCTCCAGGAACGGGCAAGACGCTGTTGGCGCGAGCCGTTGCCGGCGAAGCAAACGTTCCTTTCTTTTCGATCTCCGGCTCGGATTTCGTGGAGATGTTTGTGGGCGTCGGCGCCAGCCGCGTGCGCGATCTGTTTGAGCAGGGCAAGAAGAACGCGCCCTGCATCATTTTCATCGACGAGATTGACGCCGTAGGACGGCATCGTGGAGCCGGCCTGGGTGGGGGGCACGACGAGCGCGAACAGACATTGAACCAGTTGTTGGTGGAGATGGACGGCTTCGAGTCGAATGAGGGTGTGATTCTCATGGCGGCGACGAACCGGCCCGATGTGCTGGATCCGGCGTTGCTGCGGCCGGGACGCTTTGACCGGCGCGTGGTGGTGAGCCGTCCGGATGTGCGCGGGCGCGAAGAAATCCTGCGCGTGCATACCCGCAAGATTCCTCTTGCGGAAGACGTCGATCTCTCGGTACTGGCCCGCGGTACACCGGGATTCTCTGGCGCCGACCTGGCCAACATGGTGAACGAAGCAGCCCTGGCTGCGGCTCGGCAAAACCGCAAGGCTGTGCTGATGTTCGACTTCGAAGTCGCCAAAGACAAAGTCTTGATGGGCGTAGAGCGCAAATCGCTGATCCTTTCCGACGAGGAAAAGAAGGTTACGGCGTACCACGAAGCAGGGCACGCACTGGTGGCGGCGAAGCTTCCGGGCTCAGACCCGGTACACAAGGTGACGATTATCCCCCGCGGCATGGCATTGGGTGTCACCATGCAGTTGCCGATCGATGACCGGCACAACTACACGAGAGAGTACTTAAAGACCGACCTGGCGATTCTAATGGGCGGGCGTTTGGCCGAGGAATTGTTCCTTAACCAGATGAGCACGGGCGCTGGAAACGACATTGAGCGAGCCACAGAAATGGCGCGCAAAATGGTGTGCGAGTGGGGCATGAGCGATCTTGGCCCGCTCACCTTCGGCAAGAAAGAAGAGCAAATATTCCTGGGCCGGGAGATCAGCCAGCACCGCGACTACAGCGAAGATACTGCCATTAAGATTGACGGCGAGGTCCGCAAGCTGGTCAACCAGGGTTACGAAACGGCAAAGAACATCCTGGAGGGGAACCGCGACACGCTGCAGAAGATTGCGGCAGCATTGCTGGAGCGGGAAGTGCTCGATGCCTCCGAAGTGATGTTGCTGGTGGAGGGCAAGGAACTGCCTCCGATGAAGTCGCCTGCCAAGCCTGATGACGGCGTCCAGCAGGTGTTGAAGCCGGAGCCGGGACGGGGAATTGTGAAGGGCGGAGAAAGTCCGGCGCGAGCTTAAAAAGCTGTTTCTTGGTTCTCAGTTTGGGCGGCGTAGCGGCCGCCCTTAGTTTTTGCGCACGAGCTATCCGTTCACGGTTTTCATCATGGGTTCGGGATAGCGAAGTCCGGCGGCGGCGCCGGTGGGAAAGATCTCGTCGATCCCCCGCAGATCCTGCTCGGTGAGCTTCACGTCGATCGCCGCGACGTTCTCTTCCAGATACTTGCGGCGCTTGGTGCCGGGGATGGGGACGATGTTCTTGTCCTTGGCAAGGACCCATGCCAGTGCAAGCTGAGAGGGCTGGCAGCCTTTCTCCTTCGCGATCTCCTCGATCCGCCGCACCAGGTCGAGATTCTTCTGAAAGTTCTCTCCTTGAAATCGTGGGGAGAACCGGCGAAAGTCGTCTTCCGGAAGATCTTCGAAGCGTGTGAGCTGGCCGGTGAGAAAACCGCGTCCCAGCGGACTATAAGCGACAAAGCCTATGCCAAGTTCGCGGCAGGTAGCGAGTAGTTCGTCTTCCGGCTCGCGGCTCCAGAGCGAATATTCGGTTTGCAGAGCGGTGATGGCATGGACTTTCACGGCCCGGCGCAGGGTGTTTGGCGACGCCTCGGAAAGTCCAATGTGCCGGATTTTTCCTTCCTGCACCAGCTGTGCCATCGCCCGAACGGTCTCCTCGATGGGTGTCGAGGGGTCGACGCGATGCTGGTAATAAAGATCGATCGTCTCGACTCCGAGCCGCCGCAGACTTCCTTCACAGGACCGTCGGATGTAGTCGGGTTTGCCGTTGACACCGCGCAGAGTGGGGGTCGCGGGATCGCGGACGATTCCGAATTTCGTGGCCAGCACGATCTGGTCGCGCTTGCCTCTGATGGCGCGGCCGACTAGCTCTTCATTTTTGTACGGGCCATACGCATCCGCAGTGTCGAGAAAATTGATGCCCAGTTCAAGGGCGCGGTGAATGGTAGCGATGGACTCACCGTCATCGCGCGGACCGTAAAACTCCGACATGCCCATACAGCCCAGGCCGAGGGCGGACACTTTGAGACCACTACGTCCAAGTTCGCGAAATTCCATGATGGCTCCTTGCGAACAAAATCAGCTTACACTGCCCCACACCATCACAAGATGCACGAACCACAGCCTGCGATGGCAGAAATTCGTGAGTCCTGTGGTGCCGCCAGGCATCATTGACCTACTGGCGTTACCCTCTGTTTCGGCGGAATTCATGAGTCACGTGCCAATCTGGTTTGAACGCAAGTTCGAGTTTTCCTTCCCGGTGGAACTTCATCCCAATCTGTGCGCACGTCTGCGGGGTACCCCAGCCAGACTTGAAGAGGCGCTGCGCGGCCATTCGCACAACATCCTGATCAGGAAAGCGGAAGAAAAGTGGTCCGCTCAGGAACACGCCGGTCACTTGCTTGACCTCGAACCGCTGTGGCTGGCGCGAGTAGGCGATTACGTGGCGGGCAGCGCCCAACTCACCGTGACAGACTTGAAGAACCGAAAAACCGACGAAGCCAACCACAACGCGCGTCCGCTGGAACAGATTCTGAGCGAATTCCGCGCTGCAAGAGCAGGACTGCTGAAGCAAGTAGACGAAGTGGACGCCTCGCTATTTGCTCGAAGCATTCCTCACCCGCGTCTGAAGACGCCGATGCGGCTCGTTGACCATTTGTATTTTGTAGCCGAACACGACGACCACCATCTGGCGCGAATCTGGGAACTGGTCCACCCAACCCGGTAGAAGAGCGGATCGACGGTCAGCCCTGGAGGGCGATCAGGGGCTTGGTGCGGGCCACAACCTCGCCAATTTGGGCTGCGGCTACCTTTGCCGCGTTGAGGGACCGTGTAAGCTGCGCGCAGTCGTCGGAGGCGAGCGAGATCAGCAGCCCGCCTGCAGTCTGAGGATCAAACAGAAGTGTTCTCAAGTCTTCGGGAACTCCGTCCTCGTACTCGACCGCGCATTCGGCGAAATCACGGTTGTTGTTGAGGCCGCCAGGAATGTAGCCTGCACGCACGCATTCGATCGCTCCCGGAAGCACTGGAATGCTGCTACCGTGCAAACGGAAAGATACGTTTGAGGCCAGCGCCATTTCACGAGCGTGGCCAATCAAGCCGAAGCCGGTGACGTCAGTCATACCGTGAACACGGAATTCCCCCTGCTGAATGACTTCGGCGGCACGTTTGTTCAGGGTGGTCATCGACTGAACCGCGGCTTCAATCCACGCCGGCTCAGCTTTGCCCTTCTTGATCGCCGTCGAAATCACACCCGTACCCAGTGCCTTGGTGAAGACGAGAGCATCGCCTGGCTCGGCGCCGGCATTGGTGAGAACTTTTTTGGGAGCGATGAGTCCGGTGACTGCGTACCCAAACTTGGTTTCGTCATCGCGAATGCTGTGGCCGCCGATCACGACGCAGCTGGCCTCGACCATCTTCGAGAGCCCTCCGGCGAGGATGCGCTCCAGAATTTCGAGATCAGCCTTCTCAGGAAAACACACCAAAGCCAGCGAGGTGAGCGGGTTTCCCCCCATCGCGTAAATATCGCTCAAGGCATTCGTCGCGGCGATCTGGCCGAAGACGTACGGATCGTCCACGACCGGCGTAAAGAAGTCTACGGTTTGCACCAGTGCCTGATCGGGCGCGATTTGGTACACTCCGGCGTCGTCGGCGTGGTCGAAGCCGACCAGAACATTCGGGTCGTGTTGCCGGGCTAATTTCCCAAGCACCTTGTCCAGCGCCGCCGGACTTAGCTTGGACGCGCAACCCGCGGCTTTCACCGACTCCGTCAGACGGAATGGCTTGCCATCGGTCATGAAGTCATTGTACCGAGTTGCGGATGTCCGAGGATTCTCTACCACGGAGGCACTGAGAACTCGGAGAAGTCAAGGGGAAGACCGAACAAGAGCACGGATTTCTCCGGGTCTCTGTGTCTCCGTGATGTAAATGAGTGTAAGCGTCTCTGAGCACTCTGAGCAACACACCGGTTCGACAGGCGGGGTCGGTGTTGCAGTGCCCGGATGACCGCAAGAACAGAGCTGTCAGCACCCAAGCGATGTAGCTGTGCGGAGGTTCAGCAGTTGGTGGCCGAGTTTGTGAGCAGCGGTATGCGGCGGAGCGAGTTTGCCAGAGTCGGGTTTGAGGTTCAGCACTCTGGATTGCCATCTGAAGCAGAGGCGGTGCAAGACAGGGAGCAGGCCAACTTCTTCGGCCGGTTGTTTGGTGCCGGCGGAGTTGGCGGCCAGGAAATCGCCGACGAGCGGGAATCGACTTGTGGGCTGGCCGGGGTGCTGCCGGGCGGGCCCCGGATCGAGGTGCATCCGGATTCTGATACGAGTACGTTCGAACGCCTGGTGGGCATCCCGGAGCGGGCGAAAACCGTGTTTGGACGGGGCCCGCTTACACGGATCTATCTGGCCGCCGGGGTCACCGACATGCACCGGGGGTTCGAGGGGGCGTACGGTCTGGTTCGGGATTGCTTGTCCTGTGACCGGTGAGCGGGCACAGGTTCTTGTTCTCGAACGGCCGACGCAATCGGCGGAAGGCCCTCGTCTGGGACGGAAGCGCACTCTGGGTCTGTGCCGCGGAGATTCTCCATGTTCACAGATCAAGCTTCGGGCATCACTTTGCGGTTCCAATGAACGCGGTGCTCCGTTCGAGATCATCCGGCGTGTCTAGGTCGAATTCGCCCTCAAGGAAATCGACCACACCAACACGCGCGGCGTTTCGTTCGAGGATTTCACGCGCTCCCCTGTCTCCACTCACGTTGTGCAGATCGGAAAAAAAGATGGAGGAAAAAACCGCTGGAACCCCGAGCCGACCGCTGTAACGCGCGGCTGTAATCGGATACCTGGCCAAACCATGCAGGTGAAGCAGTTGCCGGAGAACGTCGGCGCTCAGGCGAACCTGGTCGCAGACCATCAGGAGGATGTCTTCAGGAGGAGGGCTAATCTGCAAAGCCGTTTCCACGCCGGAGCGCATCGACGATCCCATACCGGCGCGCCAGTTTTCATTCACGGCGACGATCACTCGGAAACCATCGAAGGCGCTGTGCATCCGATGGGCTTCAAAACCAAGTACCACAATGATCGGTTGACAACCGACCTCGTCGGCAATTCGCACAGCGCGCCGTAATAGCGGCTCGCCCGCGATCGCGAGCAGTTGTTTCGCTTGACCCAGCCGCAGCGAGGCACCCGCTGCAAGGATGACGGCTGCGCTGGAAGGTTCAGACATGACTCAGGGAAGCGCAATTGGGAATCTTCACGCTGTCTTTTTCGATCGCGTCGTGAATCTCGGCGACGATCGCGAGCGCAATGCTAGCCGGATTCTTGGCTCCGATGGCAAGTCCGACAGGAGAATACAATCGCCGGAAGCACTCATCCATGGTTCGTCCAATCTTTGGCGCCACCTCCGTAAGCAGGCGCTCGGCTCGGCGGCGAGGGCCGAGAATGCCAAGGTAGGCGAGTTCTCGCGGCAACAATGCTTGCAAGGCAGCCCGGTCCTGCTCGTAGCTGTGGGTCAGGATCACCGCGGCGCTGCGTTCGGTTAACAGGAGATCGTTCAATGATCGCGACGAGACTACCTGGTCTGCCAGCGGGAAACGCTCCTTGGTTGCCAGATGGGAGCGGCCATCGACGACGGTAACCTGCCAGCCAAGCAGGTAGGAGAATTCGACTATTGGCTGTACATCGTCGCCCGCTCCGAAGACAAAAAGCGCGGTAGGCGGGGCGACGTGTTCAACGAAGAACGAGCTTAGGCCCTGAGTCCAATGCGACCGACGCTCGTTTAGCGCGTGCCGCGCCAACACCAGCGAGCCTTCTGAAGCCGCGGACTCAAACAAAACATCGCCGTTCTCGCTCAGAATGAACCGGCAGCCGACTGGGTCTGTATCAATAACAGACACGATTGCCATCGCCGCACGCCGTAGTGCGCTCTGCTCGAGCGCTGCGAGCGTGCGGTCTGCGGGTTCCCCGCGCTCGAGCAACACCGACACGGTTCCGCCACAACCCAGCCCATACGGAGTTTCGGAATCTTCATCGAAAAAGGTGCTGTACTTCTGAACGGTGGGACCGGATCGGGTCAGCCACCAGGCTTTCTTTTGGACCTCCTTTTCAAGACAGCCTCCGCTGATGGTGCCCGCCCGCCCTCCGCCACTGGTCAGCAGCATGCGCGTTCCGGGTTTGCGATAGGAAGATCCCTCGACCGCAACAATCGTCGCAAGACAGATCTCTTCGCGATGATCACGTGCGCTGCGCCACAGTTCCAGAATTTGACGAAGTTCAGACATGTTCTGAGCTACATGACATCCCAGTTATTTCTCGTTGCGAATCGGCATTTCGCGCGGACGCATTCTGCTGCCACGATATGTTGACCTTAGTCAGGGCCGAGGCAACACGCTTTTCGCGTCCGCTTCATCGCCCAAGATAATGATCAGAACGGATGGGCGCGAAACTTTTTTCGCAGAGCGGTGGAAAGGCGGTGCGAACCGAGTCGAAAAGGGCTCGCCGGGTCAGATGGTGATCCGACAATCGAAGGATAGCTACGGCTTAACGAGAATCTTGATCATCGGTTCGTCCATACCGGCTCGCGCCGCAGAAATCTCGCTTGACGACAAACCCCTTACGGTATTCGGCCTTCCGCGCTAAGGTACGGCTGTGAGGGAGTGCCATGTCCATCTCTCTGAGACTGAACAATCGCACGGTAAAGCTGGATGTCCCTCCTGACGTGCCACTTCTCTGGGCGATTCGCGAAGCCGCTGGGCTAACTGGTACGAAGTATGGATGCGGCATCGCGCAGTGCGGTGCCTGTACAGTGCTCCTCGAAGGAGAACCGATCCGCTCCTGCGTCACGCCGGTCAATTCTGTTGCGGGGAAGTTGGTTACCACCATCGAGGGGGCCTCAGGCGTGACAGCGCGCGCGGTGCAAAGGGCATGGGAAAAGCTGGACGTCGTTCAATGCGGCTATTGCCAGTCGGGGCAGATCATGTCTGCCATTGCGCTGCTTGAACAAAAACCGAGGCCCACCGATCTCGATATTGACGATGCCATGAACGGCAATATCTGCCGCTGCGGAACTTACGTCCGAATCCGGGCTGCGATCCACGAAGCGGCGCGAATCAAGGAAGGGCAGACTCATGCGGAGCGATAGCAAAATTGCCTCCGCCAGCAGGCGCCGTTTCCTCGCAACGGGGGCCGCAGCGACCGCGGGCCTGGTAGTTGGTTTCTATGCGCCAAAAAGCGACGGATTTTTCGCCACAATGCTTGCAGTGAACCGGGATAGTGTCTTCTCTCCGAATGCGTTCCTGCGGGTCGCTCCGGACAATACTGTGACCGTGGTCTCCAAGCACGCGGAAGGAGGACAAGGCGCCTACACCGGGCTGGCGACGATCATTGCGGAGGAACTTGACGCTGACTGGTCTCAGGTTCGCGTTGAAGCCGCGCCAGCCGACCGGGATCTTTATAAGAATTTGCAATTCGGTTCTCAAGGCACGGGCGGAAGCAACTCCATCGCCAACTCGTATGAACAGTATCGCCGGGCAGGGGCTACGGCACGGGCCATGCTGGTTGCGGCCGCGGCTGACCGATGGAGAGTCCCCAGCGGGGAAATCACCGTGGAAAAGGGGCTGCTGAGACACGCGGCATCGCGACGGCAAGCGAGTTTCGGCAAGCTGGCCCAAGCGGCCGCATCCGTGCCAGTACCTGCACAGGTCACACTCAAAGATCCGAAGAATTTTAAGTTGATCGGAGCTGAGCACCTACCACGCCTCGACAGCAGAACGAAGACTACAGGGAAGGCAGTTTTTGCAATCGACGTCTCAGTTCCGGATATGGCGATTGCCCTGGTTGCGCGGCCGCCTTTCTTTGGCGCGACGGTGAAGACGTTTGACGCGTCAAAAACCAAGGCTGTGCCGGGTGTGCTCGACGCGGTTCAGATTTCAACGGGAGTGGCGGTGGTCGCAAAATCATTCCCCGCCGCGCAACGCGGACGCGACGCATTGCGTATCGAGTGGGATGAATCAAAAGCTGAGCATCGGGGAACCCCTGAATTATGGGCTGAATACCGAAGGCTGCTTGAGCAACCAGGTTCGGTGGCCCGGCGCGACGGTGACTGCGCGCAGGCGCTTGCTCGAGCGACGCGCACGGTGAGTGCAACTTTTGAGTTTCCCTATCTAGCCCATGCGACGATGGAGCCACTCAGCGCGGTGGTTCGACTTTCAGCCAATCAGTGCGACATCTGGACCGGGGATTGGGATGTTTCCGGAGTACAGGATGACGCGGCCCGGATCACGGACCTGACCACGCAACAGGTCCACATTCATACACTCTACGGAGGGGGCAGCTTCGGCCGGCGAGGAAGTGGCGCATCGGAGGTCGTTGAGGTCGCCAAGGCAATCGGCGGCCGCTTTCCGGTGAAATTGTTCTGGACGCGCGAAGATGACGTGCGGGGCGACGCGTACCGGCCCATGTATCTTCACAAGCTCGATGCGGGACTCGACGAGCAGGGAAACCTCATCGCCTGGCAGCACCGGATCGTCGGCCAATCTGTTCTCGGTGGTGACCCGAATTGGATTATCAATGGCATCGACATCACTTCAGTGGCCGGGGCCAGCAATATTCCCTACTACATCCCAAACATTCTCGTCGATCTCCACTCGCCGGTCCTCGGCGTACCGATAGAAAAATGGCGTTCCGTCGGCAACAGTCACAACGCTTTTGCAGTGGAAACATTCCTGGACGACGTTGCCCATGCGGCAGGTCGAGATCCGTATCAGTTTCGCCGTGCTCTTCTGATGAAGGATCCACGAGACAAACCGATGCAACTCGTCGCCCCCGATCGAATGAAGCCCGGTCTATTCGCCAAGTTTCCGCGTGACCGCCGAGTTCTCGAATTGGTCGGGGAAAAATCCGGCTGGGGAACGTCACTGCCGCCCCGCAAAGGACGGGGCCTTGCGGTGCATTATTCCTTTCGCACTTCGGTAGCGCAGGTGGCGGAGGTAACGGTTGGCTCGGATGGTGGGGTCAAAGTCGATCGCGTCGTGTGTGCGGTGGATTGCGGCGTAGCGATTAATCCCGATGTGATCCGAGCACAGATGGAAGGCGGTGTAGCCTTTGGCTTGAGCGCCATTCTCTATGGCGCGATCACTTTGAAAAACGGCAAAGTCGAACAGTCGAACTTTGACGACTATCGGGTCCTGCGTATGAATGAAATGCCGAGAGTCGAGGTGCATATCGTAGGTTCCGACGAGCCGCCTACGGGAATCGGCGAGTCTGTTGTGCCTCCCATCGGTCCGGCCGTGTCCAACGCAATCTTTGCGGCCACGGGAAAACGCGTGCGAACACTGCCTCTATACCCAAACATCCAGGCCGGGGAAGTGCAGTAAGAACCGTTTGTATTATGCTAAGGCCAACGCTACAAGGCATATGCTAACCGTAGCTCGCTTCAAACTCGTTATTCTTGGCTGGGCCGGTGCAACTCTATTCTTCACTGCCGTCCTGATGGTGAGCGATCTTGGCGGCGACAAGACTTTCGGCTTCGCTCTTTACGCCACCGCTGTGCATTTCGCTCTGTGGATCGTTGCATTGCCACTCCTTTCAAAATGTACACACAGGTTCCCGCTCGGCCGTGGAAAAAAAGTATGGAATGTTGGCGTGCTGCTCGCCTCCGTCGCGGCCTTTGGATCTGTAATCATGCTGAGCCAGTGGGCGATCGTGTATTCAACCTTCTTTCCGTATCGCTCGTCATCGTTCTGGTCATTCTTGAGGTCCGGTCTTGTCAGGTTCTTGCCCTCCGACATTCTGATAGGGATGGTGCTCGTCCTCGCACTCGAAGGCTGGCGAGTGTGGCTGGACTTTCAAGCGGAACGCACACGTGCAACCGATCTGGAGCGGCAACTCGCCGTCTCGCGTCTCGACGCACTGCGCATGCAACTGCACCCGCACTTTCTCTTTAATACCTTGCACGCCATAGCCGGCCTTATCGTCGAGCAACCAGCGACCGCACGTCGTATGGTGATCGCACTTGGCGATCTTCTCCGCCTCACCTTGAAAGATACCGGTAGTTCCGTACGAAGCTTGGCCGAAGAGTTGGAATTTGCCGATCTTTACCTGGGTATCGAAAAGCTCCGGCTGGGGGACCGCTTGGTGCTTGACTATGATATTGAGCCCGAGGCAACCTCCGCCCAGGTGCCTGAACTCTTATTACAGCCTCTGTTTGAAAACGCTGTCCGCCACGGGGCCGCGCGCATGCTGCGCTCCTGCGAGATTCGTTTCCGCGCCCGTCGAGAGGGTCATTGGTTGCACCTCGCTCTCCAAAACGACGGACCTGTCCGCTCTGAGTCCTCGGGGCCGCCGCCGTTTGGCGTGGGACTCACGAACACGAAGGACCGGCTCCGTTTGTACTATAAAGACGAATTCAGGTTCCAATACACGAACCGATCGCAGGGCGGGGTGCAGATTGACATCTCCATCCCGTACAAGAAAGCTGGAAATGAAATAGTGGATCGACGTGAGGAACTGTATGCCACTGTCCCAGCCGCCCATGCGCGCGCTGATCATCGATGACGAGCCGCATGCGCGACGTTACCTGCGCGAACTTCTGGGCGGCGAAAAGGACCTGGTTATCGCCGGCGAGGCCGCGAGTGGTGTGGAAGGCGTCGACCTAATCCAGAAGCTCTCACCCGATATCGCATTTCTAGACATTCAGATGCCTGATCTCGGCGGCTTCGAGATGATCGAACAGGTTGAGATCGAGAAGAGGCCTGTCTTTATCTTTGTCACCGGTTACAGCGAATATGCGGTAAAAGCATTCGAGGTGGAAGCTGTCGATTATCTCTGCAAGCCTTTCGACAAGGAGAGGCTTTCGATTTCGCTGGAACGTGCCATGCGACGCTTAGGCGCGCATGACGAGCCTTCTGGAGGCAAGGCAGAAGCGAAACCCTGGCTCTCCCGGCTGGCCATCAAAGACGAGAATGGAATTGTTTTCGTACCGGTCGAACAGATTCTTTGGATCGAGGCGGCCAACAAGTACGTCGTCATTCACACCACCAGCCGTAGTCACATCGTCCGGCAGACAATCAAGAGTTTAGAAGATACGCTCGATCCGAAAGAGTTCCTTCGAATACATCGATCCATTCTGGTTCGCAAGGCGGCTGTACGCGGACTGCACCCACTCTTTCACGGAGATTACATCGTGAAACTCACCAACGGTGCTGAGCTCACCCTGAGCCGGAATTTCCGCGGATCATTCTTCAATCAGATGAGCCGCTGAGGCCGGGTTCGGGAGAAGCTTCATCTCGTTCCTCTCATTGCTTACCTTCCTGCGTCGGAAGACCAGCGGTTCGCGACAAACAAGTAGAGATACCTGCTGAGCCCGCTTATCGTGCAACCAGCAGTCGGGCACCCTGGATCGCCGGATGCCGCACGTTACGTGCAGTTCGTGCTCACACGGTGATCGGTTCCCACTGAAACGACGGTTCTTGGGGAGGAAGCTTGCATGAAAGCAGCTTGGCCGTTCGGCCGCTTCTTGGCTCCGGTATTCGGTGCGTGCCTGCTCCCCGTTGTCACTCTCTGCGGTGCGTGTCCGTTGGCAACCGCTGCCTCGCGGTCCACGCACGCAAATAGTCTCGTAACCCAGGAGTTCTTCTGCTATGAGGGACTTGACCACCGCGAATGCTTACAGAACATCGCGAAGCTGCGAGCGGAGTTGGTGCGTTATTCCGCGGACCTGCCGAGACATTGGAATTGGGTCATCGTGGGATCGGAAGATTGGCAGTCAGTGGTGCTGAAGCTGCATGTCGATAGGCGCAGCCCGGCATTTACCGCCATCGAGGCACGCGAAACATTTCTGGAACAGGCACTCTTCTTACCCACGTCGGCTAGAACTGTTGACCTCGTTAGAAACTTTCGCGTGCCGCTCGACCAACTTCTTACCCTCGCCGTTCGCCACGAACTGGGGCATGCCATCTGTCACGGAGGAGATGAGGCGATCGCAAACCGAGTCTCTGATCAGTTACGCAACGGCGAAAAAATCGATTGCAGTGAAATCCGGAACTCATTGACTCCGATCGAGGAGCTTTATCTGCGGAGTCGATTCCCCCCGTTGCCGTAGTGATCCACGAGCAACGCGCTGCGTTGGCTCTCTAAGTTCAATCCACCCGCGGGGCTCCTCGCGAGCCACACCTCATCCTGCACCGCAAAATCACCAGTTGACGACGAAACCCTAGAAGGCACATGCTGGATTCGCTTACCCTCCGAATTCGGTTCTGGCAGCGATAGGCGAGGGTGTGGACGCTGCCCGTTTCGATCCACGCAACCACCTGCTTTTCTGCTCGAACGGCGACGGGATATTGACGGTGATCATGAGGATTCTCCGGACAGTACTCCGTGATCGACAACGTCCTGACAGAACGCGGAGGTCGCACTATGGAACTCGGTAAGAAAACGCACCGCATCTACACCGTGACGGCCGACCTTGGCCCCCAGCCATCCGAACCCCATTGTCCTCGGTCGATGGCGCCAGGAACCTTCAGTCTGTTAGTCTTCGGCCAGAGAGCAGATCGATGAGCGGTTTTCTGAGTCCGGAAGAGTTGAGGGCGTTGGAACCTGCGGAGACGTCGTCGTTCGCCTCACCGATTCCCACGCAGATTGTTTCGAGCGACGAATTCTTTCCTCCGCCTCAGAACAAACCCCAGCGCGAGGTTGAAGCGCGGCTGAAGGAAATGGGAACGCAGCTGGCTCGCAAGCAGGGGATGAGTCGAAGGTCGTTTTTTACCACCGCAGCCGGCATGGCCACTGCATTTCTCGCCATGAACCAGGTCTACGGCACGCTCTTCGACGTGACGCCCGCCGAGGCTGCCACACCGGAAATGGCCGATGAGCGGGCCGCATTGCTTCAGGATCAGTTTATCTTCGACGGACACACGCATTTTCTGCGGGACGACACGCAACTCACGGGCTTCGTCAAGATGCGTCAGGCCGTGGGTGACGCGGGATGGAATCCCGCACTCAAAGGCAAGAAGCAAACCATCGAAGATTTGAAGTACAACAATTATTACAAGGAAATCTTCCTCGACAGCGACACCAAAGTGGCGCTGATCTCGAGCGCTCCCTCTGATGTGCCTCGCGACTGGTTCTTAACGAACGAGATGATGGCGGCGGCCCGCGCCAAAGTAAACACAGCTGCCGGCTCCAAGCGCTTGTTGTGCCATGCCATTTTTACGCCAGGCCAGCCGGGATGGCTCGACAATCTCGACCGCGCCCTCGCTCTCAAGCCCGACTCCGTGAAGGGCTATACCATCGGAGACA
>Ga0302326_10016428_pt1 | contig 15496 bp, 18 predicted proteins | sample Palsa_T0_3_FD_202264 | JGI IMG/M metagenome (GOLD analysis project Ga0302326, IMG submission 202264) | Peat permafrost microbial communities from Stordalen Mire near Abisko, Sweden - Palsa_T0_3 | ecosystem: Environmental > Terrestrial > Soil > Palsa > Peat permafrost | place: Sweden: Abisko...
TGTGTCTTTACCGTACCCATCGGTAGTCCTAGCACCTGCGCGATTTCTTCGTATTGCTTGCCTTGCAGATGATAGAGCGTAATGACCGTGCGGTATTTCTCGGGGAGAGCGTCGATCGCGTCGTGCAAGCGGCGCGCTTGGTCGAGCGCAATCGCTTGTGATTCGGGCCCCGGACCCGGATCGGCGCGTTCGGGCAGTTCTTCATTACTATAACGTTTGCGCCGGTTGAGACGATCGCAGCACGCATGGTACGTGATAGCAAAAATCCAGGTCGAGAACTTCGCGCCTTGCTTGAAGGTACGAAGCGACCGGTAGGCTTTGAAAAAGGCTTCTTGCGAGGCGTCGCGCGCTTCTTCGACATCGTGCAGCGTGCGATATGCGAGGTGATAGACGGCGCGATCGTAGCGTTCGACGAGCGTCGCAAAGGCCTCGGAGCGTCCTCCGAGCGTCATCGCCACCAGCTCGCCGTCCTCGGGGCTGGGGCGAACCGTCGTATCTATACGGGGCGCCTCCGCCAGTGCTGCAGCCATGTCTCACCTACGCCGCGGCGTGTGGCCGTGTTTCGCAGGGGTGGCTGAAACACCAGGGGCGCCGGACCGTATCTGTGGCAGGACGAATTACGGAGGTCCCACCCCACCATGGTCCTGACGACGACGCTAAACAAAACGCTCCCCCACGGCTCGCGGCCGACGATTCCGGCCGGCGGTACAGACTCCGCCCAAGCTTTGCGCCCCACCTTCGAGGGTTGGGGACCGCGTCTGTAGGAGCATCCCAATGATGAACGATGACTTTGTCGGCGCGCTCGCGATCCTGTTGATCTTCGGAGCCCCGATCGCGGCCTGGGTCACGACGCGGGTTTTGCAGCACAACGAGCGGATGGAAATGATTCGCCGCGGGATGGTGCCCCCACCCGGACCGATCCCGCGCAATATGCCGCCGCCGAACTGGCATCCGGGCACGATGCCCCCGCCCAACGTCGCGGGGAAAGGCGGTTATTATCCGGCCTACGACGATTACTATTACGCGCAGAAGCAGATGCGTAAGGGCATAACGCTCACCTTCATCGGCTTCGCACTGTTCATCGGACTCGGCTCGATCGGGCCGCTCAGCCATCTCGGATTCGCCGGGCCGTGGCTGCTCGGCGGGCTCATCCCCATGTTCGTCGGGGTCGCTCAAGTGATCACCGCAGTGCTCAACGGCGCGCGGATCCCTGGGTTAACCCCCGGGAACTACTCGAATCAAGCGACCTTCACGCCGCCGCCAAACGCGGGGCCAAGCGGGCCGCCGCCGCAGGCGCCGGCCGGACCGTATGCCTGGCGTCCGGGATCGACGCCCGAAATCGAGCGGCCGGTTCCCCCGCCGGATCAACGCTCGTAACGACTTGGTAAGAAGAACAACAACGCCGGCTCTTTAAGAACCGGCGTTGTTTGTTTGCCGCTCGGAGGGCTTACTTGCAGGATACCAACGCTATGGCCCATCCTGCTGTCGTTCTCGTTCGCACGAGATACCCGTCCGCAGTACGATCGTAGACCTGATAACCGGCGCGAAGCGCGTCAGCTAGCGATTTGAAGACCATGAGACCTGCCATCTGCGGACCCTCCTTTCCGAGGTTTCTACTCTCTATACCATATAACGGCTGATGTTGCGGTGCAGTTCACCCTTTTGCGCGGACTTTTTTTAAAATTTGGCGAAAACGCATCCACGCATATGGCCACCGTCGCGACATCCGCAGCTATCCATCACGCGCTTGTGCTCGATCGGCAAGAGCTCGCTCCGGGTGTCGTCCTTCTAGGATTTGACGCGCCCGAGCTGGTGCGCGTGACGCATCCAGGGCAGTTCGTGATGGCGATTCCGCCCAGCGGCGAGCGTGCGGCGACCGCACTTGGCATCTACGAGGCAAGCGGCAACCGTGCAAGCGTCATGTTTTTCGTGGTCGGCAAGCGCACCGCCGAACTCGCCGCGCTGAATGTCGGCGATCGCCTCGCGCTCGCTGGACCACTTGGCAATGGCTTTACACTCGACAATGTACGAAGCGCGGCGATCGTCGCCGGCGGCGTCGGGATCGCGTCGGTGCTACTTCCGGCCCAAGCGTTGTTGCGCGCGGGCGCGCGGGTGCGACTGTACTATGGTGCGCGCACGGTTGGGTTGCTGGTCGATCGCGAGCGTTTCGCGAGCGACGGTTGCGAAGTGCTCGTTTCAACCGACGACGCAAGTATGGGCCATGCGGGCTACATTACCGATTTGCTCGCGCAAGCGACGGATCCGCCCGATTTGATCCTTGCATGCGGACCCACACCGATGTTGCGCGCGGTCGCACGCGTCGCGCAGGAGATGAACGTTCCCGCGCAACTTTCGCTGGAAGAAACATTCGGTTGCGGTGTCGGCGGCTGCTGGGGGTGCGTCGTTCCACTCGTACGCACCTCGGAGCAAGCGCCGAGCTTTCCGCCGCCGCAGCGCGACGGCAGCGACGTCGTCTATGCGCGTGTCTGCCGAGAGGGCCCGGTGTTTTGGGCGCACGAGCTGCGATGGTAAACGCAACGGGAATCGATCTGAGTGTCCGGATCGGCAAGCTGGAGTTGCCGTATCCGACGTTCATGGGCAGCGGATGCTACGGCAGCGGCGAAGAGTTTGCGCCGTTCGTTGATCTTGCGCAGATCGGCGCGGTGGTGCTCAAGAGCGTGACGCGTTTGCCGCGCTTGGGAAATCCGACGCCGCGTCTGGTGCACACACCCGCCGGCATGCTCAATGCGATCGGTCTGCAGAATCCGGGCATCGAGTGGTATCTCGAGCACGAGGTCGGAAAATACGCGAGCCGTCCATGCGCTATCGTCGGCAGCGTGGCTGGCTTCAGCGTCGACGACTACGCATATGTCAGCGAACGACTTGCCGCGCGCGACGAAATTCACGCGATCGAAGTCAACATCTCGTGTCCCAACGTTGCGAGCGAAGGCGAGACCTTCGCTTGCGATCCGAATCTGACCGCGAAGGTCGTGCGTGCCGTTCGCGCGACGACTGACAAGACGCTGATCGTCAAACTTTCGCCCAACGTTACCGACATCGCGCAAATCGCGCGCGAAGCCGAAGCCGCTGGCGCGGATGCACTCGCGGTGATCAACACCGTACGCGGCATGGCGATCGACGTCGATCGCTGGAGTCCGCGTCTGGGCAACGTGACGGGCGGCCTTTCCGGCGCGGCGATTCGGCCGATTGCGGTGCTCGCCGTCTACGAGGTCTCGTGTGCGGTGAAGATCCCGGTCGTCGGTCAGGGTGGGATCGAGACGACGAGCGATGCACTCGAATTCCTTCTCGCAGGCGCAAGCGCGATATCGATCGGTACCGCGAACTTCACCGACCCGCGCATTCCGGTACGGATCGCCGAGGAGCTCGTGTTATACTTGCAAGAACGCAACTTACGCTCGCTCGCGCAAATAGTAGGAAAAGCCAACGTGGGATTCAGCAATCCCTACCAATACGAAGGAGACGAAGGCTAAACGCATGGCTCAACTGATCGTTGCACTGGATGTGCCTTCCGCCGACGACGCGGAACGGCTGATCGATCAGCTCTATCCGCTCGACGTGATTTTCAAGATCGGCCTTGAGTCGCTCTACGGTTATTCCGAGCGTATCTTCTCCTATTGCCAGGTGCGCGACGTGCGCTACTTCGTCGATGCGAAGCTGCACGACATCCCCCGGACGGTTGGCGCTGCGATGACGCACCTTGTGCGCCCCGGAGCTCACATCGTCAACGTACACGCGCTCGGGGGCGTCGAAATGATGCGTGCGGCGGTCGAATCGGCGCAGGAGCGTGCCGAAGAACTCGGCATCACGGTACCGCACATCTTTGCGGTGACGATTCTTACCAGCCATGGCGCCGAAGACTTGGCCGAGCTCGGCTTGCACGGCGGCCTTGGCGAGAATACAACGCGGCTCGCCGCACTCGCTCGCGACGCCGGTTGTTCGGGCGTGGTCTGCAGCGCGCACGAAGTTGCGGATCTCAAGAGTTTCTTCGGTCAGGACTTTCTCACGCTCACGCCGGGTATTCGGCCGGCGGGCGAGGCGCACGGCGATCAAAAGCGCGTGATGACGCCCGCGCAAGCCGTTGCCGCCGGCGCCGACTATCTCGTCGTTGGGCGGCCGATCGTTCAAGCTTCCGATCCGCTTGCCGCAGCTCGCGCGGTCTTGGAAGACATTCACGCTCTTGCCTGAGTTCGATCTTGAGCGCGCACTGCGCGATCGTGGCGCGCTCTTGCGTGGCCATTTCCGTTTGAGTTCGGGGCGCCACAGCGACGCGTTCATACAGAAGTTTCGCATTCTTGAAAGCCCGCCGCTCGTGGAAGCGGTGGCCAAGGAGATTTCCGCCGCGTTTCGTGCGGTGAAACCGACGATCGTCGTCAGCGCGGCGGTCGGCGGCATAGTGCTTGGCTACGAGGTTGCGCGCCAACTCGGCACCGACGCGATTTTCGTCGAGAAAGAAGACGGCGTCGCGACGCTGCGTCGTAGTTTCATGCTGACGCCCGAGGATCGCGCACTTGTCGTTGAAGACGTCGTTACGACGGGCCTTTCGGTGCGCGAAGTCATCGATGTCGTACGCAAGCACGGCGCGCAGGTAGCTGGGGTCGCAGTTATCGTGCAGCGCGGCGACGCTGATTTCGGCGTGCCGACGCATGCTCTGCTGAATATGCCGCTCGAATCGCACGATCCCAGCGCGTGCCCGCAATGTATGGCCGGTACGCCGATCGACGATCCCGGCTCGCGCCGCAATTGAATCTGCGGATCCGCGCGGCGACGAGCGACGACCGCGCGTTTATCGAGACGCTTGGCAAGCGCACGGCAATGGACAGTGTCTCGTCGTTGCGTCGCGTCGAGCCGCCGGCGGTGCTGGCAAACTTCGAGCGGCTGCTCGCGATCGTCGATCGGCGCGAACACGTGGCGCTGATCGCCGAAGCTGACGGCGTGCGCGTCGGATTCATGCTTGCGTTGGACTCACTTCCGGATGAAGTGACGGGCGATGACCAAGCTTTTGTCGTGTATATGGCCGTGGAGCGCGCGTCGCGCGGGGCGGGGATCGGATCAGCGCTGCTGGAACGAGCCGAAGATGAAGCCCGCAAGCGCGGAGCGCCCTACATGGCGTTGATGGTGACCGAAGAGAACGCTGCTGCGCGCGCGCTCTACGAGCGGGCCGGCTACCGCACCGAACGGCGCTTGTTGTGCAAAACGCTATAAGCCCAGGCAGCTGGCGCCGTGTGTTGCTGGTCCTCGCCGGCATCGCGATCTTGGTCGTGCTCTACGTGTTCGCCGAGCATATCCCGCGCACGATTTCGATTTTCTTGATCGCTGCCTTTATCGCGTTCGGCGTGAACCCGGTGTGCCGTGCCCTCGTGCGACGTCGTGTCCCCAAGGCGCTCGCTATTACGATCGTATTTCTGGCGTTGACGATCGTGATCGTTGTGGGACTGCTGGTAATCGTCCCGCTGACAATTGCGCAATTGCAGGTGCTGGCCACGAACGCTCCGGCGTTCGTTGAATCGATCCAAGTCTGGACGCAGGATGCCGAAGCGTGGCTGCAGGGCCGCGTTCCCGGCTTGATCATCCCGCAGAACGCGTTTGATATCGGGCAACTGGGCAGCCAGAGACTCACCGCGCTTGTTACCGGCTCGCTAACCTCGCTCGGGGCGATTCTGATCGGGGCGGCCACGGCGTTCTTCGTTGCCTTCTCGTCGATCGTGCTCTCGTTTTTCTTTCTGCTCAACGACCAGCAAATCGTCTCGGCGTTCGTTTCGCTCTTCCCGGTCAAGCGGCGCGCCACGGCACGCAAGCTTGCTACCGAAGTCACCGAGACCTTTGGCAGCTTCATCTCCGGTCAAGTGCTGGTCAGCGCGATCACCGGCATTGCCGTAGCGGTCCTGTCCGCGCTCATCGGTTTCAAATTCTCGCTGATCCTCGGCATCATTACGGCGGTAGCGTACGCGGTGCCCGTGATCGGGATGCTCATCGCGCAATGCATCGCGGTCGTCCTTTGTGCGCCCCAAGGCGGCTGGATGATTCTCTGGGTGCAGGTGATCATGTTCTTGATCGCACGCGTGAGCGACAACGTTTTGGTTCCAAAGATCATGGGGCAATCGGTCGGTGTCTCGCCGATCGGGGTGATGTTTGCGGTGTTTGCCGGAGGCGAACTCTTTGGCATTCCCGGATTACTGCTTGGAATTCCGGCTGCCGCGCTCATTAAGATTCTGTGGCGTTACTTCGTCACGCCGTGGCTCACGACACGATTGGATCAGACCTAACAAAACTGGGTAGAAAGCAACCATGGCCTCATCAGAAGAGCGTTGGATCGTACCGGGTAGCACACGCAGCCGGCCGCCTGGTGAGTTCGTGGCGGTTACGGATCCGAATGAGCGTCTCATGGTGACGCTTCGCGTGCGTTCGAAGCACGCAAGCCCGCCGCTGCCGGGGCATCTCTCGCGCGAGGAGTTCGCCGCCGCGTATGGCGCGGGTGAGGGCGACCTCGAGCGCGTCGATTCGTTTGCACAAGAAAACGGACTAGCTGTGGTCGAGCGCGAGCCGGCCCGGCGTACCGTTCAGTTGGAAGGGACGGTCGCGCAGATGTCGGCGGCGTTCGGCGTGTCGTTAGGAACCTACAGCATCGGCTCGACGACATTTCGCGGACGCACCGGAGCGATTTCGCTTCCCGCAAGCCTCGCCAACGTGGTTGAAGCGGTCCTCGGCTTGGACACGCGTCCGCAAGCTCGCCCGCGCAGCCGCCGTGCCGTCGACCCGGCGGCGTCATTTACGCCGCCACAAATCGCGGCGCTTTACGATTTTCCGGCGGGCGTTGACGGAAGCGGCGAGACGATTGCGATCATCGAGCTTGGCGGCGGTTATAGCGCGAGTGATTTCTCGGCCTATTGCACCCAGCTCCGGGTCCCCGAGCCCGTCGTGAGCGTCGTGACCGTCGACGGCGCGACGAACTCGCCCGGGACGGATCAGGATTCCGATACGGAAGTGATGCTCGACGTGGAAGTAGCCGGCACGGTCGCACCTGGTGCGACGATCGTGGTGTACTTTGCGCCGAATACCGATCAAGGTTTTATTGATGCGGTGACCACCGCGGTTCACGACACGACGCATGCGCCCTCGGTTATCTCGATCAGCTGGGGCGATGCGGAGTCGAGTTGGACGAGCGCGGCGATGGCCTCGCTCGACGATGCGTGCGCCGCAGCGGCGGCGATGGGCGTAACGGTCTGCGTTGCGTCGGGCGACGGCGGATCGAGCGACGGGCAAAGCGACGGCGCACCGCACGCGGATTTTCCCGCGTCAAGTCCGCATGCGCTCGGATGCGGCGGTACGACGCTGAGCGCGTCGGGGACGACGATCACATCCGAAACCGCGTGGAGCGATTCGGGCGGCGGCGTGAGCGAGACCTTTGCGCTTCCGTCGTGGCAATCGAGCGCGCACGTTCCCGCGCCGTCAAATCCCAGTGGCGGACGCGGCGTCCCCGACGTGAGTGCTGATGCCGACCCCAATTCGGGCTACGGTGTGCGCGTTGACGGGCAGAGCGTGGTTGTCGGCGGCACCAGCGCGGTCGCCCCGCTGTGGGCCGGGCTCATCGCCCTGATGAATCAGCAACTTGGAACGAGCGTCGGATTTATCAACCCAAAACTGTATGGATTGAACGGCTATCCCGCATCGCCGGGACCTTTGCACGACATTACCTCTGGAAGCAACGGAGCCTACGATGCCGGCGTGGGATGGGATCCGGTCACGGGGCTGGGCAGTCCGGACGGCGCGCGCTTGGAGAAAGCCCTGAGTTAATTACATCGTTTCCGGTGCGCTGATGCCGATCAGTTCGAGCACTTCGGCAAGCACGGACTTCGTCGCGACGCACAGTGCGAGGCGCGCGAGGCGCAGCTCGCGTTCGTCGACCAAGATCGTGCATTCCGTGTAGAACTGATGGAATTCGGTTGCGACATCCCGCGCGTATTTGGTCAGCCGGTGTGGCGCAAGATTGTCGACCACGCCCTGGACGACACGCGGCAGCTCGGCGAGGCGTCGCGCCAGGGTTATTTCGGAATCGTGCGTCAAGGCGTTGAGCGCCGGCGAACGGCGCGTCGCCTCGACGTCGGCCGGATCGGCGCGGCGCAGCACTGAGGCGATGCGCGCGTGCCCGTACTGCACGTAATACACCGGGTTGTCGCTGCTCTGTTCGACGGCGAGTTTTAGATCAAAGGTCAGCGGCGAATCGGTCGCGAGCATCGTGAAGAAGAAGCGCGCCGCATCGACACCGACCTCGTCGAGGATCTCGTCGAGCGTGATGATGTTCCCTTCGCGCTTGCTCATACTGACCTGCTCGCCGCCGCGCATCAGCGTGATTTGCTGCGCGATCAAGATGTCGAGCTTGCCGGGGAAGCCCATTGCAGCGGCCGCGGCTTTGAGCCGGCCGATGTACCCGTGGTGATCGGGGCCGAGAATATCGATCGCGCGATCGGCGCGGCTGAGCTTTTCAAAGTGGTACGCGATATCGGGCGCAAAGTAGGTTGGACTGCCGTCGCTGCGGATGATGACGCGGTCCTTGTCGTCGCCGAATTCCGAAGTGCGGAAATACTGGGCGCCGTCCGCTTCATAGATCAAGCCCATTGCGCGCAGCTTGTCGAGGTCTTCGTCCATCCGGCCGCTCGCGCGAAGTTCTTTCTCGCTCTGCCACAGATCGTAGTGCACGCCGAACCGCTCCGCGGTGGCGCGTTGCTCGGCCAGAATCGCGTCGCGGCCGATCTGCGCGAATTGCGCGATCGGTGCTTCGCCCAGGTTGCGCCATTTTTCACCATCGCGCTGGACGATCGCCTCGGCAATCGGGACGAGATACTCGCCCGGATACCCGTCGTCGGGAAACGCGTACTTGGGATCGTAGTGCTGCATGTAGCGCGCGAAGAGCGATCGGCCCAGCGTCTCCATCTGCGAGCCCGCATCGTTGATGATCCACTCGACGAAGACGTCGTAGCCGCAGTAGCGGAAGGCGCGCACCAGCGTGTCGCCGATCGAGAGCGTCCGCCCCTGTACGACAACCAGCGGTCCGGTGGGATTCGCGCTGCCGAATTCGAGCGAGATGCGCTCACCGCGCGGAAGCGCGCGCCCGAAGTTCGCGCCGTCGCGCAAGATGCGCGCGACCGAGGCCTGCCACACCGCCGCTGCAAGACGCAGGTTGATGAAACCCGCCACTGCGTCGATCGACGCGAAGCGCGCTGCGACGTCCGGCGATTCGTCGCGCAGCATTCCGATCAAGGCATTTGCGATGTCGTTCGGCGACTTCCGCGCTGCTTTGGCGAGCTTTAAGGCGATATTGGTGGCGAAATCGCCGAACTCGGGACGGCGCGGCGCCTCGAACGTCACCGGCGCGGGCAGTGCGTCGGGATACGCGCGTGCCACGATGCTTTCAACCGTGAGCGCGAACGTATCGAGTGCCTCGTCGGGCAGCATGGGTTCAGCGTCCAGCGCAACCCGCCTTAGTGGTGGTAAGGTTCATTGCGCGAAATCTTCGCCGCGCGGTAGAGCTGTTCCAGCACGATTGCGCGGGTCCACTCATGCAAGAATGTCAGCGGCGAGAGCGACCACTGCACGTCGGCGCGTTCGAGCAGCGATGCATCGGCGCCGTAGGTTCCGGCTACGACAAAGGTCAGGCGCGACGTGCCATCATGTGAGATCTTCTCCATTTCGCGCGCGAGATCGGAGCTGGAAAAGCTGATCCCGGTGCGTTCCAGGAGCCAGACCCGATCGTCGCGGCGCACGTGCTTGAGAATACGTTCGGCTTCTTCGCCCTTTGCGATGTCGGGATCGCCGCCGTGTGCCACCCGCACCTCGATTTCATCGTAGTTGAAATACGGCATCAAGCGCTTACGGAAGTCAGCGCAGGCCGCTGCGACGTAGGCGGTCCGGAGTTTGTCGACGGCGATTAGCCGGAGCTGCATGCAAAGCGCGTTGCGCCGCGACGCTCGACCACGCCTTCGAGTTCCAGCATGGCGAGTTCGGCGAGGGCTTGCGCCGGTGCGAGCCCGGTCGCGTCCACGAGATCGTCGAGATTGCACTCACCGCCGGAAAGCGCATCTAATAGCGCGCCCGATGGTCCGTCGCGACGCGGACGCTCGGACGCCGGTATCGTTTCGAGCCGCAGCACCTCGAGTACGTCGGCGGCGCTGCGTGCAAGGATCGCACCGTCGCGAATGAGCGCATGACAGCCCGCGACGTGCGCCCGGTCCACATCACCGGGGACGGCGAGGACCGGAATTCTCGGTGCGGCCCAACCCGCGGTGTTGAGCGCACCGCTGCGCGCCGGCGCTTCGATGACGACGACCGCGTCGGCGAGCGCCGCGACGATTGCGTTGCGCGCGAGGAAGTGCCATGGCGCGGCTTCCTGTTCAGGTGGAAAGGGCGAGAGCACCGCGCCTTGCGCGGCTATCATGCGCTCTGCAAGCTCAATATTGCGGCGGGGGAAGAAGCGACGGTGCCCGCTGCCCAAAACGCCGATCGTCGGCGCTCCAGCCTCCAGCGCGCCTTCGTGTGCGGCGGCATCGATGCCCAGCGCCAGGCCGGAAACGATGGAACAACCCGCCGCCCCGAGCTCGCGGGCGAACGCTCGGGCCAGCCGGAGCCCGTATGGGGTTGCCGCGCGTGTCCCAACCAGGGCTACGCTGGGCCGGCGCAACCCCTCGAAGCTGCCGCAGGACCACAGGCCCAAGCCCTCCCAGGCGAGGCCGCGTTCGCCCCGCACGGCCTCGAAGGCCTCCCGGGTGGTATACTCCGGAGCATCCACGGTGCATCAATCCCACCGCCGTAGGGCGACGCCAAGCGACTTTAGTCGACAAAGCTTCAGCTTTGGCGAATAAAGTCTGGTAGGAGGCCCTGTGGCGTACCCGAATACGGGGAGCCGCACCTAGCCCGAAGCTCTGGAGGATCCTCAGGTGGCAGCAGAAGCCTATTGCGTCAAGTGTAAGACCAAACGTCAGATCAAAGACGCCGTGCAGATCACGATGAAGAACGGCCGTCCCGCGACCGAAGGCAAGTGCCCCGAGTGCGGAACGAAAATGTTTAAGATCGGCGCCGCGAGCTAGCTCAAACCTCGCTGCGCGGGTCGTTTCGTCTTACTTAAAACAGCTTTCAAAGAGGCCGGACGGCGAGCACGCCGGGCGGCCTTTTTGCGTTTACTAGGGGTAGTGCCGTATAATACGAGCACCCACTATATATGGGCCCTCGAGGTGTTGATCTGATTTGTCCCACCTGTCGCAAGAGCGAGACCCGTGTGGTCGACTCGCGCGACGATGAAACGGTAGTCCGTCGAAGGCGCGAATGCTTGGATCCGCGTTGCAAGCATCGCTTTACCACGTACGAGCGCATGGAAGCGCCGCGTCTGTTCGTGGTCAAGAAGGACGGACGCCGCGAACAGTTCAGCCGCGAGAAAATTCTAGGCGGTTTGCGCAAGGCGTGCGAAAAACGCCCGATCTCCGAGAACCAAATGGAAGCTGTCGCCGCGGATCTCGAGCGCGACCTCTTTGCACGCGGCGAGAGCGAGGTCAGCTCGACGATGGTCGGCGAGAAGCTGATGGAAGCGCTACGCACGCTCGATCCGGTCGCGTATATCCGCTTTGCCAGCGTGTATCGATCATTCCGTGATATCGAGAGCTTCCGGGAAGAGTTATCGCAACTTCTTTCTAAATAGCCGTACCGATGGATACGCTCGTGCGGGTGGCGCTCAAACGGCTTCCCGAGGCGGATGATTTGCCGCTCCCCTCCTACATGAGCGAGCATGCCGCCGGTGCGGATTTGCGCGCTGCGCTCACCAGTGAGTTGACGCTTGCACCAGGAGAGCGGGCGCTCGTGCCGACAGGTCTTTCGATCGCGTTGCCGCCCGGCTTCGAAGCGCAGATCCGCCCGCGCAGCGGGTTAGCGCTGCGCGATGGCGTTACGTGCCTGAACACACCGGGAACGATCGACGCCGATTATCGCGGACCGATCGGTGTCATCTTGGCCAACCTTGGCTCTCTGCCGGTGACGATTCGACGCGGCGATCGCATCGCGCAGCTCGTGGTTGCGCCGGTTTCGCGCGCACAGTTCGAACTCGTGGACGAACTCCCCGAAAGCACGCGCGGCGTCGGCGGCTTCGGCAGCACCGGAATCGCGCGGTGAAGGTTTACATCGTCGGGCGCGGCGCCGTCGGGAGTTATCTCGGCGACCGGCTCGCGTCGATCGGCGTCGAAGTGGCGTACGCGCCGCGCGCGCTCGACGCGGTCACCGCCTACGATGCCGACGTGGCAATTGTAGCGACCAAGGCCTACGACACCGACGGAGCCATCGAGACCCTGCGCAAGGCGCTCGCGTTTCCAGAAAAGTGCGTCTTCGTATCGCCGCAAAACGGCGTCGGGAACGAAGAGAAGCTTGCCGCCGCTTTCGGTGCGAACAATGTGGTCGCCGCAGCGCTCACGGTGCCGGTCGATCTCGATCGCGACGGACATGCAAGCGCCGCTAAGGAGGGCGGAGGCCTCGCCGTTTCGCCGGTGGGTGCGAGTGCTTACAATTGGCTGGTCGCGACCTTTGTCAGCAGCGGATTGCGGGTGAGCGTGGTTGAAGACTGGCGCGCGCTCAAGTGGAGCAAGCTCGCACTGAATGTCGTTGCCAACGCGAGTTGCGCGATCCTCAACGTGCTTCCCGCGCGCATGGTTCATTTCGAAAAGATCTACACCCTGGAGATTCGCATGATTCGCGAGGTGACCGCGGTGATGTCGGCGATGAAGCTGCGGCCGATCGATTTGCCGCGCTATCCCGTGCGCGCTTTAATCGCTTCTGCGGCACTCCCCAGTCCGCTCGCGCGCGCCGTCATGGCCCGGCAGATCGCGGGTGGGCGAGGCAGCAAACCGCCTTCGCTCTTACTCGATTTACGCGCCGGCAAAACGCATAGCGAAGTGGGTTGGCTCAACGGCGCGGTCGCCGCCGCCGGACACGCGAACGGTGTGCCGACGCCGGTGAACAGCGTGTACACCCGTGTGCTCGACGACATCGCACACATGCCGCAGCTCTGGGCCAAGTACCGCGAGCGGCCAGAAGCGTTGGTTGCCGAAGTCGAAGCCGAGATGCGCCGCGTCAAAGCCCTCTCCAAAGGAGCATAGCGAACTCATGCGCGATCCCAACGTGCCCGAGTCGCTCGAGGGCTGGTGGATTCTCCACCGCATGTTTGCGTTCGATCGCCGATCCTGGGACGGCTTGCCGGAAAAGCGGCGCGCAAAATATGCCGCGCACGCGACCGATCTGGTGGAACATTTGCAATCGGGAAAAGACGGCGATGTAGGCCTTGCGCAGATCGTTGGCCATAAGGGTGATTTGATGCTCACCCACTACGCGCGTACCTACGACGGCTTGGCTTACGCGCAAACCTTGGTTGACAAACTCGAAGTGCGTGAATATTTGCACGCGCTCGGATCCTACGTCTCGGTCCTGGAGCTGGGAATGTATGATGCAACCGGAAAGATCCACGCGGAATTGCAATCGCGCGGCCTAGCCGCGCAATCGCCCGAATGGATCGCTGCCTTCGATGAGCTGGTGCGCAAGCAAGCCGAGAGTCCCTACGTCGGTCCGCGTTTGTGGGCCAAGATCCCGCGACGCCGGTACGCGTGTTTCTATCCGATGAACAAGAAGCGCGACGGGTCAGACAACTGGTTCATGCTTCCGTTCGATGAGCGCGCCAAAATGATGACCGAGCACGGAAAGGTCGGGCGAAGCTATCACGGAGCGGTCACCCAGGTCATTTCAGGTTCGATCGGTTTCGACGATTTTGAATGGGGCGTCGACCTGTATGCCGACGATCCGCTGGTATTCAAGAAGCTGGTCTACGACATGCGCTTCGACGAGGCGAGCGCGCGCTTTGGAGAATTCGGTCCGTTTTGGAGCGGCGTGCAATTCTCGTCCTCTGAGCTGCGGGTGTTTCTCGACGGCGACGCCGTACCGGCACTCGACGCGGGCACGTAAACGCTGCCTATCGCCGGCGCGCAGTGCCGGTCGGCATCGGCCAGGGACGCGTTACCAATCCGAAGCACGCCATCGCGAGCGCCGCGATCCCACCGGTCATGAACGCGAGCTCCGTACCGCCGCGTTCGCACAACCACCCCGCGAGCAGTGAACCAAGTGGCCCACTCGCGAGGAAGACGTAGTTGTAAAGGCCGCCGACGCGCCCTTGCAAGAAGCCCGGCGTTGCAAGTTGCACGAACGCGTTTGTCCCCGCGGTATAGATCGTGTACGCGACACCAGTCAACAGCAAAAGCAATGCGACCGGGATGACGCGCTCCTGCATCGCGAGCACGCACTGCGCGACGCCGAAGATCGCGCATGCGCCTAGGAGCAGCGTGCGCGATGCGCGCGCTCGGGATGCGGCGATCAGCGCACCGATCAAGGCACCGAGGCCAAAGACGGCGGCGATCCATCCGTACGTCTGGGCGCCTCCGTGCAGCGTCTGCTGCGCGAGAACCGGCAAGAGCACGTTGAAGTTGATGGCGAGAAATGAAACCACGAACATCATCAGGAGGACGATGGCGACGGTCTTTGTGTGCCGGGCATAATGCAAGCCGATGCGGATCGATTCGAGGAGCGAGCCCGTGCGGCGCATGTCGGCTTGGGCGTGAAATTCGCTCGTGCGCATCGCGGCAATCGCCCAAATGACGGGAATGAAGCTGATCGCATTGAGCAAGAAACACATCCCGAGCCCGGTCGTTTCGATCAAGACGCCGGCTAAGGCTGGGCCGACGATGCGCGTCGCGTTGTTGAGACTCGAGTTGAGTGCGATCGCGTTGCCGAGCTCCGACCGCCCGACCAGCTGGACCATCAGCGCTTGGCGGCTCGGACTATTGAACACCAGGACCGTCCCGCGTACCAGTGCGATCGCATCGATCAGCCACACCGCTGCGACATGCGCGTAGACGGCAGCCGCCAACAGCAGCGCGCAGAGGGCCATTGCGACCTGCGTGACGAGCAGCGTTTTGCGCCGGTCCCAGCGGTCAGCGAGCGCGCCTCCAACCAGCCCAAGGACGGCATACGGTCCATAGAAGAAAAACCCCAGAACGCCGACGGCTTGCGCGGAGTGGGTGAGTTCCAGAATCAGCCAAGCCTGTGCGGCGGTTTGAAGCCACGTCCCAATCTGTGAAACGAATTGGCCGGCAAAATAGAGACGGTAGTTACGATGGCGCTGGAGGCTTGCTAGCATGGGCCCACAAACTGTTCTCTAATGGCCGATCTTTCTATTTTTGCAACCGACACCCAGACGCAGCGGCTTCCGGCGGGGCATCGCTTCTTTGCCGCCGGCGAAAGCGGCGAGGAGATGTACGTCGTCTTGAGCGGCGACGTCGAAATCAGTCTACGCGGCAAAGTCCTCGAAACCGTGCACGCCGGTGGCATCTTCGGCGAGATGGCGCTGATCGATCGACAGACGCGCAGCGCCGACGTTGTTGCCAAGACCGACGTCAAGGTA
>Ga0302326_10016431_pt1 | contig 15495 bp, 13 predicted proteins | sample Palsa_T0_3_FD_202264 | JGI IMG/M metagenome (GOLD analysis project Ga0302326, IMG submission 202264) | Peat permafrost microbial communities from Stordalen Mire near Abisko, Sweden - Palsa_T0_3 | ecosystem: Environmental > Terrestrial > Soil > Palsa > Peat permafrost | place: Sweden: Abisko...
ACCGACGCTCTGGTCAAGCGGTGACGGTACACAGCGAAAGCAGTTCAACAGCAGTGCCATTGGGCAAGAAACTGCTGTCGTTGTTCGTCCGCTGACGAGTCGCGTGCCGGCGCGCCGTACGCTCGATCCCGTGATGCGGCACGCCGTCAGCAGAATCGTCGACGCGCTCCGTCCGCTGAGCTCCGCGATCCTAGTCACGACGCGTCAAGTGTCCGGGCGCCGAATGCTGCTGACCGGCGCGGTGACGGCCATCCTGGTTGCGGTGGCGCTGCTCGTTCCGCTGCCCTCCGCCGTGCAACTGCGGGATTGGTCGACTTCGATGGGACCGTGGCTGCCGCTGGCCTTTCTCGCCGCACACATTGCTGTAACTGTGTTCCCGTTTCCTCGTACCGCGTTCACGCTGGCCGCCGGCCTGCTGTTCGGTCCGGTACTCGGGGTGGCGTTGGCAGTGGCCGCGAGCACGGCCAGCGCGGTGATCGCGCTGTTGTTGGTCCGGGCGGCTGGCTGGCAACTGAGCCGGCTGGTTCGCCATCAGGCCGTCGAGACGCTCGACAACCGTCTGCGCGAGCGGGGTGGGGTTGCGGTCATGTCGCTGCGATTGATTCCGGTGGTGCCATTTGCCCCGCTGAACTATGCCGTCGGCGCGTCAGCGGTACGCCTGCTGCCTTACACGTTGGCCACGGTGGCGGGTCTGCTTCCCGGGACGACGGCCGTGGTGATCCTCGGCGACGCGCTCACCGGTCACGTCAGCCCGCTGCTTTTTCTGGTGTCGCTGTGCACGGCCGCTGTCGGAATTGCGTTGCTCGGCTATGAACTTCACCACCACCGTAGCCATACAAGAGCGCTGGTGACGAAGAACGACGACGCTGCCGAGTCGGCAGTCCGCGGCTGATCGGCCAGCGAATCAGGTCGGCTCGCGGATCTGCGCGTTTCCCCCCGCGGAATCCTCGCAATCGGCGCTAGCCGCAGATATACTTGAAGTCTTAACTATCTCATTACGGCAAACCGGTAGCGGACGCGTTCGCTGTTGGTGGTTTCCCGCGTAGCCGACTAGACAGCTAGTGACCAGCGTGGTGATGTCTGGGGAGGCACACGCACAATGCAAATAAACCGATTAGCAGCCGCCGCGGCCATCGCCGCCGGCGTCGGCATGTCAGCACTGACGAGCGGGGTAGAGCTGGTCAACGCCGCCCCGTTGGACCCGTCCCCGCCGGCCTCGACGTTCCGACAAGACCCGTTCGAACCCGCACCGAATCCGGCCGTGCCCATTCCAGCAGAAAAATGCTGGAGGTACGGGCGTAGCGGCGGGGGTACCCCCCGAGGCGGCGGCGGGATGCCGGGATACCTGCCGCAGTGCCCCCAAAAACCGCCGACCTGACCGGTCGAGTTTTCTCTCGCCGCGCGGCAAGTGAGCGCACTCGATAGCTAATAGTTAATCCGATGGCAGCGTCGTTGCGCGGCGTAGCGAGATTGGCTTCAGCGTTAGCTGGGTACCCGTTGAGCAGGACGTTAACTACATACAAAGCCTCCAGGGGAAGCGAAAGCCAATGAATCTAAAGCGCGTGGTTAGCGCGGCAGCAATCGCTGCCAGTGTCGTCATATCACCACTGATGTTCGAGATAGAGGCTGTCAACGCCGCCCCGATGCCCAACCCATCCCCCGCTCCAACCATCCCAAAGGCCCCGGGCGGGGTGCATGTCGAAGAACCGACGGCGCCTACGTCAGGGCACGTCGCCCCGCACAGCGGAGGTGGAGGACCCAAAGGCGGGGCGGGCGGAACGGAAACGGTACCACCCCCACCCTGATAGCCCGAAGGACTGAGACCGCCCCAGGGCAGGGCGATCCGACGTCTTCGGGTTGCAACTACTCCACGTCCTCAACCAATTCACGGGCCTGTTGCTCCGTCTCCACCGACGGTCCGGATCCCGATAGCCGCTTGCCGGCAACTTCAGGGGTAAACAGCAGAGTCACCGCGCCAACCAGCCCCGCGACGATCAGCATGTAGGCCGGCGCCGACGGCTAGCACGAAGTACAACGTCTACATGCCCGTCGTCAGTCGGGCCAACGCTGGAATACGGCTGACCGAACGCAATCCGATCACCGAGGCAGCCGGAAGCCGGAAGCAGCCTCGCGGCCGCCACCGGTGCCGACGGTCGCTAAAACGCCGCCGGCCCCGTGTAGGTCTTCGGTGACGTCAGCGCGCTCACGTCATTGCCTCAGCTCGTGCTGCGGCGGCAAAGTGCCGTCGACGGCCGTGCGGGCGTCCGCCTCTGCTTTGGCCACCACCTTGACGATGGCCGGATCGGTCTCGGTGGAGAACCAGCCGGCCACCTCGGCACTGTCATCCTCGGGTGCGGGGAGGTTGTCCTCAACGGGGGATGGCTGGTACCGAAACACACCGTCCTCACCCGGAGCCCCCAGTAGCTTGGTGAAGCCCTGCAGCGCCGTTCCGAAATCGCTGGGCACCAGCCACACTTTGTTGGCCTCGCCCTGCGCCAATTTCGGCAAAGTCTGCAGGTACTGATAAGCCAGCAGCTCCGGGGTGGGCCGACCGGCCTTGATCGCCGCGAACGTCTTCTCGATCGACTTGGCCTGGCCCTGGGCTTGGAAGTAGGCCGCGGCCCGCTCACCCTGCGCACGCAGCATCCGCGATTGCCGGTCGGCTTCGGCGGCCAGGATCGCGGCCTGTTTGGCTCCTTCGGCGGCGAGGATCTGGGACTGCTTCTCCCCCTCGGCCTGCGTGATCGCGGCCTGCCGCATACCTTCGGCGGTCAGGATCACCGCCCGCTTCTCCCGGTCGGCCTTCATCTGCTTTTCCATCGACGCCTGGATCGACGGCGGCGGGTCGATGCTGCGCAGCTCCACCCGCGCGACCCGCAGCCCCCAGCGGCCGGTGGCCTCGTCGAGCACGCCGCGCAGCTTGGTGTTGATCTGGTCACGGGAGGTCAGCGTCTGTTCCAGCGTCATGCCGCCGACCACGTTGCGCAGCGTGGTGGTGGTCAGCTGCTCGACCCCGACGATGTAGTTGCTGATCTCGTAGACGGCCGCCTGGGGGACGGTGACCTGGAAGTAGACGACGGTGTCGATGTTGAGCGTCAGGTTGTCCTCGGTGATCACCGGCTGCGGCGGGAACGACACCACCCGCTCGCGCAGGTCGATCCGAGCGCGGACCCGGTCGATGAATGGCACCAGCAAGGTCAGTTGCCCGCTGATCGTGCGGCTGTAGCGACCCAGCCGTTCGATCACCGCCGCTTCGGCCTGCGGGACCAGCGTCACCGACTTGGCGACCACGATGACTGCGAAGACGACCAAGGCCGCGAATACAAAAAGCCCGGCGGTTGCACCTTGCATGGGAATCTCTCCTGTTGCTTCAGAGGGTTAAGGGTTTTTCCAGACCACCGCGGTGGCCCCATCGATATGCATGACAGTCACCAGTTCGCCGGGTTCAAACTGGTCATCGTCATTCAATGGTCTCGCAGTCCATACCTGACCGTCTACTTTGACCTGGCCCTCTCCGCGGGACACCCGGTCAAGTACCAGCGCGCTCTTGCCTTCCAGCGCTTTGACGCCCATCGCCAGGCTTTTCGCGGGGGTCAGATGGCGTCGGAGCGCGGGCCGGACCAACGCCAACAAGAGCACCGAAACCACCAAGAACGTCGCACCGTCCACCCAGATCGGCAGGTCCAAGAGCCAGCTCGATCCGGCCGCGGCCAGCGCGCCGCCGCTCAGCATCAACAGGAACATGTCGCCGGTCAGCGCCTCCGCACCGGCCAGCGCCACCGCTACGATGAGCCAGATCACAGCCACAGGCATGCCGTCAGGGTATCGCGTGATCGGCCGTGCCCACGGGGAACTACTAGACTGCGAAACCATGTGGTGCCCCAGTGCAACGCTTTCCGTCTGGGCCAACGCCTGGCTTGCCGGCAAGGCCGCGCCCGACGACGTCCTCGACGCGTTGTCATGTTGGGCGCCAGCACATTCAGTGACGGCCTACGATGCGGTCGCGGCGGGGCACACCGGGCTGCCGTGGCCGGACATCAACGACGCCGGCGCGGTATCACTTTTGCAGACGCTGCGCAGCGCAGGCGGCCGGACGGCAACGGATTCATCGTCGATCGCGGTGGCGCTGCCGGTTCCCGGCGATGTCCGCGGGCTGGCCCCGGGCACGCAGTTCGAACGGGACGCGTTGGCCGCCGGCGAGGCGGTAATCGTCAGCCATCCCAATGATCCAGGCGTGGCCGTCGGCCTGGTGCCCGAATTCGGATACGACGATTCCGATGACGGACTCGCGGTACCCGAATTGTGTGCGTTGTCGTGGACCGTGTACTCCCTGCCGGGCACCCCGATACTGGACCGCACCGAGTTGGGCGAGGCCGAGTACGCGTTGCGGCTGGCGGTGCGCTCCGCGGCGGACGCCCTCATCGCGATCGGACTGGGGACCACCGGCGCTGACGTCGACGATCCGCGCGGGATGGTGGATCAGCTACTGGAATCCACGCGCCAGCACCAAGTTCCCGAGCCTGCGCCGTCGCGTGCCCTGCGGGTACTGGAAAACGCGGCGCACGTCGATGCGATCATCACCGTCAGCGCCGGGCTGAGTCGAATCGGCACGCAGTCATTGTCCGAGGCGCAGATTGCCACCGACGCGCTACGGCCGCTGGCCGCGGTCGTGCGGTCGGCGAGAATGGCTGCACTCAGCGCCATTCTGCAGGCGGCGTGGGCGAGCTGATCTCCGGTTAGTGGGTGCGGTCTTGCGCGACGCAGTGCGGCGGACGGCACGATCTGCCGTCAATGCTAGCCGCACAGCCGGGCACCGGATTCGTTGCAGCCACCCTCGCGGGCGCACGGCCGCAACGTAATTCGTCGATCAGGTCCACCGCGAGCCGGGCGAACCGGGGGTCGGCATTGGGCGTCGACGCGCGCGCCAACGCCACCCCTGCGGCGTCGGCCTGAGTTCGCAACTCCTGGTCGAGATCCCACACCACCTCGATGTGGTCGGCGACAAACCCGATCGGGCAGACGACGACGGCCTTGGTACCGCTCGCGGCCAACGCCGAAACATGATCTCCGACGTCAGGTTCCAGCCACGGCACCTGCGGTGGACCCGATCGCGACTGCCAGGCCAGGTCGTAATCGCCGACTCCGGCTGCCGTCGCGACCAGCCTTGCGGCGTAGGCGACTTGGCGGCTGTACAGCTGCGGGCCGCTACGCTGGTCGGCGACCACCGGGACCGAATGCGCGGTGAAAACCAGCCGGGCGTCGGCGGGTACGGTGCGCGCGGCCACCGCGATAGCCTCGGAGAACATCTCCACGAAGAGCGGATGGTCGAAGTAGGGACGGAGTTTCACCAACGTAGGGGCATCCGGGCCGGCCGCCTGCCGTGCCCGGGCGATGTCCTCGACGTACTGGGTGCAACTGGAATACCCACTCCAGGCAGATGTGGTGAACACCGCCGCACAGCGAATATCGTCGTCGCGCATGATCGCAACGGTGTCTTCGACGTAGGGCTCCCAGTTGCGGTTACCGAAATAGACCGGCAGGTCCAAAGCGCGCTCAACGAGTTCAGTCTTGATCTGAGTGATCAGCGCGCGGTTGATCCGGTTGATCGGCGATACCCCGTCGAAATGCAGATAATGCTCGGCTACCTCGTCGAGGCGTTCCGGCGGTATGCCCCGGCCGCGCGTGACGTTCTCCAAGAACGGCCGTACCTGCTCCGGCCCTTCCGGCCCGCCAAAAGACAGCAGCAGTACCGCGTCAAAATCCATTAGCGCCCATAGCAATCCGCTTTAAAGTAATTGTGTGCTGGCGCCGCCGTCGGCGTAGATGATCGTTCCGGTGGTGGCCGGCAGCCACTCCGACAGCAGTGCACAGACCGTCTTGGCGACGGGCGTGGCGTCCTTCATGTTCCAGCCGATCGGGGCACGTTGGTCCCAGCCCTCCTCCAGCAGTTGTATCTGGGCACCGGCTTCGTCGCCGAGCGCGCCACCGACGATCGCGCTCATTGCGAGCGTCCGGATGGGGCCTGCAGCAACAAGATTCGAACGGACTCCGAACTTTCCCGCCTCGCGGGCGACGAACCGGTTGACCGATTCCAGCGCACTCTTGGCGACCGTCATCCAGTTGTACGCCGGCATCGCCCGGGTGGGGTCGAAGTCCATTCCGACGATAGAACCGCCGGAATTCATGATCGGCAACAGCGCCTTGGCCAGCGAGGCGTACGAGTACGCGGAAATGTGGATGCCCTTAGACACATCCTCGTAAGGCGCGTCGAAGAACGGGTTGACGCCCATCCCGCTTTGCGGCATGAAGCCGATCGAATGCACCACGCCGTCAAGCTTGTTGCCATCACCGATCACTTCGGTGACCCGCTCGGCCAGGGTGTCCAGGTGCTTCTCGTCCTGCACGTTGAGTTCGATCAGCGGTGCCTTTTCCGGCAGCCGGTCGGCAATGCGCTGAATCAGCCGCAGCCGGTCGAATCCGGTCAACACCAGCTGCGCGCCCGCTTCCTGGGCCACGCGGGCGATGTGGAACGCGATCGAGGCGTCGGTGATGATCCCGCTGACCAGGATCCGTTTACCTTCAAGCAGTCCTGCCATGTCCGTCCTTATCCTGTGTGGTCGTCAGTGACCCATACCCATGCCGCCGTCGACCGGGATGACGGCACCGGAGATGTAACTCGCATCCTCGGACGCCAGGAAGCTGACCACTCCGGCGACCTCCGCGGCGGTGCCAACTCGCTTCGCCGGGATGAATTCCAGTGCCCCCTGTTGAATCCGCTCATCGAGTGAACGGGTCATATCGGTGTCGATGTAGCCCGGGGCCACCACATTCGCGGTCACCCCGGCCTTTGACAGCTCCCGGGCGATCGAGCGGGCCATGCCGATCACACCGGCCTTGGAGGCTGCGTAATTCGCCTGGTTGCCGATGCCCCAGGTGCCGGAGACCGAACCTATGAAGATCATCCGGCCGAACCGCTTGCGCTGCATGCTGCGCGATGCCCGTTGAGCCACCCGGAACGCTCCGGTGAGGTTAGCGTCGATGACCTTCTCGAACTTCTCCTCGGTCATCCGCATGAGGAACGCGTCTGCGGCCAGGCCGGCGTTGGAGACCAGCACCTCGACCGGACCCTGGTGCTCCTCGACCTCTTTGAACGCGCGATCGACGGCGTCGTTGTCGGTGACGTCACACTCGACGCCGAACAGCCCTTCGGCCACGGCGGATCCACGGTGGGTGACGGCCACCTGGTGTCCGTCGGCGGCCAGCCGTTGTGCGATCGCCAGACCGATCCCCCGGTTTCCGCCCGTCACCAGGACTGACCGGGAAACGAATGCGGGTTTGCCGCCGTCGGCGGCGAGCTCGGTGGCCACGTCAGTCACCCCGACAACCTAGCGCTTGACCGCCGGAACGCCGAAATCGCCCGGCCTTGGCGATAGCCCGCTGCATCGAGTGGCCAGTTATGTCACCCGTTTTCGCGCAACGCGTGCGATAAGTGGTCACCCGGCGACACGGATTAGGTGGGCAGCCGCCGGTTGATCAGCAACGCGGTCAACGCGGCCAGCGCCAGCACCAGCGATCCCAGCCGTAACCACCCGACGCTGGCGTCGCCCCGAATCGTCTCGTAGCCGATCTGCTCCTGCAGCGAGGCGTAGACCTGCTTGAGCTCCTGCAGGTTCGAGGCGTCGAAATGGTTGCCGCCGGAGAGTTCGGCGACCTTCTTCATCGTGCTGTCGTCCACAGGCACCGGCTGGCGTTGACCGTTGATCTCCACGAAGCCATACGGCGTGCCGAACGAAATCGTCGATATCGGCACGCCTTGGTCCTTGGCGGTGCGGGCCGCGGTGAATGCGCCCTTGGGGTTGTCCGGGTTGGTCGGCATCGTCTCTTTACCGTCGGAGAACAATACGACGCGCGCCGGCGGCGGGGTGTCGCCACCGCCGATCACCGCGCCCACGGTGGCGATGGCCTGCAACGCGGTGAAAATGCCCTCACCGGTGGCGGTTCGGTCGGCGAACTGCAGCTTGTCCAGTGCGGCTTTGGTGGAGTCCCGGTTGGTCGTCGGCTGGACCAGAACGGTCGCGGTTCCCGCGTAGGCGATCAGCCCGAGGTTGATGCCGGGCGTCAGCTCGCCGGCGAACTCCTTTGCGGCCACTTCGGCGGCGGCCATCCGGTTGGGTTCGACGTCGGTCGCCCGCATGGATTGCGAGACGTCGATGACCAGCATGACGACCGCACGGTTGCGTGGAATTCGGACGTCGTGCGTCGGCCCGGCCATCGCGATCGTGAACAGCGCCAGCGCCGAAACCAACAGGATCGCCGACAGGTGACGCCACCGGGTGGGCTGCTTGGGCGCGACGCTTTCCAACAGCTCCATGTTGGCGAACCGCAACATCCGGCGCTGCCTGGCCAGCTGGGCGATGACGTACAGCGCCAGCACCGCCAGGATTACCAGCAGGAACAGAAAAAACCAGGCATGGGCGAAGCCGGACAGCGTCATCGGCCCGAGCAACGGCAGTGTCATAACAGACTCGCTTTGGTGTGGAGGCCCGGCTCGTCAAAAGCGGGAGTCACTGGCGCCCGGCCAGTGCCCCGCGACGGCGGGATTCGACGAACCGGACGATGTCGGCGATCCAATCTCGATCGGTGCGCAGCGATAACAGCGGTGCTCCGCAGCTGCGCAGCGCACGGGTCACGTCGGCGCGATGGGCCGCGGCAGCCTTGGCGAAATCGTCGCGCAACTGCTCGTCGATGGTGAACTCGCGCGAGGCCCCGGATTCGGCGTCTTGCAAGATGACGTCGCCGATATCAGGTAACTCGACGTCGCGAGGGTCGAGCACCTCGATGCCGAGCACCTCGTGGCGGGCGCCTATCGCACGCAACGGACGCATCCAGTTGATCGGCCCGAGGAAGTCGCTGATGATCACCGCCATCCCCCGGCGGCGTTCGGGACGACGCAGCGCGTCGATGGCCACCGCCAGATCCCCGCGCACCCCCGCCGGCGCCTTGGGCATGGTCGCGATGGTGCGCAGCAGGGTCTGCTCGTGCTGGCGACCGGAACGCGCTGGAATCCGAATCGTCTTGTCGCCGTTGGCAACCAGCGCACCGAGCCGGTTGCCGCCACCGCTGTTGAGAAAGGTGATGGCCGCTGCGGCAGCCACCGCCATGTCCCGCTTCTCGCAGACCGCAGTGCCGAAGTCGAGGCTGGCCGACAAATCGACAACCAGCCAGGTCTCCAGTTCGCGGTCGGCGATCATCTGCCGGACGTGCGGGTGGGTGGTGCGCGCGGTGACCGCCCAGTCCATCCGACGCACGTCGTCGCCGGGCTGATACTCGCGCGACTCCCCCGGTTCCGAACCTGGGCCCGGGATCAGGCCCAGGTGGTCGCCGTGCAGGACACCGTCGAGCTTGCGTTTGACCGTGAGCTCGAGGGTGCGCAACGCCGCCGTCAGCTTGGGGTCGTCGATGCGCCCACGCTGCATCGATGGCGGACGGTTGGCCCCGGACTTGTCCGCGGCGGAATCGTGATCGGTCACCGACCGCTAGCCGTACCCGCGGCCTGCATCACCGGAGGTACCGAATGACCCTGCTGGGGAACAGCATTCACCTGCGGCAGGCCGACAGTCTGCAGCAGCCGGTTGATGACGATTTCTGACGAGATTTCATCGGCAAGCGCGTCGTAGGTGAGCACCAACCGATGCCGCAGCACGTCGGGAATGACCTCGACGACGTCTTGCGGAATCACGTAGTCACGGCCACGCACCAGCGCCAGCGAGCGGGATGCGGCGATGATGCCCAGCGACGCGCGCGGGGACGCACCGAACGAGATCCAGGACTTGACGTCATTCATCCCGAACTGCTCGGGGTGACGGGTGGCGGTGACGACACGTACGACGTAATCGACCAGCGCGTGGTGGACGAAGTTGTTCGCCGCGACCTCCTGTAGCCGGAGCAGGTCACCGGTGTTCAGGATTTGCTTGGGCTCCGGCGGCTTGACACCCATCCGGTAGATGATCTCGCGCTCTTCCTCGGGCGAGGGGTAGCCGACGTTGACCTTGAATAGGAAGCGGTCCCGCTGCGCTTCCGGCAACGGGTAGACGCCCTCGTGCTCGATGGGGTTCTGGGTGGCCATCACCAGGAACGGCGTGGGCAGCGGGAACGTCTTGCCGCCGATGGACACCTTGCGTTCCTGCATGACCTCCAGAAGTGCCGACTGTACTTTGGCCGGCGCACGGTTGATCTCGTCGGCGAGCAAGAAGTTGGCGTCGACCGGGCCGAGCTCGGTGTCGAACTCCTCTTTGCCCTGTCGGTAGATCCGGGTACCGATGATGTCGGTCGGCACCAGGTCGGGGGTGAACTGGATGCGCGCGAACTTCCCGCCGACCACCTTGGCGAACGTTTCTACGGCCAACGTCTTGGCCACACCGGGGACACCCTCGAGCAGCACGTGGCCCTTGGACAGCAGGCCCACGAGCATGCGCTCGACGAGCTGGTCCTGGCCCACGATGATCCGCTTGACCTCGAAGATCGCTCGTTCCAGGGTTTGCACCTCAGCAGCCAGCCCCGTACCGCTGCCCGGCGCCGCGTGCGCGGGGGCAGTCGAGGAGCCACCCGGACCCGAGTAAGCGCTGGCGCCCGGGGGCGGCCCGCCTGCTGATGTCATCGAATACCCTCCACGACTCGGCCTCCACGGCTCGTTAGAACGACTTCTAGCGCGACGAACGTCACGGGGCAGCGGCGTGCCCTTGCGTCAACTATTCCAGGCGACCAGCAATCCGTCGACGTAGACCCGTCTGTGACGATGCGGGCCTCGGCTCAATACTCGACAATCCGGGTCAGAAATGGAGTCATGCCGGATTTCCGCACCGCGCTGACGGTTACCTTGCCCGCGCTGCCCGACGCTTCGAGCATCTGGCCGTTGCCCAGGTAGATGGTGACGTGCTGGCCGCCGTTCGGACCGTAGAAGATGAGGTCGCCGCGTTTGGCTTGGGACGGCGGTATGTGCCGGCCTGCGTTGTACTGATCACCCGAAAACCTCGGTAGGAGTACGCCTACCCCGGCAAAGCTGTACCGAACCAACCCCGAGCAGTCGAAGCCGACGATGTTGGCGCCGGAGTCGATACCTTTGCTGGGGCCGTTGGGCGTGCCACCGCCCCACGAATAGGGCACGCCCATCTGCGACGACCCCCGGCGAATGGCGTATTCGGCCGCCTGCCGGCCGTAGACCCGCGGAATCTTGCCAGGACTGGTGCTGGTGCTGCTACTGCCGCCCAGGTTGATTCCGAGGCCGCCGAGGAACTGTCGACCGAGATCAAGCGTGCTCTGAGTAGCACTGGCAGTGGCCTGCAGCGACTGGTTGGCGATCGCCACCGGGTCTCCCGGTGCCCCGGCGCTGATGGTAGGCGGCAAGGTGGGATCCCACTGACCGTCCTCGGCATCGGCCGGGACCGCCAGACCGATCAACAGACCGAGCGCAACCGCCATCGACGAGACCACCCTGGCCCGACGTATGTTGACAAACGCGCGGCGCATAAGTCCCTTCACACGTCAGTATTCGATGTAGCGGACTACATAAGGCGTCATGCCGCTGGTGCGGACGGGCGCGACCCGAACCTTCAACCCCACATCGGGCGCCTCGAGCATCTGCCCCTGGCCGAGGTACAGCGTGACGTGCTGGCTACCGCCGGGGCCGTAGAAAATCACGTCGCCGCGGCGCATCTGCGACGACGGGATCTTGCGCCCCAAGTCGTATTGCGCTCCCGAGTAGTGCGGCAGCTTGATGCCCACGCCGGCAAAGGAGTACAGGATCAGGCCGGAGCAGTCGAAGCCGGTGGTGCCGGACCCCGAGCCGATGCCCTTGCCCGGTCCGGCGGCGGTGCCGCCACCCCACGAGTAGGGCACGCCCATCTGCGACATCCCGCGGCGAATCACATACTCCGACGCCTGCCGTCCGTAGACCCGGGGAATGCGGCCGTTGGTGAAACCTGAAGGTGTGGGAGCCAGGCCGATCTGCTGCAGGAAGCTGCGGCCCATGTTGGAGGTGACTTCTGATGACGTCGCCGAGATGCCCAGCACCTTGTTGAGGATCGCGATGGGGTCACCGGGGACGTTGGCACTCGGCACCGCCGGCAGCGTTGGATCCCATTCGCCGGCCCATTGGCCGCCGTTGCCCTGGGGCCGGCTGGGCGAGCCGGGCGCCGCCGGATCCCACCTGTCGCCGGACCCTGATGGCCCGGATATTGGGGCCACCTGGCCCCTGGCAGCCGGTCCGCCCGCGGATGCCGACCAGTTGCGGGCGGCGTCAAGTCTGGCCTGGGCCGCGTTACGCAAGTCGGCCAGGCGGGTGATCTCCTGCTGCTGTTCACCGAACTTGCGGTGCGTGTCCGTCAGCGTGGCCACCGCTGCGTTCTGACTGGATTGGGCGTCGGCCACCGCCTTATCCGCGTTCTGCTTGGCCAACCGGGCCGCCGACTCCTTATTCACCTGCTCGGTGCGGGCCCGTTGCAAATTGTCCATGACCTGCCGCGAGCTGACGGCCAGCGTTTGGCCCGCGGCGGCGGTCGCGATCATGTCGTCAGGGCTGGCCGCCGTGAGATAACTGTCGGACGGACCGTTGACGTAAGTGGCGACCGCAAAACGGTCGAAACGCTTCTGGGCGGCTGTTATTGCGCCGTCGGCATCATTGACCGCATGCCGGCTGGTCTCGACCTCGTGTTGAGCGGCCCCAGCGTTGTCGCGCGCCGTTTCCACGTCGACCAGAGCCTTATTGACACCTTCTTCTTCGGCCTGGATCTGCCCGCCCAGGTCCTGCAGATGCTGGTTGGCTTCGGCGACGTCGGCGATCAATTTGGCCACGGTGTCGGGGGCAGCACCCGGATCCGCGGTAGCCAGACCAGGAGTGCACAGCAACACGGCAACGCTGAGCATCGCCGGACTCATCCGGCGGGCGAACGAGCCGCTGCGGTTGCGTGTCATTCGACTCGGGTCTCCTTGGCTCAAGAGTGCAGGCCGGCGCTGGAAATTCGAGCCCCCAGCAATTACTGGAAGCACGATTTAAACCAAATGCATCCTTTGCACCGTAAGCCACATCAGACCCAGTTGAAACTTTAGTCACAAATTACAAGCTTGTTCTTTCGACAACTGTGACCTTATGGTGACATCACTCATTTGCCCGTCGCGGCGGTGTCGGTGTCGGCGCTATGCGACACACGGCGAATACGGCGTGTTAGGCGCCGTGGTCAGCGCCTTTCGGAGCCGCCTCATCCACCTCGTGCGACGTTGCTGACCGGCTGGCCCGCCGCTGGACGAATCGAGTTCCGATTACTGCGGCTAATACGCCACTGAGCAGCACGATTGTGAAAGCAGTCCAGGGAAACTGCGGCGTATTGAGTTGATGCAGAAAATTCTCCGCCGAGACCACCGCGTTACCGGTCTTGGCATTGTCTTCGCCGATCTCCAGGGTGGCGCGGGGGAATTTGGTGCTGTAGCTGCCGACGTAGTTCGGGCTGAGCGCCAGCACGGTGGCGTCGGGGTGTTGGGAACCGACCACCGTCGCGATGTCACGCAACGGAGTGTCGTTCGGCGGATTGTGGTCCAGCACGACGATCTTGAGATCAATGCCCTCGTCGTGGGCCTGCTTGACGACCTGAAGTAACTCCGGCGCGACGGCCGACGGCGCGCTGATGTTCGCGGCGGCGACCTGCCCTTGGACGATCGCCAGGCATTCGTCGGGCGTGCTCGCCGGACCGGCACCGACGGTGCCGCAGATCTCGCCCGGTATGTAGAGCGGCGCATGCAGGGTGGTCACGGTTGCAAACGTACCGCCTCGCGACGCATGCGTTACAGCAGGTGACCGCCCAGATTAGGTGAATTGTTCAAGCCCGGCCGAATGCAGGACAAGCGTACTGTTAGACTGAAACGGCCAGTCGACACGGCCCGTCGGCGAGCAGAACCAAATACGGGAGTTGATGTGACCAGCAAAGATTCGGTGAATTCGTTCGGAGCCCGCGACACCCTGGAGGTTGGCGGGGACAGTTACCAGATCTATCGGTTAGACGCGGTTCCGGGTACGGAGAAACTTCCCTACAGCTTGAAGGTGCTCGCCGAGAATCTGCTGCGCAACGAAGACGGCAGCAACATCACCAAAGATCACATCGAGTCGATCGCCCACTGGGACCCCAAGGCGCAGCCCAGCATCGAAATCCAGTACACCCCCGCGCGCGTTGTCATGCAGGACTTCACGGGTGTGCCATGCATCGTCGACCTCGCCACCATGCGCGAGGCAGTCGGCGACCTGGGCGGCAATCCCGACAAGGTGAACCCGCTGGCGCCGGCCGACTTGGTGATCGACCACTCGGTGATCGCCGACCTGTTCGGCACCGCGGACGCATTCGAGCGCAACGTCGAGATCGAGTACCAGCGCAATGGCGAGCGTTACCAGTTCCTCCGTTGGGGCCAAGGCGCATTCGACGACTTCAAGGTAGTGCCGCCGGGCACCGGCATCGTGCATCAGGTCAACATCGAATACCTGGCCAGCGTCGTGATGGCACGCGACGGATTGGCCTACCCCGACACCTGCGTCGGCACCGACTCGCACACCACGATGGTCAACGGCCTCGGTGTTCTGGGCTGGGGTGTCGGTGGCATCGAAGCCGAGGCCGCGATGCTCGGCCAGCCGGTGTCGATGCTGATCCCGCGGGTCGTCGGATTCAAGCTGACCGGTGAGATTCAGCCGGCCGTCACCGCCACTGACGTCGTGCTGACCGTCACCGAGTTGCTGCGCAAGCACGGCGTTGTCGGCAAGTTCGTCGAATTCTACGGCGACGGGGTTGCCCAGGTGCCGTTGGCCAACCGCGCCACCCTGGGCAACATGAGTCCCGAATTCGGTTCCACCGCAGCTATTTTCCCGATCGATGAAGAAACCATCGACTACTTGAAGTTCACTGGCCGCTCCGACGAACAGCTGGCATTGGTCGAGGCCTACGCCAAAGAACAAGGCCTGTGGCACGACCCCGAGCACGAGCCGGTGTTCTCGGAGTACCTCGAGCTCGACCTGTCCGATGTGGTTCCGTCGATCGCCGGACCAAAGCGTCCTCAAGACCGAATCGCGCTGTCGGAAGCCAAGTCCACCTTCCGCAAGATCATTCCCGACTACTGCGGCGACGACCCCGGTAAGCAGGACTACTCCAAGCTGGACGAGGTGGTCGACGAGTCGTTCCCGGCCAGCGACCCGGGTGAAGTGTCCAACGGCCACGCCGACGAGATCCCTTCGGTGTACTCAGCTGCCGCGCACTCGGAGGGCCGGGTGAGCAAACCTGTTCGGGTTAAGTCCGACGAACTGGGCGAATTCGTACTCGACCATGGCGCGGTGGTGATCGCCGCGATCACGTCGTGTACCAACACCTCCAATCCCGAAGTGATGCTTGGCGCCGCGCTGCTGGCCCGCAATGCCGTCGAAAAGGGATTGACCTCAAAGCCGTGGGTGAAGACCACGATGGCGCC
>Ga0302326_10016432_pt1 | contig 15494 bp, 17 predicted proteins | sample Palsa_T0_3_FD_202264 | JGI IMG/M metagenome (GOLD analysis project Ga0302326, IMG submission 202264) | Peat permafrost microbial communities from Stordalen Mire near Abisko, Sweden - Palsa_T0_3 | ecosystem: Environmental > Terrestrial > Soil > Palsa > Peat permafrost | place: Sweden: Abisko...
CGGTGCCCATCGCTGCCAGCCGGCTCCGCCACAAGGCGGATCCAACCCATGCTACTCAAGCTCTCAGCACTCGAGGCGGACGGCTCCGCTATAGTGAGTTGCGCCAGGAGATCATGCAGCAGACCGAGTGTTCCAAGCGTACGGCGCAACTGGCCATCAGTGAAGCTTGTAAACAAGGCACCATCGTTCACAACGATGGCCAGTATCGTCTGCCGCTCTAGCGTTTTGCGACTTTGCGGTTGGGTCGCGCCACCGCAAACCCTGCCCTGCGGGGAGCAGGGCCCGAGGCTGGGGCGATGGTCTGAGCCCAGATCACCTCGTACTCAGTCAAAAGCCCGCGCGGCTCTAACACGCTACGCGGGTTTTCCCTTGCCCGTAACAACTGGGACAGTCCAGAGCTCTGGCCTCGGAGTCACAAACGCGACGACGGGCCGCGACCCGCCTTTGGTCGCGGACTCTCCTCAAAGAAGTCTCGTTTTCTTGGGATAGGATACTCACCTGCCTACACACGCATGTATCCTATCCCGCACTTAGTCAGTGACGTGTACCTGCCCAGATCGAAATCCGAGAGCAATTTGAGAAGATTGCCGGAAGTTTGGTTTAAAACTTGAGGGGAAAAGAATGCGACCCGTTACACCTGGCTCCTATCGCTTGGCTGCCACCCAGTATATTAGGTATTTAGTTGCAATCATCCTATACACCTCATATACTAGGTTAATGTTAACCATGTCCTTACTAGGCGAGCAGATCGCAATCAAGCGTAAGGCACTCGGCCTAACGCAGCGCGCGCTTGCAAAGAAGGCAAGGGTCGGCCTATCCACGCTCGACGCTCTGGAGAACGGACGGCTGGGCGAACTCGGATATTCCAAGATCACAAATATTCTCACGGCGCTGGGGCTGGAGCTGAAGCTGCAGGAGGCAATCGCGGGCCGGCCGACGCTTGAAGAACTCATGGAAGAAGGACGGGATGATCAAGGTCTGGACAGACGCCGCTGAGGCGGGACTACTCGATCGTCACGGCGAGCGCGGAAGCACATTTGCTTACTCTCACGACGCTCCGCCCACGCGCGCGGTCTCGGTGACGATGCCGTTGAGGCTTGAGTCATGGAGCGTGCCCTTCGGCCTGCTTCCGGTTTTCGAGATGAACCTGCCCGAAGGCGCACTGCGGGAGCGGCTCCGCCTTGCCTTCGCGAAAGCCACCGGCACCTTCGATGAATTCGACCTGCTGTCCATTGTCGGTCGCTCGCAGATCGGACGCATCCGCTATACCGGCGACAAGGAACACCTGCACGAGGACGTACCCTTCCAGTCAGTGGACGAGATTCTCGAACGCAGGCGCGGCGGCGACCTCTTCCGCTACCTTCTGGAGAAATTCGCGTCCTTCTCCGGGATCAGCGGCGTGCAGCCCAAAATCCTGGTGCGCGACGAAAAGGCTTTCGCCGAGATAGAGCATACCGGTCACCGCCTCTCACAAAGCTACAAAGGCGCGACCCACATTGTGAAGCTGTGGGAGGCCAACGAATATCCGCAACTGGCGGCAAACGAGTATTTTTGCCTTACCGTGGCTCGCAAATACGGACTCGAAGTGCCCCTCTACCGCCTGGGCGAGGACGGAATGGCGCTGGTCATTGACCGTTTCGACCTGCGCCTGGACGGGACATATCGAGGAGTTGAGGATTTCTGCGTGCTGAACGGCCGCAGGACCGACGAGAAATATCGCGGCAGCTACGAGACCTCGGTGATGAAGCGATTTGGGCAGTTCGCAAACTCGACGCACGTGGGCGAGGACATGGAAAAGCTGTTCGTCCTGATTGCTATGAATTGCGCCCTTCGCAATGGCGACGCCCATCTCAAGAACTTCGGGATTGTTTACGACGACGTTCAGGGCGAAGCGAGACTCGCACCGGTCTATGATCTTGTGACTACCTCCGTCTATCTACCGAAAGACAGCATGGCGCTGACCCTTAACGGCAGGACGAAATGGGCGAGCGCGAAGGAATTGCAGCGACTGGGCGAGACGCGGATGGGAGGAACCCCCGCCCGCATCCGGCAGATACTCGAACACATAGAGGCTGCGATAGCGGACACCTCAAAGGAACTGCACGCCTACATTAAAGCGCACGCGGAATTCGTTGAGATAGGTAATCGCATGCTTCAGCAATGGGAACAAGGTGTCGCGCTTTCGCTTAGAGCGGCCTGAGCATTTATCCGCTCTTCAAAGGCAGCTTCGCTCTGGCTCGCGTTCATGACGTGGAACACTACGGCAGTTGCGTTGCTGTTGTTCCCTGCGACAGGGACGTACACCCGAACCGACCGACCTCATTTTCCCCAAATGGCAGAGCGCGCTCTTCAAGACCATCACTGAGGAGGAGAATCTTCGGTCCGACAGAGACGGCGCGGCGCCTACGGCACACTTATATCAGCATGCGGTTGATGGAGGGAGCCAACACATCGCCAAGAACGGTCGCACGAGTGTCGGAATGATCGAGAAATATTACGGGGTGCATATCAAAAACTCGCTCGACGCCGCTGCTATCAATGTGGTCCGCTCGGGCAAAGACGTGATGGCGGGAGAAGAATGAGCGCAGTTACGCGCTATGGGGTGCTCTTCCGAAAGCGTTGCCTGCGTGCGGAATTCTTAATACATACCTCCCATGCCTCCAAGCCCAGGCTCAGGTGGTTTTACCTTTTCTTCTGGAATTTCCGCGACTAGAGCTTCTTCTGTCAACATTAACACCGCCATAGACGTGGCATTCTGCAGCGCGATACGGACAATCTTGGTAGGATCCACCACTCCAGCCTTGACCAAGTCCTCGTATTCGCCGGTTTGGGCGTTGAACCCGAAGTCTCGATTTTCCGAATTCCAGACACAGCCCAGCGCGACCGCACCCTCTTCGCCAGCATTCTCCGCGATTTGGCGCAGCGGTTCAGTGATCGCCCGTTTCATTATGTTGACACCGATCTGTTTGTCCCCCTCCAACTTCAGAGAATCGAGAATTTTGGCGCATCGGGCCAACGCTACTCCCCCTCCCGGACCAAATCCCTCCTCCAGCACCGCGTGGCCGAGGATATCGCGTTTTTTCCACCTGAGTTTTCTTCTGCTTCATGTCAGTCTCGGTCGCCGCTCCCACTTCGATCAGAGCCACGGGGCGAACAAACTTGGCCAGTCGTTCATGCAACTTCTCACGTTGGTAGTCGTCTGTGGCCTTCTTGATCTGGCCGCGAATTTCCTCGATGCGGGTGTCGATCTCGTTCGGCGCGCCCTCGCCTTCGAGGATTAGCGTTTTGTCCTTGTCAACCGTGATCCTCCTGGCTCGTCCGAGATCGCTAACTAGGGCTATCGTTGAACAGAACGCGGCCTGGTCAGCGCTTCAGAAACTCTGTAAGAAGGCCGTTGACGCTGCGTTGAGCAGAGCGGTAGGCCACCTTTGAAGGAACTTTTACTTCGATCTCGGTCCCGCTTCCCGCTCGGCTGAAAATAGAAAACCGCGCACCGATTTGTTCGGCTCGCTCCTTCATCCCAGGCAGTCCGTAGTGCTTATCGACACCGCCATGCAACAGAATGTCTTGGGAGACTCCGGTCCCGTCGTCGCGGATGTTCAGGCCGAGTTCATTGGCCCCGAAGATGATCTCAGCTTCAATGTTGGCAGCGCTGGCATGGCGAAATGAGTTGAACAGGGCCTCGCTACCGAGCTTATAGAGTTCCTCCGCGATCAATGAATTTAGTGCTCTTTCCCTGCCTGTGACTACCAAAGTAAATCGTGCTGAGTATTGCTTCGCGAACTCCGCTGCTGCTGCCTCCAGATCGTGCGCAAGATCGCCGGCTTCACTACTCCTTGTGCGCAGATCTAACACAAGCTCGCGTCCCTGCCGCATGACTTGGTCGGATTGAGTCAGAGCGTCTTCAAGAAAGGCGCGCACAGGATCGCCTTTGACAAGCCGCTTCATTCCCAAATCGAAACGCAGCAGAAGGCCTTGGATACCTTGAAAGAAAGTATCGTGGAGGTCACGTGCGATGCGCTCGCGTTCGGCAAGTCGCTCGTACAAACGAGTCCTGATCCGCCCCTCCGCCTGATTGATACGAAAAAGGTAGACACACCAGAGCAGACCTGCTACCGCAGTGGCGCACAGCATCTTGAAGTACCAACTTTGCAAAAAGGTGGCTGGCAGATCGATTGGCAGCGTAATGCCCGCGGTGTTCCAAACCCCATCATTGTTGCAAGCGGTGACGTGGAAGGTATAGCGTCCCGGCGGTAGAGTCGTGTAGAAAGCTTGGCGGCGGCTGCCGGCCTCTTGCCAATTTTTGTCAAAGCCATCCAGCTTGTACCTAAAACGTACGCGTTCGGGAATGGATAAGCTTAAAGCGGTGTAGTCGATTTCGAGCGATCTTGTTCCCCTTTCTAGCTGAACCGCCGCCTCTGATCCGATGGATCGCCCATCCGCTCGAACACTTGAGATTGCGACTGGCGGCACTATCCCATTCTTGTAAATGTGGATAGGGTCTATGAACACCAGCCCGCCTGTAGTGCTGAACCACAGCCGCCCATCAATCGTCTTGACGGCAGTCGGGAGCGGGTAGAGTATTCCACCGTCGCCCGGTATTCCATCCAGGTAATTGAATGGATCAAACCTCACCTCGTGATGAGGATTAGCGAGGAATGCAGCAATTTCCTCCTTGGGGATGCTAAAGATCCCGGTCTGCGCGTTCAGCCACAAGCTACCGTCATTCGCAAGAACGATGCCGGTGATCCCCTCGATCGTTGGCCGGCCGGCAAATGTCATCGTGATGAAGCGTCCGTTCTCAAAGAAGTTCAATCCATGCTCGCCTGCGACCCACATCCGCGACGCGAATTCTTGCATTGCCGTAACGTCGCCAACGTTCAGCCCCTGGGTCGCGTCATACAAATGAACTTCGTTGCCGTCGTGCACCGATACTAAGTTCTTCCTGTAGCCCGCCCAGATGAAACCGCTATTGTCGGTGACGAGTGTCGACGCGTTCCCGGTCTGGGCCCATGGAATAGTGTCAGGCTTCCAAATATTGTCATGGACTCGCGCAATCGCACGTCCGCTGATCGAGATCCAAAGATCGCCGTCCGGCCCCGCAGTCATTGCCTGTGTTTCGGTTGGACCGACTCGTTTATCTGGATCCGGAGGTACTGGCAAATTGAAATAGTCGTTTCCGTGCAAATAACCCAAGGTGCCATTGCCGCCGATCCATATCTTGCCATCCGGAGCGGCGTATAAAGAGGTGACTCGATGTACCTTTGCGCTCTCTACAGGTCGAAATCCTTGACCATCCAGTCGAGCAGGGCTGTTAGCATCTGAGCCGATCAATATGCCTCCGTTCGGCTCGGGCGCCAGTGCCAAACTCTGGAGGCTTTCCGGTATTGGCGCGGGAGTGAAAACAGTCATGCGAAATCGGTCGAGTCCGCGCGTCGTTGCGACCCAAATATTGCCCTCGTGATCTTCCAAGTAAGCAGCCATTTGATCGGAAGTGAGCCCGTCAAGGTGATTAAAGTGCTGCAGGCTAGCGGCTCGAGCCTGAGGCGATTGCCCGGCGACGATCGCTGGGAATGAGATTCTAAGCACACCTCCCAGATCCGGAAATTCCCATAGAGTTCCATCTCGATCGACCATCAACCCATCCGGGTTCTTCGCGGTCAGAAGCCGAAGTCTCGTTGAGGCGGTTTTCGGCATTTGGCGAGTGAGCGGAACCACTCCGAGCGGATCCTCAATCCAGACTGTGCCGTCGGGGGTTTGGACGCAGTGTGCAAATTCCAGCGTTTTGAAGCCCGTTTTCACAAACTCCTTCGCACCCTTCGCAAGAAAGTAGACATTGTTGGTTGTCGTAACCCAGAGGGTGCCTTCGCGGTCCTGAAGAAAATAGCTGGCTTCCTTGGAGTCGAAATGCATGTCGGCTTCGATTCGCTGCCACTTTCCTCCACTGAAGTGACCAAGGCCCGATGCGGCCGCGGCCCAGATGCTTCCGTCCTCATCCTGCAGGAAGCTAATGACAGTTCCACGCGGCGGCGTATCCGTCTTGTAGAAATAATTGTGTATGTTACCGTTCTCTAGGAAGGTCGTCTCGCCCAGCGTGTACCCAATCCAGAGGCCGCCTTCGCGCGTCGCATACAGACTTTGAATCGAAGCGTGCGGCAAGGTCTGGCCTCGCGGTGGCTGATAGAGTTCGAAGCTGACTCCATCAAAGTGGTAAAGCCCCGAGGTCGTTCCGAGCCAAAGATAGCCGTCGGAAGTCTGCGCTAGAGCATTGATCCCGCTCGGAGCGCCGGCGTGGATGGTCCAGGAGGTGTGATCAAATTGTTGAAGGGTTTGATGAGGGTCGAGCGCAACTGCCGGCAAACCGCAGAGCATCGCTGTCAGGAAAGCCATGATGACCCTTTGGGGCTTGAGCATAGGCGCTCTTTTGCGGCATGGATGATTCGACTCTGCACTCGGCAGGGATTGTCTTAACCCTAACACAGTGCCGCCATCGCCATCCGATACGGACCCAAATTCGATTTTTGTTTGGCTACACAACCGTCATCGGAAAGGTTCGAGCTGCTGGAGATCTGGTTCGATCGAGAGCAAAGCCAAGGATAAGAACTCCGCGAAGCATAAAAATGAAACAGCCTCGTTCGCGACAATCGCGAACGAGACCGTTTGCCGCCGAAATGTCTATTTCTTAGCCGTGGTTAACCTGGATGGATCCGTCGCGGCATCGTTGATAAAAGCCGCCACTTCTTTCGGTCGCGAGAGCATGGGCACGTGGCTGGTCGGAAGCGTTAAAGTCTTGGCATTCATTTTCTCTGCGCTATCCCTCTCTTGCTGGGGCATAATCATGCGGTCGTTGGAGGCGATGACAAACCAAGTCGGTCTGCTGCGCCAGGCGGGCGTTGAGATCGCGCCGCCAAGTGCTGCGCCTTGAGTCGGAGCCTGTGTTGCGACCATGATCAGCTGTTCTTCGGTGGTGAGATCAGGAGCGAAGTCTTCCTGAATTCCCTTCGGGGTGAGGACCAAAAATCCGTCCTCCATAGGCCGCAATTCTCCTACGCCGGGAGTAGGGCCATACGGCTTTCCCATACTCGCCGCTGATTCTCCTTGATCTGGAGCAAACGCTGCCACGTAAACCAGGCCCGCTACCTTCGGATTGTTGCCTGCTTCAGTGATAACGGCACCACCATAGGAATGCCCGACTAAGAGAACCGAACCATCTTGCGCGTCGATGGTCCGCTTGGTTGCCGCCACATCGTCGGAAAATGAGGTCAGGGGGTTCTGCACGCAGACGACATGCAGGCCTTTCGCCTCAAGGAGTGGGATGAGTTTGGACCAGCTTGATCCGTCAGCCCATGCGCCGTGGACCAGAACGATGTTTTTGATCGGTTGATTGGTTGCCACTTGCGAGGTTCCTTCCAACGGGAAGGCAAATTGGGCGAGAGCGATCGCAAAGATGGAAACGGCTCGTAATCCGTGATGAAACTTCATATTTTTGACCTTTCGCGAGGGAGAGCTTGATCTTGCGTGCTCGCCATGCATGTAACGACATTACGGCGCTCGCTACGCAAACGGAAGTTCCGATCGAGCCTCATCGCGCTAGCCCTATGTGGCCATTGCTGTGGATTTGTCAGAAGGGTCAGCGAATTTAAACAATGACGCGGAAACTGGTGCAGAAGTTCACGACTCGATAATGCCGCGCTGCAGTCCGATGACGACCGCATGGGTGCGATCATTCGCACCAAGCTTGGAAAGGATGCTCTTTACATGGTTCTTAACTGTATTCTCGGAGATATTGAGTTGGTCGGCGACAATCTTGTTCGAATTTCCTTTCGCTATGCCCCGCAAGATCTCGACCTCCCTTTGGGTGAGGTCATCCTCTGTGAAGTGATCAGCGAGAAGTTGAGCAATCTCAGTGGGCACTCGTTTCTTCCCGGAATGCACAATCCTGATGGTATCGATCAGTTCGGTTCTCACGAGGTTTTTGAGTAGGTAGCCTGTTGCACCCGCTTCGAAGGCGCGCACCACCTGAATATCTCCGGCGACTGTGGTGAGAACGATAAACCGTGCATCGGGAAACTCCTTCTTTATGGCAAGCATCGCATCGACGCCGTTGAGATTGGGCATCCGAAGATCCATGAGAGTGACATCAGGGCGATGAGTCCGGAACGTAACAAGAGCCTCTATTCCATCCGCGGCCTCGCCCACCACATGCATATCCGCTTGCTCATTGACCTCGCCGGCAATTCCAGAGCGCATCAGCGGATGGTCGTCGACGATGAGCACCTTGATTTTCTTGATATCCGTCATTGGGCCGTTACCAGAAGCGTGTCGAGTCCGTTCTTTGCTTACTTTGCAGAGTACTCCCTTGCGTGTTTTAGGAGAAGCGGCTCGAAAGGGCTAGAGACTAAGATTCCTTTCGAGACTGCGTTCGTTTCATCAACGCTTCTACACTCGCAAGGTGCAGCGACTGTTTACGATGTTTCCCGCAGGGATTCCAGGACTTGGCCTCGCCATTCTTCGTTTTTGCGCGGCGGCGGCTGGAATCGCTAGCGTCATGAGCGGTAGCGAGAGCTGCTCAAGTTGGGTCTGCATTGCCTTCTTGCCTTTTGGCTTAGCACTAATTCTCGGGGTTCTGACCCCAGCAAGCTGCATCGGTTCACTTGCCTTGCAGGGCATCCTCGTTTATCAGATCGGAATGGCGGGAGTCGCGCCTTGCTCCCTAAGTATCCTCCTTGCGACTGCTGTACTGATGCTCGGTCCAGGTGCCTATTCCATTGATGCCCGGCTTTTCGGGCGACGACAAGTAGTCGTCCGAAAAACCAGTGCCGAGAAGAAGCCACCGATCTAGGACGAACCGCTCCAGGCCAAAGTTCTTTTCTAGTGTCTTAGAAGACATTCATCTCACCACCGTTCCCCTTCTCATAGCTCCAAAGGGCTTGTAGTTCGGTACCCCATCTGGTCTTTCGTGTTTTCTCACCGAGTCTTACCTTCGAGCATGTGGGGAGGAGCGGAATGGTTCCTCAAGAACGTGTCTCAGGAGTTTCACGCCATGGAAAAAACAAGGGCTCTGTTTACTGCCGTCGAATTCGGGCCGCTAAAGCTCAGGCACCGTGTTGTTATGGCGCCGCTGACGCGTTCGCGCTCTGTCTGTCCAGCCCAACTCCGTTCCTGGTGATCTGATGAAGGAGTATTACGAGCAAAGAGCCTCGGATGGCGGCTTCATCATAACGGAGGCGACGAATATTTCTCTGACGAGCCGAGGATGGCTGGGCTCCCCCGGCATGTACTCCGACCCACAGGTTGACGGCTGGAAGGAAATTGTTTCGGCGGTACGTGCCAGAGGGGGACACATGTTCTCCCAGCTCTGGCACACGGGACGTTCGCCACATACTGCAATGACCGGCGGCGAGATGCCCGTGCCGGCCTCCGTAGACCCAGCTTATTGGCCCCGGCCATCTCGTCTCGATTCCAGGAGGGTGGGTTCAGCCATCTCCACACCGCGCGCTTACCGTGATCGAGATAGTGGAGATTATCGGGGACTATCGCAGGGCAGCGGAGCGCGCTCTGGATGCCGGCTTTGAGGGCATCGAACTGCATGCCGCTAACGGCTATCTGGTAGATCAGTTTCTTCAAGACGGTAGCAACAAGCGCACAGACGAATACGGCGGCTCTATCGAAAACCGCACACGCTTTCTTTCGGAGATCGTGACGGCGTTGATTGGTGTATGGGGCGCCAACCGTGTTGCCGTGCGCATTGGCCCAGGCGGCACTTGGAACGGTATATCGGACTCAAACCCCCACGCTCTCTTTTCGTATGTAGCCGAATGCCTCAGCCAGTTTGGTCTGGCATATCTCCACATCATTGAACCGCGCATAGGCGGAAGTGAGGTGGTCCATGCCGGCCAGGGAGCGATTGCGTCGGATCACCTCCGACCCATCTTCAAAGGCAAACTAATCGCTGCGGGCGGCTTTGAGCCAGCGACGGCAGAAGAGATCGTCGAGAAAGGTACGGTCGATGCGGTCGCGTTCGGACGTCACTTTGTGTCGAACCCTGATCTTCCGCGGCGTATCCAGGAAGGCTCGCCACTCTCTGACCACGACCGGCGTACCTTCTACACCTTTGGCGCACACGGCTATACAGATTATCCGGCGTACGAAAGTCTCCTAGTGGGATGACGTAGACATTTTCTGCGGCGAATGCTGCTCGACGAAGGCGTCATCTTTGGGGTCCCGTGTTCTTAAATCGAATGAGGAGGAGTTATGAGTAGAGTTAGAAATAAAGACATTGTTCTCGAAGCCTTTGAAGTGCTCTTCAACCAGAGAGACTATGAATCCGCGGAAACATTCTGGTCTCCAGACTACATTCAGCATAGCGCCCACATCCCGGCCGGCCGCAGGGGGCTCTTCGATTTCATCAAGCCGCTTCCGGCGACGCTTCGATACGAAAGCGCTCTTGCCACTACCGAAGGCGACTACGTCATTTTGCATGGACGCTTCTCCGGCCATGGATTGGCTAAAAGTTGGATCGTCGCAGACATCGTGCGCCTAAAAGATGGAGTCCTCGTCGAACACTGGGATGTAATCCAGGACGAGGCAACGGAATCCGAGTCGAAGAGCGGCCGACCCATGTTTGGCCTCACGTTCCCACCCGCTGCGCCGCCCAGTGCAGGAATGCACTGACATTCAGCAAATCACGACACCAGAATCCTTTTGGAGGCCTTATGAACGACTTGTTGCAAATAGCAGTGCAAGCGCACGGTGGACTCAAGCGCTGGAACCAGGTCAAAGCGATGAAAGTTGCGGCGTCGATCACGGGCGCGATCTGGTTTGTGAAGAGCAAGGGTGACTATCTGAAGAATGTAGTGATGACCGTAGACACCACGAAAGAACGGCTGATCACAGATTTTCCGGGTCAAGATAAGCGCTCAATCTTCGAGCCAGAGCGGATTGGGATTGAGAAGGACGACGGAACTCTCATCGAAGCTCGCGACGATCCTGAATCATCCTTCGCAGGTCAACAGCGCGAGACGCCGTGGGACGATTTTCACGTCGCTTATTTCCAGGGCGAAGCTTTGTGGACCTACCTGAATACTCCCTTCCTCTACGCCCATGATGGATTCACTACCGAAGAGATTTCGTCGATCACGGTCGAGAGCGAGACCTGGCGGAGGCTGAAGGTGACCTTCCCCGATAAAGTGAAGAGTCATTCCAAGGAGCAGATCTCCTGCTTTGGACCTGACGGCCTCCTGCGACGGCACGACTACACAGTGGACATTCTCGGAGGGGCTACCGGACTGAACTACGCCTCGGAATATCGCGACGTGGACGGCATCATCGTCCCGACAAAGCGTCGGGTGTATGCGTATGAGGGCGACTATCAGCTGGTGAAAGAGCCGCTGCTCGTTGCAATCGATATGGGCGAGGTTGCGTTTCTCTAGTTATCGAGAATACGGAAGGTTCGGTTTGCCATGTCTTATGAATCACTCTTCAGTCCGCTACAGATCGGGGCCATCTGGCTTCCGAATCGGATCATTATGGCGCCTCTTACAAGGATGCGGGCCGGGGTTAACGCCGTGCCGACTGCAATGAACGCCGAGTACTACGCCCAGCGCGCTTCCGCGGGTCTCATCATCTCCGAAGGAACCGCCGTCAGTCCCGATGCCCATGGCTACCCCAGCGACCCGGGTATTTATACCGGAGAACAAATTGCCGGCTGGCGTGTCGTCACGAACGCCGTTCATGCAAGAGGGGGACGGATCATGATGCAAATCGCTCACAACGGTCGAAACTCGCACTCTTCGCTGAGGCCTGATGAATCTGCTCCGGTTGCACCCTCGGCAGTAGTCGGAAATATCCCTGCCCTGACGAGAGACTTCCAACAGGTGAAAGCTGAAATTCCGCGAGCCTTGGATGCTGCTGAAATTCCAGTCATCGCCGGGAACTTTCGTCAGGCTGCTCTCAATGCGATCGAAGCCGGTTTTGACAACGTGGAACTGCAGGGCGCAAATAGCCACCTGATCGAACAGTTCCTTGAAGACGGAACCAACACACGAACCGACGACTATGGTGGCTCGGTGGAGAACAGGTGCCGTTTTCTACTGGACATTGTTGCCGAGGTCAGTGCAGCTATCGGCGCGGATCGTCTCGGAGTGCGTCTTTCGCCCTTCGGGCAGTATGGTGGCATCCACGATGGCAAGCCCAAAGAACTCTTCAGCTTCGTGATCAAAATGCTGAGTGAGTGCCACCTTGCCTATCTGCACCTGATCGAAGCTCGGGGATCTGAGATCGGTCTCTCTGACGACCTGCACGAAGGGGCGGTGAACAACGCGGTACTGTTTCGGGCTTCATTCAAAGGGCCGCTACTTTCTGCGGGCGCTTACTCACCGGTCAGCGCGACCGTGGCCATTGAGCAAAAGCACGCAGACGCAATCGTCTTCGGTCGGCTCTTCATTGCGAACCCAGACCTGGTCGAACGGATCGGGGCAAATTATCCATTAAACGCCTTTGACCGCTCCACCTTCTACGGCGGTGCGGAACGTGGCTATACGGACTACAAGACATTTGGAGCGGCCGCATGAATACGATCACATATGCCCCTCAATCTGGAGCGCCTGGACGAGAACAATCGAGTTACGCGAACCGGCTCGTAGGAGTATGGCGTCTGGTGAACTACATTGATGAGAATGAAGGCTCCGACGACACGCAACCATTCGGTCCCAATCCGCAAGGGTTTCTTATCTACACGGCGGATGGATTCGTCTCCGCGCAGTTGATGAAGCCGGGCCGTCCCGCCTTTCATTCATCGGAGTGGCATCATGGAACGCCGGAAGAGTACGAAGCGACTGGGAGTGGTTACATCGCTTACTGCGGAACCTGCGAGGTAGACGAGGAGAAAGCAACAGTCACGCATATCCCCTCTGTTTCTTTGCTGCCCAATCTGATCGATGGACGCCAGTGTCTCTCAATTGATCTACAAGGCGATCGACTTGTATTACGGGCAGCCGGCGCTCCTGTTGCAGGGGGTGCCTACGTCACAAGCCGTTTGGAGTGGACGAGAGTCACTCCAAGCGTCGCACTGTCGACCAACGACCACGGAAGGTGATACATGTTTCGTTTTAGAAAACCGGAGATCGAAAACTTCCGTGCGGATTACGCCAAACGCGCCGACTGCGCCTCCTGGTTAAACCGCCGTAGTCTTTCCGGGTCCCGCGAAAAGGCGGCGGGCAAAACCTTGATTGCGACGTCGCGCCCCAGTCGAGTGTCGCGCGCGGTACACCTCACCCATGCCGCCAGCGCCTAGCGGTGACTGAATCTCATAGGGGCCGAGTTTTGTCCCAGGAGTAAGAGCCATCTGTGCGCGCAATTATAGCCGGCGTGGCACGGTACGCGCGGGTGCGACGATTCTGGCTGGGTTATCGGCAAACCTTCTTTTGGGGGGTTACTTCCCGCTTGCCTGTGATCCAGGAGTTTCTGGAATCGATTCACACAAGCCGGCTTCAGTACTGATTCTCCCAAGCATGCCTTCGCCGGCACTTGTCCGAGATTATGGATAGGATCGCTAAGAGACCGGAAGACGTGAAAAAATCGGTTAGGGCCGCAGATGAACTCCCATGAACGTGGATGACCTACAGTGTTTTCCATCGGCGTTCATCCGCATTCATTGGGGGCCCCCACTAAATTCGCGCTGGAAGGACTACGAGATGCGGAAAGGGTTTACGAGAAAACCACAAGGGGACGAGCCCGCGACGCGAGGCAAGAACTACATAACGCGGAGCGGGCTCGAGCGCCTCAAAGATGAGCACCGGTTTCTGCTCACCAGGGAACGCCCGGCCGTGGCGGAGGTGGTGGCGTGGGCTGCCAGCAATGGCGATCGCAGTGAAAACGCCGACTATCGGTACGGTAAGCGGCGGCTGCGGCAGATCGATGGGCGGATTCGCTTTCTCACGAAGCGAATCGAAGCCGCGGAAGTGGTGGACCCGGAAGCTCCGCGAGCGGGGCAGCCGGAGACGAGGGCATTCTTCGGGGCGACCGTGCGCTATGCCAATGCCGCGGGAGCGGAGCGAGTGGTGAGCATCGTAGGCACCGACGAGGTCGATCTCAACCGCAACCACATCAGTTGGGTGTCACCTCTGGGGCGCGCGTTGATGAAGTCGGCAGCGGGTGACAGCGTAGTTCTCCAAGCGCCGGGCGGGACAGAATACCTGACGGTGCTGGAAGTTTGTTACGAGCGCATTTCTGTGGAACCGTTCCGTGAACCACCTGGATCCGAGGCCTCGGCAAAAGGACTCCCTCGCCGACGCCAATCCACCTGACGAACCAGGTCCTGTCTCGACACATTAAGATGAAAACGGTACAACGTAATAGGATAATTAACGGACAGCGCAATAGTATAATAAAGCACAACACAATCGGATAATGGAAGCACGAAGCCTGAAGGCAACCGGCTATGGCCAGACCCCCTGAAAAACTCGCGCGGTCCCTCGAAATCCTGCGGAATCTCCAGACCGCGGAAGAGGCGAGGGCGGTCCGGGCGCGCGACCTGTCGCGCACGCACCGGGAGCGCCTCCTGCGCAACGGCTTCCTGCAGGAAGTCATCAAGGGCTGGTACATCCCAAGCCGCCCGGACGAAGTAAAGGGCGACAGTACCGCCTGGTACGCGTCCTTCTGGCGCTTCTGTACCGCGTATCTGGAAGCGCGTTTCGGCGCGCACTGCTGCCTGTCGCCGGAACAATCGCTTTCGCTTCATGCCGGCAACTGGACCGTGCCCGGCCAGCTCGCGGCGCGGTCGCCGCGCGCGGGCAACAGGGTCACCAAACTCCCGCATGGCACGTCCTTGCTGGAGCTTCGCATCGCGCTGCCGGGTGTGGCTGACCGGAAGGAGGAGGCCGGCCTGCGGCTGTTCTCGGTGGAATCAGCACTGATCGCGTGATCCCCCAGCTATTTTTCGAACAACGCGACGGATGTCCGCGCGGTGTTGCCGATGATCCGGGACGCCTCCGGCCTTCTCGCCCGGCTCCTTGAGGGGGGGGCATACGGTGATCGCCGGACGCTTGGCCGGAGCCTTCCGCAACGTCGGCCGCGACCGCATCGCGGACGATATCGTGAAAACGATGACGGCAGCCGGCTACGCCGTGCGAGAGAACGATCGCTTCACGGACAAGCCCTCCCCGGTCATCGGAGCCCGCGAAACCTCTCCTTACGTAAACAGGCTGCGGCTGCTCTGGCAGAAGATGCGCGAGCCGGTCATCGAACGCTTCCCAAAAGCGCCGGGCGCGCCGCGCAACATCGAGGCGTACGTCAAGCGCGTCACCGACGCCTATGTCACGGACGCCTATCATTCGCTGTCGATCGAGGGCTACCGGGTGACGCCCGCTCTCGTCGAACGCGTCCGCAGCGGCACCTGGAATCCGGAAGCTGACGAGGGCGATCGCGAACAACGGAACGCCATGGCGGCGCGGGGCTACTGGCAGGCCTTTCAGGCCGTGCAGAAACGCCTCGGC
>Ga0302326_10016438_pt1 | contig 15491 bp, 15 predicted proteins | sample Palsa_T0_3_FD_202264 | JGI IMG/M metagenome (GOLD analysis project Ga0302326, IMG submission 202264) | Peat permafrost microbial communities from Stordalen Mire near Abisko, Sweden - Palsa_T0_3 | ecosystem: Environmental > Terrestrial > Soil > Palsa > Peat permafrost | place: Sweden: Abisko...
CGCGCGCTCGATGTCGACGTGGTGTTGGACCTGATGATCCATGATCTGGACATTGTCCTCAGCCTGGTGCGTTCGCCGGTACGGCAGCTGCAAGCCGTGGGGTTGAGGATTTTGTCGTCGCGGGTGGATATCGCCAACGTGCGCCTGGAATTCGCTTCCGGCTGTGTCGCCAACTTCACCGCCAGCCGGGTCAGCACAGAGACGGTACGCAAGCTGCGCTTCTTCCAGCCCCACCAATACCTGTCCATCGACTACGCTCGCCAGGATTTGCTGATTATCAACGTGGCTCCGGGCGAGAACGGGGAGCAGGACCTGGCTGCCAGTAAGCCGCCGGTCCAGGGCGGGGAACCGCTACTGCTCGAAATCAGCGCGTTCCTGGATTCGGTCCGTACCCGCAGGCCGCCGCGGGTGACCCCACAGCAGGCGCGCGATTCGCTGGCGCTGGCGCTCGATATCAACCGCGAGATCCAGGCCCACGCCATCCGCGCCGGCCTGATCTGAAGCTACGGCATCTTCTCCAGCTTGTAGCCTTTGGGCACGGTCTGTTCAAACTGCTCGTCGGGCAACGGTATATTCACGATGATCTTTTCCACTGTGAGCGTAATGCGGTATTCCTCCAGCGGCCGGTCGATGGTGATGGTCCTGGGAAACGAAACCCCGCTGAAATCCTGATAGGGCCCGTAGCTCACCTTGGTTTCGGGTGCGCCGTCGCTGTTGTAGATATCCTGACCCGTAGGCAACAGATCAATCCGGCTGAAATGGATCACCCTGGTCGGCTTGTCTACCTGGGGCAGGCCCGGGGTGGGATTGGAACGGCCGGGGTTGAGCACGGTCAGGTCATACAGCGGCGTCTCGATCTGTTGCTTCCTCTTGAGGTCCAGCGTGGTCGTGCTGGAAGTAGTCAGGGTGACGATCCGGTCGGGGGCAATCGCGCGAATCACGATGGAATCAAGAAAGACCTGTGGGCGCATATTTTCCAGGGGATTGGCTGCCTTGGTGGTCACCGAAGTGCTTCCCTGGATGGCTCTGCTCCGGGGCGGAATGGTCAGCGTGAAGGTGCTGCCATTGGAGGCCAGGTTGAACGCCGGGGTGCGGATCACCGGCACCTGTCCGATCACCCGCAGCATCTCGGGCTTGCGGAAGAGAATAAATCCGTGGATGGAGGTGTAATCTGTCTGCTTGCCGGTGTGGGCCCCGCCCACTGAGGCTGCAAAATCCACTGTTGCGGTCAGCGAATTCACCTGCTCGTAGCGCTTGTTGACCGCTTCCACCAATTGCACGGCGCCGGCATTCATGACCGCCCCGGCCAACGTTGGCTGCTGCAGCTTACGGGTGTGGCTCAAGCATCCGGTCAGGACCGGTGCCAGCAGCGCCAGAAGCTTCAGCCAATCTCTCCGCATTCATTCAACTCAGGAACTGCGAGTATAGAGCAACCGCACCCCGCCCCAGCCCCTAATGAGCCCCCTGCGCATTCTTCAGGCCCTGCCGGTAAGCAACCACGTTGCGTTCATGTTCTTCGAGCGTGGCTGCGAACCGGGAATGGCCGGCGCCGCTGGGGTCGGCCACAAAATACAGAAAATGGCTGTCCGCCGGGTGCATGGCTGCCTGCAACGAAGCGATCCCAGGGCTGCAGATCGGGCCCGGGGGCAAACCGCTATGTCGGTAGGTGTTGTAGGCTGAGTCCCGTTTCAGGTCCGATTGGTAGATGGTTCCCCGGTATTGCTTTTCAAGCATCGCGGCATAGATCACCGTGGGATCGGTCATCAGCGGCATGTCCTTGTCCAGGCGATTCTGGAGCACGCTGGCGACCAGGGGTCGATCGGCGGCCACCGGGGTTTCTTTTTCGACCAGCGAGGCCATGGTCACAACCCGGTGATAACCGCTCTCCAGGCCGATCGAAGTGCTGGCCTGGCGGAATCTTTTTACCATCGCCGCCAGCATCTGCTCCGGGGTCAGGTGCCGCTGGAAGCGGTACGTGTCGGGAAATAGATAGCCTTCCAGGTTCTTAGCGCCGGGGTCGAGATCGGCGATCATGGCTACGTTCTGGCTGGCAGCGGTGAGAAAGCTCTCTTTCGAACCCAATTGCGCGTCCTGGACGGCCTGGGCAATATCGAAGAGATTGAAGCCTTCAGGAATCGTCACCGTCCGGGTATACACATCCCCACGCACGAGGCGGTTGTAAACCGCCGGCAGCGTAGCCGCTTGGACGAATTGGTACTCTCCCGCCTTGAGCGTCCCCCCGCGCACTACATGCCAAAAGTCAAAGGTGTATTGGTTGCGGATAATGCCATGCTGCGCCAGCAAGGCGCCGATGCTTCGCGTGCCCATACCCGGCACCACTTCGACGATCGTCTCCCCTGGCGGAGTGGCGGGCCGGGTAACATCCACGGCAGCAAGCCCAACCAAAAGCAGAGCCAGGAGCAAAAGAAGTACTAAAAAACGTCGCACTAGCGGAACCTTGCTGGATTGGATTCTTCTGCTGGATTTTATGATGCGATTTGTGCCATGGTCCCCCTCCCCATTAAAGAGGAGAATAGGAAGCAGTGGATATGGCGCGCATTCTTGGTTTGGACGTGGGCGATCGCCGGGTTGGGGTCGCGGTCTCGGATGAACTGGGGCTCACCGCCCAACCAGTGCTCACCCTGGTGCGCAAGAACCGCCGTCAGGATCTCGGCTCCCTGCGCCGGTTGGTGCGCAAATACGGGTGCAACCAGGTCGTAGTGGGGAACCCGCTGTACATGTCGGGGGACGTCAGCCCCCAGGCGCTCAAGGCGCAGGCTCTGGCCCAGGACCTGCAAAGGGAGACCGGTGTCGCGGTGACCCTGTGGGACGAACGGCTCTCAACCACGGAAGCGCACCGGCATCTGGATGCGGCCGGCCATCAGCCGGGGAAACGGCGCGAGGTGATTGACCAGGTCGCCGCCGTGCTCATCCTGCAGAGTTTCCTTGACTCCCGCCCCACAGACGAAGCTGCCCGCGAGGAAAAAGCCGTCGTATAATCGTGTTTTGCCGTTGGCGAGAAAACGCCACGCACCCCCCGGGATCACAAGCGAATGCCAGAACACATCAAGAAAAGGCTAGAAGAACAAATCCGCGTGCTGGAGCATGAGCTCACCCACGAGCTGCCTTTAGAGATCAAGAAGGCTGCCTCCCTGGGAGACCTCAGCGAAAACGCGGAATACCACATGGCCAAGCAGCGCCAGGTGTTCGTCAACGCCCGCCTGGGACAGCTCAAGGCGCGCATGGGGGAACTGGCACTGGTGAACCTGTCGAATATTCCCAAGGACAAAATTGCCTTTGGGTCCACCGTCGTGGTCTTCGACACCACCAAAAATGAGGAGATCACTTACAAGCTGGTTACCAGCGAGGAATCCGACGTAAACCAGGGATTGATCTCCACCACCTCGCCCATCGGCCGGGGACTGGTCGGCAAGCGGGTGGGAGACATTGCTGCCATTGTGACCCCGAACGGCAAGCGGGAGCTTGAGATTCTCAAACTCACCACCATTCACGACGAGGTGGAATGAGCGCAGCCTGGAGCTGGACCAGCGCCTTCGGCAGGGGATGCGGGGTGATCCTGCAGTACATTGTCGATGGGCTGGCGCTGACACGCATCTCGCCCAACGTGCTCACCTTTCTCGGCCTGGTGATCAACACCGCCGCGGCAATTCTCTTCGGCTGGGCGAACGAGCACAATTTTGTACGCTTATTCGTCTACGCCGGCCTGGTCATTATCGGCGCCGGAATCTTCGACATGGTCGATGGACGGGTGGCGCGCCAAACCCACCAGGTGACGATCTTCGGCGCTTTCTTCGATTCGGTCATCGATCGCTACAGTGACGTGGTGCTGTTCTTCGGACTGCTGGTGTTTTATGCCCGCGGCCACCGGTTCTTTTATATCGTCCTGACTGCGTTTGTGATGGTTACGTCCCTGATGGTCAGCTATACCCGCGCCCGTGCCGAGGCGCTGATCGGTTCCTGCAAAGTTGGCTTTATGGAGCGGCCGGAACGTGTCGTGCTCATTATCCTGGGAGCGCTCTTCAACCGTTGGGGCGTCATGGCGCCGGTGCTTTGGGTGTTGGCCGTGTTGTCGACCATCACCGTGATCCACCGCATCAGCTATACCTATCAACGAACCAAACCTGTCCTGCTGAATTCCGCCCCGGAGACGGCTCCCGCTGCGGCGCGTACCCCCGAACTGCACACTGCTCCCCGCGCCTGATGAATCCTGTTCTGCTGGTCCATGGCGGCGCCTGGGATATTCCCTCTGACGAGATTACGGCCCACACGCGCGGCGTCACCCGTGCCGCGAGGGTGGGCTTTGACCTTCTCCGCCAGGGAGCAGCCGCGCTCGACGCGGTCGAGGCGGCCGTCACGGTGCTCGAAGATGACGAAACCTTCGATGCCGGGCGGGGCAGCTTTCTCACCGCGGATGGCAGGGTCCAACTGGATGCGTTAATGATGGACGGGGCCACCCTGCGGGCGGGCGCAGTCGCCTGCGTGGAAAGACTGAAGAACCCTATCCAGGCAGCGCGCCTGGTGCTGGAACGGAGCCCGCACGTCTATTTTGTCGGCCCCGGCGCGGAAGAGTTTGCCCGTCAGCATGGGCTGACCCTGATCGATAACCAGGAGCTGGTGATTGACCGCGAGCGCGAGCGCCTTCATGCGGCCAAGGCCCGCGCCCAGGCAGGCATTGAGGATCAGACGTTTACCGGGAACCAACATGACACCGTAGGCGCGGTCGCGCTGGATCTCGCGGGAAATCTGGCCGCTGCTACGTCTACGGGAGGAACACTGAACAAAACGCCCGGCCGGGTCGGCGACTCGTCGGTCATCGGCTCCGGGGGCTACGCTGACAACCGTAGTGCGGCCGCTTCGCTTACTGGCTGGGGCGAACCCATCATGAAGCTGGTGCTGGCGAAGTGGGCCGTCGACCGGGTGCCTCTGTTGGGCCCGGAACAAGCCGCCGAGGATGCGATTGCCTACCTCTACTCCCGCCTGCAGGGTCATGGCGGAATGGTCCTGCTTTCCCCCGACGGCCGCTACGGGATCGCCCACAACACTCCACGGATGGCTTGGGCGGTGTGCAACCGGAAGGGTGTTCGCGCCGGCACCAGCGTGGCTGAGGTCTAGGTTGATGACTTATCCACTGGTGCTTGCTTCTGGCTCGCCGCGGCGGCGGGAACTGCTGGCCCAGGCGGGCTATCGTTTCGAGATTCAGGTATCGAGCGTAGCGGAGTCGCGCCGGCCGGACGAAGACGCCATCCGCTTCGCCACCAGGTTGGCTCGAGAAAAGGCGGAAAATGTTTTTGCCCGCCATGCGCCGGGAGTCGTTGTCTTGGGAGCGGACACGGTGGTGGTGTGCGATGGTGAAGTCATGGGAAAGCCGGTGGATGCCGCCGACGCCACGCGTATGCTTTTGCGGCTATCCGGTCGCACTCACCAGGTGGTGACCGGGGTCGCCCTAGTGTGGAGTGAGGCTTCGGCGCAGGTTGCAGCGGAGCTAACTCACGTCACCATGCGGACCATCTCCCCGCAGGAAGTCTCTGACTATGTAGCCGGCGGCGAACCCATGGACAAGGCCGGCGCTTATGCAATCCAGGGTTACGCCGGAAGGTGGATTCCGCGGATCAACGGTTGCTACTTCAACGTGGTCGGCCTGCCGCTGGCCCTGGTCACGAGCCTGTTGGACGGAGTTGAGCAGAGGCCTGCGGTATAGCCCCGGACTTCGGTCCGGGGGAGGGTTTTCAAACCCGCGAGAAGGCCCAACATCAGCGGCAAAACGGGCTGCGGAAAAATTGGGGACCGGGCAGCAGAGGCAGGGCTTTAAAGCCCTGCATATTTTCAGAGCTTTGCGCATCCCGTAAAGTTGTCCCCTGAGACAAAATCGAGTTCTCACGCAGGCTTAGGCTCGACCCACCGGCAGAAAGAAATTCTCAATCTCCCGCCACCCAGAAACCCGCTGAAAGCCTGTCACCCTGGCATTATGAGGAGCAGAAAAAAGAATTCCTTTCCCCCTGAACCGTTCGAAGTGCCGATACGTGTCATCGATCAGGTAATCGGCGCGCAAGATGCTCTTGTCCCCGCAAAATACAAAATTCGTTGGCGGAATAAATGGAAAGTGCCGTCGCAACCAGCGATATTTCGGACCGAAAGAATTGGGAAACTCCATGGCCGCGGTGGCAATAAAAATCTCATAATGCTCACTAAGCTTGGCCAAAACCTCCTGACTATCCTCGACTACCGGTAAATCCTCGAAAAAGTCTTCGCTGCGGAGGTAGCCTTCCAGGCGCTCATGACGGTCTGCGGAAACCACATCCCATAGCCATTTTCCATCCAACTGGCCTTTGGTGATGGCTTCGCCGTGGTCGCGATTGTAGCGGGTGAGGTGTTCGGCGAGCGCATCTGCCAGCACCTCGTCCATGTCAACAGCAATCCGCTTCATCGCTGAATGTTAAGCCCCCGCCACCGGGGAGGAAATCGCGTTGAGCTGGCCGGGATCGAAATAAAGCAAGCGCCCACAGCTCTCACAATTGAGCAAGGTCCCTTCACGTACCTGGTTCCAAAACTGGGGCCGCAACGACATCTGGCACGAGAGGCACCGCTGCCCGGCGGCGCGCGCCAGCGCAGTCTTACGCGAGGAAGAAGCGATGCGGTCGTATTGCGCAAGCAGGGGTTCGTTCACCCCTTTTCTGATCGTGGCCCGTTCCCTCTTGAGAACTGCAAGCTCGTCCTCGTATCCCTGGGAGGCGATGCGTGCCCGTTCCTTTTCCTCGTCCACCAGCTTGCCTTGCGCCCCGGAGGCCTTGCGCGCCTCGGCACGCTGGTTCTCCAGGGATTCACTCTTGATCATGCTGGTGAGCTCTTCGTCCTCAATGCGCTTGATTTCCGCTTCGACAAATCCAATCTCGTGTTGCAAGGCGTGGAATTGTTCGTTCGTCTTGACGCTGCTCGACTGTTCGCGATACTTGATCAGCTTTTGCTGCTGATCCTTGCGATCGCTCTCCAGTCGCCGGCGCCGGGCTTCTTCCGCCGGCACGGCTTTGTCTGCCTGCTCCATTGACAGCTTTTGTTGTTGCAGTTTTTCTTCCAGGGAGCGGAGATTTCCGGGCAACGCAGCGATCGTTTCCTGCAGTTGGGTGATTTTAATATCGACCTGCTGCAACCGAATCAGAAACTCTAATTGAACATCCATGCGTGGCTGGAGTCTAGCACGCCGGCCCTGCCGCAGTCGCTTGATCCGGTCAATACCGTCCCAAATCGGCTCATAGACGTTGCGATACACTGCAGGCTCTAAGCCCTCCCGCCGGAGCGATTCTTGAGACGGATTTCACTTCTCCTGCTGCTTGCGTTTTGCGCTAACCTTCCCGCCCAGACGGCCGGTCCTTTAGCCCCCCCAGCCCCCGCTAAACCTCTGACTGTGGAACAGATCTACCCCCAGGAGCAGGCGACCCGGCCCCCGGATGGCCTTGCATGGAGCCCGGATGGCACCCGCATGAGCTACATAAGCGACAACGGCGATCTGGTAGCAATCGAAGGGGCGACGGGAACGAGGCAGGTGCTGGTCGACCGCGACAAGATGAAGTCGCTCAACCCGCACATCACTTCCGAGCACGACCTCAACAATCGTATTCGCTATAAAGAATCCAGCTACTCCTGGGTGCCCGACTCAAAACACCTGTTGTTCGATGCCAACGGTCAGTTATGGTTCTTCGATCTGGCCACCAAGACGGGCCTGCAAATGGCATCGACCGGTGCAGGCAGTGGCGACGATCCTAAATTCTCTCCCGATGGAGCCTTCCTCTCCTTTGTTCGCGATCACAATCTGTACCTGTTGAAAATGCACGAGAGCAATCCGGCCTTCCGGATTACGGACTCGCAAGCAGACACAGTGCTCGACGGCGAAGTGGACTGGGTTTACCAGGAAGAACTTGACGTGCACAGCAACTACTTCTGGTCGCCCGATTCCCGCCGGCTCGCCTATCTCCAGATGAACGAAAGCGCGGTACCGGAATATCCCATCGTCGATTGGCTCCCCACGCATGCGACTGTCGATCGCCAGCGCTATCCGCAGCCCGGAGATCGCAACCCCGCGGTGCGGTTAGGCGTGGTCGGCGCCGGTGGGGGACGGACCAGGTGGATCAATCTGCCCATTGAAAGCGGGAGCGATTACATCCCGCGTTTTGGCTGGGTGAACGCGAAGATCCTGTGGATCGAAACGCTCGCCCGCGACCATAAGAAATTGGTTTTGTACTTCGCCGATATCTCGACCGATGAGGTCAAGCCTGTAGTCACCAGGACCGACGAAAAATTCCTGGACGAGTCCTATGACTTGACCTTCTTCGGTGCCTCCAACTTCTTGCTCACCAGTTGGCGGGACGGGCACAACCACCTCTATCTTTACAGCTTTAACGGAGGCAATCCCTTGAGCAGCGAAGCCACCCTGGTGAAGCAATTAACCAGCGGCGATTGGGAGGTGGGGGACGTTGTGGGCGTGGATCAAGTCGCGCATCGCGTCTACTATCTTTCCAACCAGGGCGATCCGCGGCAACAGCAAATCTGGGCGGTCGGTCTGGACGGAGAAGGGAAACACCAGGTGAGCCGCTCGGGAGAATGGCACGAGCCTGTCTTCTCCCCCAACACCAACTTTTTCGCTGACGTCGTTTCCTCGGTCACTCTTCCGCCAGTGGTGAACCTGTGCCGGCACCAGACACAGTGCGAAACGGTTTGGAAGGCGCCACCCCTGGATGCAGCGCTCACCGAGCCCATTCCCTTGCAATGGAAGGCCGCCGATGGCAGCACAAATCTCTATGCTCAGCTGGTGTTGCCTCCGGGCAAAACAGCGGCCGCGAGCGTTCCCTTGATTGTGAATCCCTACGGAGGACCGCACGCCCAGGTAGTGTCTGGGAAATGGGCGCCGCGCGAGCGCCTGTTCGACCAGTTGCTGGTGCAGAGTGGCTTCGCGGTCTTGCATGTCGACAACCGCGGAATGGGAGGCCGTGGCCGCGATTTCGCCCAAGCGGCCTATCTCGACTTTGGACCGGTGCAGCTGGGGGACCAGATCGCGGCGCTTGATCAGACCCTGCGCGCCTATCCGCAACTGGACCCCAAACGTCTCGGCTGGTGGGGATGGAGCTGGGGAGGCACCTTCACCTTGTACACCCTGACCCACAATGATCGTTTTCGCGCCGGTGTTGCCGTGGCCCCGGTCACCGACTGGCAAAATTATGACTCCATCTATACCGAGCGCTACTTAGGCCTGCCGTCGGCCAACGTCGACGTGTATCGCGACGACTCCGTGGTGAACAGTGTTGCCAACCTCAAGGGACATCTGCTTCTGGTACATGGCACAGGGGACGACAACGTGCACTTTGCGAACTCCATCCAATTTATCCAGCAACTGATCGACGCAGATCTGCCTTATGACTTCCAGGTTTACCCGCGGAAGACTCATAGCATCGACGGCGCGGAGGCCAGGACCCACCTCTTTGGCCGCATCCTCACCCATTTTGAGACGTATCTCTTGCCGCCTGCTTGATCTTCCTCAAGGAGACTACTCGTGACCCTTCCTGTAGATGGTCTGGTGCGCGGTCAAAGCACGCTGGGCGATTTCGAACTAACCATCCTGACCGACGGCACCTATCTGCTCGATGGGGGAGCCATGTTCGGCGTTGTCCCCAAGCCTTTGTGGGAGAAGCGCATCCCGGCCAATGAGCGCAACCAGATTCTGCTGGGCACTAACACCGTTGTCGTGCGCACCGGCAAACACACGGTGGTGATTGAGACGGGCATCGGCAACAAATTGTCTGAAAAGCAGCGGAGCATCTACGATTCCCGGCAGCTGTTGATGGAGAGCTTTCGCGCAGCCGGAATCAGAACCGAGGAAGTAGACGCTGTGATCAACACCCATCTGCACTTCGATCACTGCGGCTGGAACACCACCCGGACCGTGGATGGCAGCATCGTCCCCACGTTTCCCAACGCCCGCTATTTCGTCCATCGCGGAGAGGTGGAGCACGGCCATCTGCAGTTGGAGCGCGACGCGGTGAGTTATATCAGTGACAATTACGATCCCCTGATTGCCAATGGGCAGATGACGCTGATTGAGCCTCCGAGCGGGCAGATGGAAATTGTTCCCGGCGTTTCCGTGGAAGTTTTCCCTGGGCACACTGCGCAGATGATGGCCGTGATGCTTGATTCGGGTGGGCGTCGTGCTTGTTATATCTCCGACCTGATCCCCACCAGCGCGCATCTCGACGTGACCTGGGTGATGGGCTATGACCTCTACCCGCTCACCTGTATCGAGCAAAGGAAGCGCTTCCTCGGCCGCGCGATACCGGAGCAGTGGCTGGTCCTCTTCACCCACGATCATCATCACCCGATGGGCTACATAGAAATAGGAGCCAAAGGTAAGCCGCAACTAAAAGCCTCGACTTAGGGGATACTGCTCAGACTCCTCTCCTGATCATCAGGAACGGAGTGTCGATGGGCTTGCGGGCCACCCACTCAAAGTCTGAAGTTGGAGTTTATTTTCGAAAAGCGGAGCGAAGCGCAGTAAGAGATCTTTGTGTGGATGCATCCGATCGGCATGTGTTTTGAACACAAAGAAAGGCAGGGCCGAACGGGGGTTGTACGGCAGGGCGCGGACTAAAGCCTTTTAGAACACCTGGCGGTGAAAGACTTCGTCCTTTTCCTCACATGGCGAACATGTCGCACCGATTCCACAGGCCATGAGCAATGCGGCGCCGACGGTTACCAGAATCGCCGGCCCATACGACTCAAACTCGTAGAACCAGCGTGCGAGAGTGTGAAAATGTAGCGAGTGCATTGTGGTACTCCACTCTTTATGAAACCCAAATCCCGGGAGAGGTTTTCCAGGATACAAAATATTTTTCTCGGCAGCTTCTTTCTGGAAACCGGGTACGTCCAGTTTCAAAAGTACCGATGGCACACAGCTTAGCACCGCGATAACAAATACGGTATGTGCAAAACGAGTGAGACGTGACCAACGCGCAGACTAATACGTTCCGAAATGGGGATCCCCGCCTGAAATGGCTCTTTTTGGACCTCAATTCCTATTTCGCGTCGGTAGAGCAGGAGCTGCGGCCGGAGCTACGGGACCGCCCCATGGCCGTCGTACCCCTCCTGGCGGACACCACGTGTTGTATCGCCGCCAGTTACGAGGCCAAAAAATACGGAGTGCGCACCGGAACTCAGGTGGGGGAGGCGAAGCGGCTCTGCCCCGGCATCGTGCTGGTAGAAGCCCGGCATGAAGTTTACGTGGACTACCACCACCGAGTAGTGGAAGCCGTCGAATCTTGCCTTCCCGTTACTTCGGTCATGTCCATCGACGAAATGGCTTGTCGCTTACTAGGCAGGGAGCAGCCTCTCCTTGCCGCGCTGGAACTGGCGCGCGAGGTGAAAGCCGCCGTTCGCCGTAAGGCCGGAGCCACCCTCCGCTGTTCCGTGGGCATGGCCACCAACCGCTATCTTTCCAAGGTCGCCTCGGATATGGAGAAGCCGGACGGCCTGGTGGCCCTGACGCCCGACCTGCTGCATGATGCCTTAGCCGCCCTGACGCCCCGCGATCTGCCGGGCGTGGGAGAACGCATGGAGAAGCGCCTGCAGCAGGGCGGAATCAAGACCATGTCACAGCTGCTGGCGCTCGATCGCGTGCAACTGTATACGGCCTGGGGCGGAATTGGCGGGGAAAAACTATGGCACTGGCTGCGCGGCGAAGATTTTGGCGACCTCGAACTAGAGCACGCGAAATCCATTGGCCATTCCCACGTCTTGTCGCCGGAATTACGTACTCCGGAGGGCGCCTACGCGGTAGCCAACAAGCTGCTCCACAAAGCCGCCATGCGGCTGCGAAAAGGCCGCCTTTGGGCAGCGCACATGACCCTGACCATTCGCTTTGCGGTAGGCAGCGCGGCTGCCAAATCCAGCGAGCAACAGCCCTGGACGCAAAGCTGCCCCCTGCTCGAATGCCAGGACAACCAGACACTGGTCGAGGGCCTGCAACGCTTGTGGAGCCAAAGCCCAGCCGCCCAGGGCCAAAAGAAACCGTTCTTCGTCGGCGTCTCGCTGGGCAACCTGGTTCCCGACCATCTCCACACCCTCAGCCTCTTTTCCGGGCTCGAAGAAGAGGGCAAGCGAACCCGGCTGTCCACGACCATGGACCAGGTCAACTACAAATACGGGACTAATACTTTGTGCTTCGCCAGTATGCTGTTGGCGGGGGCAGCGGCTCCTACCCGCATCGCCTTTTCCAGTATTCCGGATCTGTTTTGAGCAGTCCATATCGAGGCAGGTTGGCCCCGTCTCCCAGCGGATACCTTCACCTGGGGCACGCACGCACCTTCTGGATTGCCCAGCAGCGGGTCATGGCTGCTGGGGGCGCACTGGTCCTGCGCGACGAGGATCTTGACCCCGCACGGTCGCAGCCGCACTTTCGCCAGGCCATCATGGAAGACCTGAGCTGGCTTGGCCTGAGCTGGCAGGAGGGACCGGACGTTGGCGGGCCTTTCGCGCCCTACACCCAGAGCCAGCGGCACCCTCTCTACCGCGAAGCCTGGCGCCGGTTACTGGACGGCGGCTGGCTCTATCCCTGCCGCTGCTCGCGCAAGGACCTTGCGCTGGCCATCCAGGCCCCGCACGACGACGAAGGAATCTATCCCGGAACCTGCCGCCCCACCACCGTCCAGGGAAAAGAAGAAGCCCGCGCAAACTGGCGCTTTCGCGTTCCCGACGGCGAGACCGTCGAATTCGAGGATTTGCACTTCGGCCCCCAGCGCTTCGTGGCCGGGCAGGATTTTGGCGACTTCCTGGTATGGCGCCGCGACGATCTGCCCTCGTATCAGCTAGCCGTAGTGGTGGACGATGCCGCGATGCGGATCACCGAGGTAGTCCGCGGCGCCGACCTCCTTAAATCAACCGCGCGGCAGATTCTGCTGGCGCGAGCCTTGGGTGTTCCGTCGCCCGCCTGGTACCACTGCGAGCTGCTGCGGGACGAAGAAGGGCAGCGCCTGGCGAAGCGCCATGACGTGCTGAGCCTGCGCACTCTCCGGGAACAGGGAAAACAACCGTCGGATCTGCTGGCGGACTTCCACACAACCGGTTCCTTTTCCAGCGCTCTCGATGTACGACAATGAGAGGTAGTGTCGGACTTCGCCCAACTCGTAAAGCAGCAGGCGGACATCGTCCGCGTTGTCGGCGAATACATCACGCTGAAAAAATCCGGTGGGCAGAACTACACCGGCCTTTGTCCCTTCCATGGGGAAAAGACAGCATCGTTTTCCGTGCACGCAGTGCGCCAGTTCTACCATTGTTTCGGCTGCCATGAATCGGGAGATGTCTTCTCCTTCGTGCAGAAGATGGATCACGTCGGTTTCACTGAAGCGGTGAAAGTGGTGGCCCGGAAATGCGGCATTGCCCTGCCAAAGAAGGAATTTGCCACTGCGGAAGAAGCGGAGGAGAACCGCCAGCGCGGCAAGCTGCTTGAGCTGCATGAGTTGGCGACGGCCTGGTTTGAGGAGCAGCTGCGCTCTGCGGAGGGCGCCCAGGCGCGCGAGTATCTTACGGGCCGGGGGGTGACCGCGGAGGCGATCGCCAAGTTTCGCATCGGCTATGCTCCAGACTCATTCAACGCCCTGCGCGGCCGCTTGCAGGGCGCGGCGCCTTCTGACCTGCTCCGCGATTCCGGCCTGTTCTCTTCCAAAGAGCAGGCGGATGGATCGGCCGGCCCGCTCTATGCTCGCTTTCGCAAGCGGATCACGTTTCCCATTCACAATGAGTCCGGGCGGGTGATTGCCTTTACCGCGCGGGCCCTGGACAGCGAAGAGAAGTCCGGGCCGAAATACATGAATTCCCCGGAGACGCCTCTCTATTCCAAAGGACAAGTCCTGTTCAATCTGGATAAGGCCCGGCAGGCTATCCGGCAGCAGGACTTTGCCCTGCTGGTGGAAGGGCAGATGGACTGCATCACTGCGTTCATGGCGGGGATCCAGAATGTGCTCGCGACCAGTGGAACCGCATTTACCGAGATGCAGGTCAGGTTGCTGGGCCGCTATACCAAGCGGCTTTTCATTAATTTCGATCCCGACACCGCGGGCGCCACCGCGGCCGAAAAGTCGATTGCCCTGCTTACGGAAGAGGCTTTTGAGGTCAAGGTGGTGACGCTCGAAGCGGGCCTCGACCCCGACCGCTTTATCCGCGAACGCGGCATCGAGGAGTATGTGGCCGCGGTCAAAGGCGCCAGGCGTCATTCGGACTACCTGATCGACCGCGCGATGCAGCTTTTCCCCTCCCGGACAGCTGAGGGCAAGAGTAAGGCGCTCAACTACCTGCTGCCTCATATCCGGCGGATGCCGAACAACATCGTACGCGACGAGTTCGCGTCCGATGCGGCCCAGAAGCTGGGCATCGACTCGGCCCTGGTAAGGGAAGAGCTGCGCCAGGCAGTGCGCAAACGGAGGGATGAGGTCCACTCATCCGCAGATACCCTCAACGAGGCCGAGCGGGTGCTGTTGCGGGCCGCAGCCTGCGCGCCCGGCGGCCGGGTTTTCTCCCGTGTTTCCCAGGCACTGCAGGACCAGCCGCAATCGTTTGAGGGGCTTAGCGTGACCCCGACGCTGCTGGCATTGCGCGACCGGGGGGCACTCGAGCCTTTGGCCGCGGTCTCCGATCCCCGCCAGCGGACGGTGTTGGCGCAGGCCTTGCTCAGGGAGTCTGGCGAGGTGGAACTGCAGGAAGTGGAGGCCGCCTTGGAGTCGTTGAAGTATCGCCGGCTCGAAGCTTTGCAGCGCCGGGTGCGCGCGGACATCGCCGAGGCCGAACGCCGCGGCGATTTGACACAACTGGCAGTTTTCATGGCCGAAAAGCTCAAGGTGGATCGGGAAATGCGGGAAGTCGACGGCTTATCGAAGCATTGACTATCCCCGCCACCAAGGCCGGGTATCCCTGATTTCAGACTGAGTGGGTGGCCCAGGTCTCGATTTTGAGACCTGGGTTTCTCCTGAGAAATCGGTGCTACCGGAACACCCAGGTCTCAAAATCGAGACCTGGGCCACCCACTCAACGCTTGGAGGGTGAAGCTTATTTTCGACAGGGCGAAGCGCAGTGGAGGGACCTCTGTGCGGATGCCCCTTCCTGGGAATGTTTCTCTACAGCGAAGGAGGTAGGTGAGCAATGAAACCGATTGGCCGCTATTACATCTAATCAATAGGATTCCGCTCAGAAGTGGCCGATACGGGAAGGAGTTATCGTTCTGGGAGCGGCCCAGGGGGACACACTCCGAACCATGATATTCTATAACTCTTTGAAGGACGTGCGTCTACTTGCCCAAACGGTTCATGAACCGTCCGGAATATGCCCTTAGCGGCTCGCATAGCACCCTGTCCTTTCTGAGCACGGACCGATCCGAAAAATAAGGCACGGGATAGGATTTGCTTGGCTATTGAAGACAAGTACGAAGAAGACATTCAGAAACT
>Ga0302326_10016441_pt1 | contig 15490 bp, 14 predicted proteins | sample Palsa_T0_3_FD_202264 | JGI IMG/M metagenome (GOLD analysis project Ga0302326, IMG submission 202264) | Peat permafrost microbial communities from Stordalen Mire near Abisko, Sweden - Palsa_T0_3 | ecosystem: Environmental > Terrestrial > Soil > Palsa > Peat permafrost | place: Sweden: Abisko...
CAGCAGCACATACACCCCCGGCTTCGTCCCCCAGATCAGGTACGAAACCAGCGTCCCCGTAATCAGCTGCGTGTAGTGGTACTGCGAAACATTCGCCGCCGAAGTATGCTTCACCGCGATATAAAAGCACAGCGACCCCAGCGCGCAAAACAACCCCATCGCCACCACGCCCAGCCACAGCAGCGGGGTCAGCGGCTCCGCATGAACCCCCAGCATCAACCCAAACCCCGCCGCCGCCGTCACCACCCCGGACAACAGCGCCAGGCTCTCCGGAGCCTCCGTCCGCGTCAGCACCCGCGACCACACCATATTCACCGAGAAGCACGCCACGCACACCCCGCACGCCGCATACCCAATCCAGTCGCCCTCATGCACCGCGCTCCACGGATGCACCGCCACCACCACCCCCGCAAACCCAGCCACAATCGCGAGGCCGCGCCGCCATCCCAGCCCCTCGCGCAAAAACACCGCAGACAGCAGCGAAATCACCATCGGAGCCATAAACACCAGGATGTAAAACAGCGTCAGCGTCAGGTGCCGCAGCGCCACCACCACGCACACGTTGTTGGCCATATCCAGGCACGCCCGCAGCAGTTGCCGGTCCAGCCGGTGCGGCTTCAGCTTCTGCGCCTGCCCCGTCGCCACCCCATACAGCGCCATCGAGATCGCCATGAACAGGCCCAGGAACGCCACCATCTCATACGCCGGAAGCCCCGACTGCCCCACCAGCTTCACCGAAGTATCCGTCAGCACCCAAAACGTAAACCCAGCCAGCGCAAACCCAATCGCCCCCAAATCCGAAAGCCGCCGCCCACCCAATCCCATAGCCCCAGCATAGCGGCCCCGCGAGTTATCGAATCCCACTTAGCGAATGTGTACAATTCTCGCGTTATGCCAAAACCGGGTGCCGGGTGCCCCAGGTCTCGATTCTGAGACCTGGGAACCACCAAAGCCCGGCGGGTGGCCCAGATCTGAGTATTAACTGAGGGTGCCCCGCATCTCGCTTTTGAGATGTGGGAGCGGCCCAAACAAGGCCGCCGGGTGCCCCAGGTCTCGATTCTGAGACCTGGGAACCACCAAAGCCCGCGGCCTTAGCAGCCCACCGCGTACAATTCTCGCGTGATGCCAAAGCTCATCCTGTTCAGCGCATTTTGCCTGCTCCTAGCCGCACACGCCTTCGCCCAAAGCACCGCCCCCGCCGCACAGCCCCAAAACTCACAGCCAGCTGCCACGCAGCAGGAAGCCAACAAGGTTTACGCCTACGAAGTCGTCTCCATCAAGCCCAGCAATCCAGAGACCCATGGCGGCGGAACGCAAAGCCGCCCTGGGAGCTTTGCCTTGACCAACATGCCACTCGCTTTGCTGATCAAAGACGCCTACGAACTCATCATCGACAGCCAGCTTGTGGGATTGCCCAACTGGGCAAAAGAGGACGGCTACGACATCGTGGCCAAGGCCGATCAGGACACAGCGGAAAGATTAAACAACCTTCCACGCAAAGAGCGACGGAAAGAAGAGCAGCGAATGGAGCAATCCATTCTGGCGGATCGATGCCAGTTCAAGGCTCACGAAGAGACCAGGGTGTTGCCTGTCTACGAGCTGGTCGTCGCCAAAAGTGGATTGAAGATGAAAGACGCGCCTCCCGATGAGCCGGGCTCGGAAACCATGCGCTCCGGCCAGATGGCCGTACACGCAATGTCCATCGAAACCATTGTGGATGGATTCGCAGGCACAGACGGACGTCTGATGGTCGACAAAACCGGCCTCGAAGACAGGAAATTCGATTTCGAACTGAAGTGGACTCCAGAGGAACAGCGCGCCACAGCATCGGACGATGCCCCGCCATCGCTCTATACCGCCCTCGAAGAGCAGCTAGGCCTGAAGCTCGTCCCGGCCAAAGACCCCGTGAAAGTCCTAATCGTCGATCACATCGAGCGCCCCTCACCCAACTGATCACCCGAGGCCCAAAAGCCGCCGTAACCACCCAATCCCATAGCCCCAGCACACGGCCCAGACCTCCTGTATGGTCTCAAGTGACAACTGACCGAACGTCAGACTTAGGTGGTCATATCTGAAAGGAGAGAGCAACAACGCCCCGATGATGCCAAACGTCGTGGTACACTTCATGGAAAACCTAGCGAAGCCTATGAATCAATCGATTTCGAGTCATTCCGATTTTGTCCCTCTGCTGAATGAGACGCTTGTTGAAGCTTTCGTTTCGGATATTTCCCGTACACATCTAGTGAGCTACATCCGCAAGAGCGATTCACTGAGAAATAGATGTTTTCCGGGGTTTCGAATAACAAATGCATTTCCAACGGTGCGTCAACTCGCAATAGCATATAGAAGAGAGATCGTCGATCGTAAGAACGAGTGGCTAGCAAGCGCCCTTTTAAGCTACTGGATCGCGCGTCACATCGAGATCGTCAAAGTCGTCTCAGTAGCTCTCAACATTAACGAACCAAACTCGACCAACGCCAACGAGTGGACAGACGATGCACGGGAGAAACTTCCAGACGATCAATGGAAACTTGAGATCAGAAAGCTTATTAGCGTATTAACCCCCCAATTTCCCGATAGTGATATCCATATTGTCAGCTCATTTATTTCCCGTGGCATCGACCAACTTGAAGTTCAAAGCTTTGTTGGTGACGAGCTAGGACGCGCGGCAAACGAACCCTCAACCCAAAAGCTACAGATTGAACGAGACATTCAAACGCTGACGGCAGAGATCGAAAGTCTCAGGGCCCAGGAAACTGAAGAATCTGAACGGTTCAAAGCCGAATCGGAGAGATTGCAACTAGCAATCGACAACGCAATCGTCGAACACGCAGAAGTGGAGAAATGTCTCGCTCATCATAAAGAAGATATTGCGTCGCTAACTAATCAAATCGAAGAAATAAATACGTTACTTGGTGACGCACGCCGAGCAAGAGACGCAGCAGAAAAACAAGAGCGGAAGCTCTCGAAGACCATAGGGTGTGGGCGTGACGATCTAAAAGAAATTGAAGCAGACTCTAAGAGAAAACAGTTGAAGATCAGCTCGTCCATTGGAGAACAATCAGCTCGAGCTGCAAAACTCACTGGTGAACTGGAAGTGGTTCTAGCGAACATTCAAGCGGCAGAAAATGCTCAAGCTTCGACCAATGACGACCCTGTAACGATAGTTCATCCTGTAGCCAAGGATGTTCTCAGGGAGCCTCTAGCTACCTCAAGTACCCAGGAGTTGTCGAATGTTGTTCCGGTAGAAAATCTTGGATATAACGCGATCTGCTACCAAGGGTTACAACGAATCTTTCGCAACGCAGTGGTTTCGTTTCTGCGTGAACGATTTGGCCTGTTATATCCCGATGATCACATTGATAAACTTAAGAGGACCTTCGGCGAAGAATGGGATAAGGCAGCCCGCAATGCTGCTTTGTCTCGGGAAAGCCTTGGCACTAACACAGCAGTTCGGGATGAGTATGATTTATTGGGGACGAATCATTTTTTCAATCTTTTTGACCGGCATTACGACAAGCTTTTCACATCACCTGCGGGCCGCCCAACTGAAGACCCGAGGCCAGTAAAGACACGATTCCTGGGAAACTTGAAAGCAATCAAAGATGGGAGAGACCCCCTTTCGCACCCTGTGCATGAAGACATTTCGTTCGAGGAGGCAAATCATCTACTATACGCGGCACAAGAAGTCCTGAAATGGATAGGAGCAAAGGAGGAAGCCTTTGAACTAGCAGCATTGGCCGTCTCTTTGAGAAATCGTGAATCCGAAACTTTTCAAGTACTACGCAAGCTACCTACTGAGGATAGTGTCTATTTAGAGTGGGTCGGGCGCAACGCGCTACTGCAGGAGCTGGCAGACTGCTTTGCCAACCCTGACGGCAAGCGATGCCTACTTGCAGGCGACGGCGGAAAAGGAAAATCTGCGGTCGCATATCGTTTTGTTCAAAGTATTTCACCATCGAGCACTAGGTACCAGGTAATTATCTGGCTTAGCGCAAAGAAGCGGAGATTCAATGAAGGAACACCCACATCGATCGAAACCCCGGATTTTTCTAGCGCAAGAGACGCAATCGATAGGCTACTCACCGAGTACGGCGCAACGGTAGTTGACATGAGCAAAGATGCTCAGGAGAAAAAACGCTTACTTTTTGAATATCTAAATGATTTTCCAGCATTTATTGTTGCCGATGATATTGACACTGTTCTAGAGGACGACGAACTTGTCAGCCTATTTACACATGAAATTCCTCACACACAGTCGTCAGTGCTTCTTACATCGCGGCGATCAATTCCGGGCATACGATCCCTCGTCGTACCGGGATTCAATTCGAAAGAAGCCGAGGAATTCATCAAATCGAGAATACGTCTGTATGGCTTGAACGCCACTGGATTTTCTGCAGCCAATGTTCGGGATATAACAAAAGTCACAGATGGCTCGCCTTTGTACATAGACGATCTGATGCGTCTTACAAAAATCGTTGATGTTCAAAAGGCGATCAGTATATGGACCGAAAGAGGTGGAGACGAAGCCAGAAAATATGCGCTTCAGCGCGAAGTTGAAAAGCTATCTGTAGACGCAAAGAAATGTTTAATTGCTGCAGCAATACATGACGACCCAATATCGTTCGCCGAATTGGAAAGCATCCTAGAGATTTCAGAAGATCGCCTCGTATCAGCACTATCTGAATTGCAAACACTTTTTCTTTTCCCAAAGGCTCCAGCAGTGGAAGGCGAACAGCGCTACCAAATAAACGGGAATACCAAAAAACTCGTAAGATTCGTGGAAGGCACCAGCCAGTTCTATGAACGGATTAACACAAGAAGCAAAGTTCTAGCCGGACAACTGCCAGAGGCTGGACGTGGCATAGTAGGCTCCCTTATCACCCAGGCTCGTCTCCGTCTTAACTCGGGGCAATTTGTCGAGGCAGAAACAATCCTAATTCGTGCCATTGAAAAGTATCCAAACGCAGCCGACCTTAGAGGGGTACTTGGTTATATTTACCGGAGAGTTGGGCGCATCGCAGACGCGAGAGCTCAATTTCTAGAGGCAAATAAACTTAGTTCTCGCAGCCGAGAAATGTTTCTTCAGTGGCAAAAGCTTGAGATCGCTGAAAAAGAGTGGATGAATGCGATTACTATAGCAGACACGGCTCTCAAAGTTCTTCCGGAGCTATACGAAATTATTGAGCGAAAAGTGTTTTGCCTCCGTCAACTGGGGTTCGATTTACACAGAGGTACGCACTACGAGAAAGCGGCGAAGAGATTTGCTGAAGCAGTAGATGAAGTGAAGCGGCACATAAAGCCCCCCGAGGCACTTCCGTCTGGTGCGCGGGAGCTGAATGCGAGTATGTACTATAGCGTGGTGGTATGTCTCGATATGTTAAATCTGATAGGGGAGCGAAATCACTGGCTGGAAAGATGGAGCAAAGAACATCCAGATGATCCGCAAATCTCAACCCAAAAAGAATATCTAGTTCGCAAGCGCGGCTCGCTGTAGGCACTAACTTCTCATATCGCTCCCGTTGTGCATAGCCTCGGCTGCGACCCAAAAGGATGCGGAGTTTTCCCCCGCATAAAGCTAACCCAATCCATCCGGCTTCAGCCGCGGACCCTTCACCCAACTGATACACCCCCTCATCCGTTCCCTGCATCTCAGTCAGCCAGGAGAGCACGATGGCAACCTCAGACAATCCTTTTGTTGTCCCGAACGTGGTGACGGGCACTGACGAACCCGCAGACCATCAGCACGACGTTCCGATCGTAAACATCGAAGAGAAAGACCGCGAGACGTTGGAATACGAACCGCCAGAGGTTGTAGCCGAAGAGGAGAAGGCAATCCTGGAATTCGACGAAGCCGATGCGCTCTTCGGCAAACGCAGTGGGGTAAAGGACAGTCACGACCGATAGTGAAGCTGGGTGCCCCACATCTCGCTTTTGAGATGTGGGTTTCCAAGGCATCCCGGCTCAACCCTCTTTAGGTACAATGCAGCCAGCAAAGAAGGGAATCGCAATGTCCCAACTGACCAAACTCGCCGCCCATCCCCACGTTACCTTTGTCCCCATCAACGATAAAGACAAAGCCCTCGCCTTCTACCGCGACCAGCTCGGCCTCACCTTCGTGGACGACCAGTCTCCCTTCGCCCTCGTCTTCCATCTCGGTGTCCCCAGCGATGCTGAGGGCGACGTGCGCGAAAATCTGGAGGGCGAACCAGGCACCGGCGGAGAGGGCATCGGCCGCGCCGGCGACGACGATCCCGCTGCCCGGAAAATCGCCAGCGGTTCCGTCCTACGCGCCACCTTCGCCGGCGACTTCAAGCCCCAGAAGTTCACCATCCTCGGCTGGCGCGTCGACGACATCGAAGCCGTAGTCGAAGAACTGACAGAGGCAGGAGTCGTCTTCAACCGCTACCCCGGCATGAACGACACCCACCCGCTCGGCGTCTGGACCGCCCCCGGCGGCACCAAGGTCGCCTGGTTCACCGACCCCTTCGGCAATGTCCTCAGCCTCCAGCAGGACGCCTGAAGCTCTCCAACCGTAGGCAACAAATTTCTGCACCTCTAACGTTAAAAATCGCAGCGTTAACGTTGCTTGTCGCGCGTTTAACGTTACTCGTCAGCATCGTTAACGTAAAAACGCAGCGCTTTTTTGAAATTTGTGCACATGCTGCGGCAACAGCGGGTCAGGCGCTATCCTGAACTTCCCGCGTGTCCGACTTCGCCCAAACCGTAAAGCAGCAGGCCGACATCGTCAAAGTCATCGGCGGCTACATCCGCCTGCGCAAAGCCGGCGCCCAGAACTACAGCGGCCTCTGCCCCTTCCATAAAGAGAAATCGCCGTCTTTTTCCGTCCACGCCGGACGCCAGTTCTACCACTGCTTCGGCTGCGGCCAGTCCGGTGATATCTTCAGCTTTGTCAGCAAGATAGAGAACCTAAGCTTCCCCGAAGCCGTGCGCGCCGTGGCTCAAAAATGCGGCATCCCGCTGCCCAAGCGCGAATACAATTCACCCGAAGAAGCCGCCGAGGCAGGATTGCGCCGCAAGCTCCTCGATCTGCATGAGATAGCCACTGTCTGGTTCGAAGAGCAGCTGCGCTCTCCCGAAGGCGCACTGGCCCGCGAATACCTGAGCGGACGCGGCGTCACCGCTGATGCAATCCGCACATTCCGCATAGGTTACGCGCCAGATAACTACAACTCCCTGCGCGATTTCCTGGCCCAGAAATTCGACCCCGAAACCCTGCGCGCCTCCGGCGTCGTCGGCTCCAAAGATTCGGAAGACGAGGGCGGCAACGTCGTCCAGGGCCGCCTTTACGCCCTCTTTCGCAAGCGGATCATGTTCCCGATCTCGAATGAAAGCGGCCGCGTAATCGCCTTCACCGGCCGCTCAGTTGAGACTCCAGGAAAGCCGAGCGGAGAAAAAGCTGGACCCAAATACTACAATTCCCCAGCCACGCCGCTCTATACCAAAGGCCATGTTTTGTTCAACTTGGACAAGGCCAAGGCGCAGATGCGAGCGATGGAGTTCGCCTTGCTTGTCGAAGGCCAGATGGACTGCATCTCGGTCTTCATGCGCGGCATTCAAAACGTGATTGCAACTTCCGGAACGGCTTTTACGGAACAGCAAGTCGGCCTGCTACGCCGCCAGACCACCAACGTAGTCGTCAACTTCGATCCCGACGCCGCCGGAGCCAACGCCGCCGAGAAGTCTATCAGTTTGTTGACGGAAGAAGGTTTCACCATCAAAGTTGTCACGCTCGACGGCGGCCTCGATCCGGACCGCTTCATTCGCGAGCGCGGCGTGGAGGCTTACGCGGCGGCGATTCGCGGAGCGCGCCGCCAATCCGATTACCTGATCGACCGCGCCCGCCAGCAGTTTCCCGGCTCCAGCTCCGACGCCAAGATCAAAGCAATGAACTACTTACTGCCGCATATCCGGCGCATTCCGCAGAAGCTGGAGCGCGACCAGTTTGCCCACGATGCGGCGCAAAAGCTGGGCATCGACTCAGCTGTCCTGCGCGAAGAGATTCGCCAGGCCGCTCTCAAGCGCCAGGATCACATCGAGAGCCGATCGGATAATCGCGCGGCTAGTCTTCTGCCCTTTGAAAAGTTCTTCATCGAAGCGGCGTGCAACGATCAGAAATCGCCTCAGGAATATGAAGAACTGCACGCCAAGCTCCACGATTTCGACCGTGGAATGCCCGTAGGCTGGCAGGAACTTGTCTTCCAGAATCTGCCTTCCGGCCTCTTTGAACAGCTTGTTTCGCGCCGTCAAGGACAGGACATCGAAAGCACGGGAAAAACTGAAGAGCAGCGCATTTTGTTGCGCAAGGTGTTTCTGGAGGCGGGTGATCATACGCGGACACATGTGCAGGATATGGAGATAGTTCGAGATCTGGAACTTCAGGCTCTGCGCCGGGAGATTTCAGTGAAACGTGCTGCATTGGAAAATGCAGTCGATCGCAATTCCATGGAAAACATCCGGCTTTCCCAGGAAATTCTTCAATTGGAACGAAAGCTGCGCGAGCTGGAGTGCGAGTAATAGGAAGTTACGAGACACTATGCTGGGTATAATTCAGGCAACGCAACCTGCGAATGCCAAGGAGGAGCGATGATCATCGAGCTCAAGCCAGAACAGGAACAGATACTGGAATTGGCCACCCGCTCCGGGATGAGCCGGGAGCAGGTTCTGGATCAAGCCTTCGCGGTTATCCGTGAGCAGCATGAGATGGACGAATGGATGCTGGCGAATCGCGAGGAGATTGGCGCCCATATCGAAGAGGGTTTCGCTCAGGCCGAGCGCGGCGAACTGATACCTGACTATGAGGTGAAGCGCATTTTGCAGGAGCGTCGTCGACAGCGGGATATCGCCTAAATCGCGATGCTAATTCTCTACGAACTGACACCCAAAGCGCTAGATGACCTCGACGAAATCTGGTTTTACATTGCGCAAGACGATCCCAAAGCGGCCGACCGCGTCGAGTCGGCAATTCTGGCGGCTTGCAGGCGTCTTTCCAAGTTTCCTGGACTTGGCAACGCAAGGATGGAATTGACTTCAAGATCGCTGCGATTCTGGACAGTTCCCAAGTATCCCAACTACTCCATCGTTTACCAGCCTGAGACTAAGCCGCTCCGGATTCTCGGAATTCTGCAGGGAAACCGGGATATCGGGCCGATTCTTCCCTCTCGGCACTGACTTTGAGAGAAAACCGCCTCCAATTGAGAGCTAAGTAGATAGGTTTAGGAACTAAATTGCCTTCTGAACCATCTATATATACAAGCGAGACCGCACGATCCCGGAAACGGGACTGGACGGACAGCAGGGCAGCCGCGAGAAAATACTTGACTTGCGCCGGCATTTTGCTGTTAATCCGTGAGGTGCGATGTGGTATTCTGGGAATCTCTGAAGGACACGCGCCTCACTGCCCCAAATATGAGCTGCGGCTCGGGGCGGGCCAACCTTGGCCCACTGCGCATACTGTCCCGTTCCGAGCTACTCAAACGGACATCGCTTTCCGATGTTGTTGGGCGCTTTTGCCTGTACGGAAGTCGGCTGCTGAATTTTTTTCAGCCCAAGGCCGATACCGTACATAGCTGTGCGTCAACAACCATCGGCGAGCAGTCGAGATTTTACGCGCAGGAGACGTGAGCGCTTTGGCTATTGACGACAAATTCGAAGACGACATTACTAACCTGATCGATTCGGGCAAAGAGAAGGGCTATCTGACCTACGGCGATGTGAACGACATGCTGCCGGAAGATATGCACAATGCCGACGATCTGGACGACCTGATTACAACCATCGGCACCCAGGGCATCGATCTGCTCGATGGGCCCAAGTTCGGCGGCGACAAGGACTTTGACCTCGAAGAGGGCGAAGATGTCGAGCTGGACCTGACGCCTGGGACGCTCGAAAAAACCAACGACCCTGTCCGCATGTATCTGCGCGAGATGGGTACCGTGCCGCTGCTGACGCGCGAGGGCGAGGTCGAAATCGCCAAGCGCATCGAGCGCGGGCAGATGCGTGTGCTCAAGTCGCTGTCGCGATCGCCGGTGGTGATTCGCGAGATCGTGGCGCTTGGCGAAGACCTGAAGCGCGGCGTGCGCAATGTGAAGGAAGTGGTGACCTTCGACGAGGAAGAGCTCACCGAAGATGTGGTGCAGGCCCGCGTTCGCGCGACCGCCAGCCGCATCGACGCGCTGGTGAAGCACCAGAAGAAGATCGCGGTCTACGAAGAGAAGTTGCCGCTGCTGGCTGCCAAGACCAAGGCCAGGGAAGCGCGCCACACGCGCTGGCTGATCGCCCGCGAGAAGGTCCTGATTTCGCGCATCGTTCGCGAGCTCAAGTACACGGGGCAAGAGCGCAAGCGGCTGCTCGACAAGGTCAATAAGACGGTCGAGATCATGCGTTCGCTGGAGCGGCAGATCAAGTCTTTGGACCAGAAGTTCGATGCTTCGAAGTCCGAAGACTTGAAGAAGGAATATCGCCGCCAGCAGAAGAACTGCCACGTCGATCTGGAGAAGCTGGAGCAGGAAGCCGGCGTCACCGTCGTCGAGCTGCGCCGCACGCAGCGCGAGATGATCCAGGGCGACATGGACGCGGAGAAGGCCAAGCGCGAGCTGATCGAGGCCAACCTTCGTCTCGTGGTTTCGATCGCCAAGAAGTACACCAACCGCGGCCTGCAGTTCCTCGACCTGATTCAGGAGGGCAACATCGGCCTGATGAAGGCCGTCGACAAGTTCGAGTATCGCCGCGGATACAAGTTCTCGACCTACGCAACGTGGTGGATCCGGCAGGCGATTACCCGCGCCATTGCCGACCAGGCGCGCACCATCCGCATCCCGGTGCATATGATCGAGACCATCAACAAGCTCATCCGCACTTCGCGTCAATTAGTCCAGGAGCTGGGCCGCGAGCCTTCCAGTGAGGAGATCGCGCGCAGGATGGATATCCCTGTGGCCAAGGTGCGCAAGGTGCTGAAGATCGCGCAGGAGCCGATCTCGCTCGAAACGCCGATCGGCGAAGAGGAAGACTCGCATCTTGGCGACTTCATCGAAGATCGCCAGGCGGTTTCGCCTTCCGAGGCCGTGATCAGCGTGAATCTGAAGGAGTACACTTCGCAGGTGCTGCGTACTCTGACCCCGCGCGAAGAGCGCGTGATCAAGATGCGCTTCGGCCTGGAAGATGGCTCGGAGCATACTCTGGAAGAGGTTGGGCAGAGCTTCCAGGTAACGCGCGAGCGCATCCGGCAGATCGAAGCCAAGGCGCTGCGCAAGCTGCGGCATCCCTCGCGCAGCCGTAAACTGCGGGCGTTTGTTGAGGGTGTGAAGGAACTGTAACGCGCAGCTCCATTGTTGCAGAAATTGTGATGCCGCAATCCATATGGATTGCGGCATTTTTGTATATCGCTATAGCTCTTTAAAATCCATATACATTTAGCTTTTGATAGAAGTGGTTGATATATAATCTGGCATATATTCTGGTAGGTAGAAGGAGACGCGCCATGCCTGCTGTTGCTGCTTCTGCCCGCAAGGGCAGAAGCGTTCGTTCTGGAAGAGAACGTGTTCTTGTCGAATTTTCCGAGAGTTTGCTCAAGCGGGCTGATGAAGCGGCCCGCAAGATGGATAAGAATCGCAGTGAATTGATTCGAACCGCCGTCGAGCAACTTCTGGATGGGATTGAGACGAAGAGATTTGAGGAAGAACTCGCTGCCGCATACGCCGCCAACGCAGAAATGAATCTTGCATTGGCCGATGAATTTGCGCATGTCGATGCGGAGACGTTTTGATGGCTTTGAGGCCACTTCGCGGCACGGTTGTGCTCGTCGATCTTGAACCGGTAGTAGGACACGAACAAGGCAGAACCAGGCCATGCGTTGTAATCCAAAACGACGTGGGCAACCGCTATTCCTCGACTACGGTGATCGTGCCGCTTACCGACGCGGCTCATGTGAAGAAGCCTTCCCCGATCTATGTGCTGGTCAAGAAGGGCGACGGCGGTGCGACAAAAGATAGCTACGTTCTTTGCGATCAGATCAGGACTGTCGATCAACGCCGCTTTCGAAGTGTCTTTGGAAGCCTCGCTCCAGAAACGATGTCCGCAGTCGATCGGGCTCTCTTGATCAGTCTCGGCTTGCCTTACAGTCCGGCCTCGGCCCTATAGATTCACCTCATACTGTTCCTGCTCCGGTGCTTTGAGACGGTGCTAGAATTCCGTTACCTTGGCTGTTATGTCTGACTCTGTCCCAATTTCAGAAGCTTCTCTGGAGATCGTCTTTTCGAACCGCCCGAGCCGGATTGTGGCGATCGATCAGTCGCCTTTTCTGATCGGGCGGGGCAGCGAAAATGGCAATCACCTGGCGATCGACGACTCGCGCATCTCGCGGAAATGCGCGGCGATTGTGCAGGCTGACGGCGCGTATCGGCTTCAGGACATGGGCCAGTTGCAGGGTGTCTTCGTTAACGAGGAAAAGGTTGCGGAGAAGCTCCTGTGCGATGGGGACACGATCCGGCTTGGCGTGGATGAGGGCTGCAAGCTGGTCTTCCGCATCGGCGCTGCGAAGCCTGTCATTGAGCATCTGTCCACGCAGGTTTTGCGCATGCCGGTGAAGGACGCCGCACCTTCCCCGGAGGGCCTGGGCAAGCTCAATATGCTGCTCGAAGCTACGCTGCTTCTGCATTCGCAGCAGCCGCTGGATGCGGTGCTGGGCGCGATGCTGGACCACGCGATCTTCATTACCAAGGCGGATCGCGGCATGCTGCTGCAGCCGGACGCTGCCTGTTCGCTCAAGGTACGCCTGGCGCACAACAGCAAGGGTGAAAGTCTTCCGCCGGAACAGATGAAGCCGAGCCGGACGGTGCTCGGACAGGCGCTCGCGAGCCAGTCGGCGGTGATCAATGAAGATGTGCATCTGGCCAATCTGAGCGTCCAGAGCGCGGATAGCGTGGTGTATCAACTGCTGCGCGCAACGGTGGTGATACCGCTCTACGGCACGCCGCGCGGCTTGGAGGAAACGTCTGAAGGTGTGCCGGAGCGTCAGCTAGTGGGCGCGGTTTATCTGGATTCGAAGCGCACCGCGGCGTTCTCCGCGCTTGACCGGCAGATATTGGATGCTCTTGCCGTGCAGGCGGCGAGCATTATCGACAACGCCAACCTGGTGGAGCGCGAACGCGAGCGGCAGCGGCTGGAGCAGGAGTTGTCCATTGCACGCGAGATTCAGCAGGCGCTGCTGCCGCAGGGGTTGCAGGATTATCCGCACCTCGTCATGACGGGTGTTCATCGGCCGTGCCATGAGGTGGGCGGCGACTACTTTGACGTGTTTCCCCTGAGCGAAGACCGCACGGCGATTCTGATTGCCGATGTCTCGGGCAAGGGGTTGGGGGCGGCGCTGCTCACGACCATGCTGCAAGGGGCGCTCTCAGGCATGACGCTGGGCGTCGATCCGGCGCGCGTCTTCCATCACATGAACCGCTTCCTTTGCGAACATGCCATCGTGGGCCGCTATGCCACGATGTTTTTTGGGATGCTTGGCCGTGACGGCACACTGGAGTTCATTCGGGCTGGGCATCCCTCGCCGCTGCTGTTGCGAGGCGGCGCGGTCAGCGATTTGTATAGCGGAGGGTCGTTCCCTGTTGGCCTGCTGGAGGAGGCGACGTTTACGACCACGACGATGCAACTGGAGCCGGGGGACACGCTGCTGCTGTTCAGCGATGGTGTGAATGAGGCTGAAGACGGGCAAGGGAAGATCTTTGGGTTTGCCAGGCTGCGGGAGGTTTTTGCAGATCACGCCAGAGACTCGCTCGACTCGCTGCAGCAGGCGATTCTCGGTGCTGTGGAGAGTTTTGCGCAGGGCGCGAGTCAATCGGATGATATTACGCTGCTGGCCGTTCGCTACAGAACTCCTGTCGATGCGTGAGGCTTGGCTTTTGAGCGCGGAATCAAGGGCTTACCGGCTGCTGTAACGTGGCTTTCACAGTGGGGCGCTAGCATGGCATTTCCTACCATCCAGAGCTGGCCAAGGGCGTGTCGGGTGCTGGAGTTTTTTCGAGGAAGCCGAAAGGATCTGCAATGAAGATCTCGACCGAAGCGATGGACGGCGACATTACACGAGTGGCGCTTGAGGGCCGTCTGGACATTGAAGGCGCGGCGCAAGTCGATATGAAGATGAACATTATGGCTGGCAGCGTGAAGTTTCTGCTGCTCGACTTGCAAGGCGTGAGCTTCCTCGGTTCAATGGGGCTTCGCTCGATTGTCGTCCCGGCGAAGAACGTGAGCCGCCGCGGCGGCAAGGTGGTCTTGTTCGCTCCCGTGCCCATGGTGGAAGAAGTTATCAAGTCCAGCAATATCGATCAGATTATTCCGATCCATCATGATCTTGCGTCGGCTGTCGCCGCGCTGCAGTAGTCAAGGCCGCGGACCGTAAGCGCATTGGGTAGGACTGGAAATGGGCATGCCCGAATCATCGGCACACACGCAGGAAGAGCAGCTAAACCTGAGCAGCAGGCTTGCCGAGCTGAACCGGGTGGCGCTGTGGGTGGAATCGCTGGCCGTTGAGCATGATCTTCCGCCCGAGCTTGTTTTCGCCGTCAACCTTTGCATGGAAGAGGCGCTGTCCAACGTGATTCGCCATGGGTACGGCGGCGAACCGGATCATGCAATTGCGATTCGTTGTTCGATTCGTTCGATTCGTTCGAGCCGGCAGCCGGCGGAGGGCGCTGGAGAACTGATATTCGCCATCGAAGATCGGGCTCCGCATTTCAACCCTCTTGAGGCTGTCCAAGCTGAGGCTGCTGCTTCTCAGACGCTCGACGAGATTGTGCCCGGCGGCCAGGGAGTACGGCTTCTACGCAAATTCGCGGGATCGGTCCTGTACGAGCCGCTGCCGGACGGGAACCGGCTTACGATTGGATTTTCGATTCCGCGGCATTAGGGCGAATCCAAATCCGAGTCTTGTTAGTCACGTCCTGTTCCGGCTTTTTCGCCGTCCACTGCAGGCGCATATCCGGGCTGTGTCCCGGTATACTGCCTTCACCGCCGTATCGGGAGAATGCTCTTGCGTCACTCTGCCTGGAAATCTTCGTTGCTTGCTCTCGCTTCATTTGCTTTGTCTGGCTATGCCGTCGCGCAAACGCCTGTGCCTACGCGCACGCCGACCATCGACCAGTCTTTGGAGATGCACAACGTCTTCTCGCCGCGCATCTCGCCGGATGGCAAGCATGTGGTCTACGAGCAGACGCGGACGGATTGGGATGCGAATGCTTTTGAGACGGAGCTTTGGCTGGCGGATACGGCTACGGGAGAAAGCCATCGGCTCACCGGCGCGGCGAAGACCAGTAATAATGCAGCGTGGTCGCCAGATGGCAAGTGGATCGCGTTTCTCTCCAACCGGCCAGGATCGCTGCCCAGCTCGCCCGCGGACAAGACGCAGCTTTACGTGATGCCTGTCGATGGCGGAGAGGCGCAGCAGTTGACCAAGATGGAGAATGGCGTCAAC
>Ga0302326_10016442_pt1 | contig 15490 bp, 3 predicted proteins | sample Palsa_T0_3_FD_202264 | JGI IMG/M metagenome (GOLD analysis project Ga0302326, IMG submission 202264) | Peat permafrost microbial communities from Stordalen Mire near Abisko, Sweden - Palsa_T0_3 | ecosystem: Environmental > Terrestrial > Soil > Palsa > Peat permafrost | place: Sweden: Abisko...
TGGGGACGGAGGTGACGGCAATGCCGCCGGACAGTTGCAGTTCGCCGGATGCGTTGGTGCCGCCGGTGCCAATGGTGACGCTGCCGGTGCCCAGTGCTCCGGCGCTGGCGATCGCCACTGTCCCGGCGCCATCATTGATGGTGGTCCCGCCGGAATAAGTGCTGGGCCCCGAAAGGGTCAAGGTTCCGGTGCCGGTCTTCACAAGGGCAAGCTGGCCGCTTCCGTCCTGAATCGTGCCGGAGAATGTGCTGGAGAGGTTTCCGCCACCGATCGTGAGCGTGGTCAAGCCGGTATTGCCTCGGGTGACGAGGCCACCGCCATTGAGGCCGCCGATGGTTTCGGTCTTTGCCGTTCCGGCGGTGGCGGCGCGAATGTCAAGCGTGGCACCGGAGAGCACGTTCACGTTGTTGGAATCGCCAATGGCATCGGTGCCGCCATTAACCAGCAGCATCGCGCCGCTGTCGATGGTGGAATCGCTGGCGATTTTTCCGGTGCTGTTGATCTGGAGCGTTCCGCTGGCAACGGTCGTCGTGCCGGAGTAGGTACTTGTCGCCGATAGGATCGTGGTACCCGACTGGTTGAATATGGTTGAGAGCGTCCCACCGCCATCGGCGAGAATGCCCGCGAGCGTGATGCCGCCGGTACCGGTGCCGTTGAAGGTCAGGGTCGTGGCCCCCGAGAGGGCGGCGATGCCAGTGTTGATCGTGAGGCTTTGCGTGTTGCTGTTGTTTGCCCAATTCTGACTTCCGTTGATCTGGACGGTTCCTGTACCGCTGATCGTCGCGGAGGAGTTGGAGGTTGATGTGATGGACACGCCGCCGCTGCCGACGGAAAGCGTGTGGCCGTTGGTATTGAGGACGGACGAAGTGATGCCGCCGGAGCCGACGTTGTAAGTCAGCCCGCTGATCGCATAGGTGGAGTCCAACTGCGTTGTCGACACACCGCTGCCGGTCGCATCAGAAGCGGTGAAGATCACGTTGGAGATCGAACCGGGCACTTGCTCGGCGTCGGTCGCGCCGGCCGAATCGGTGGACCAGTTACTTGTGCCGACCGATGCGCCATCGCCCCAGTTGTTGGCGGTGTCGCTGGTCGCGGAACTGCCCAGACCGGTCCAGTAGGCGGTGGCCGGCGTCGCATTGCCGGTCACGCCGACGAGCACGGCGTTTGGGGTCGGCGTAGTTACATTGAAATGGAAGAAACCGAGAGTCGGCGAATTGTTGGTACCGATGGTGAAGTTGGAGGCGGACAAGTTGCCGCCGGCGGCGGTCAGCACCGTGTAGGAGGCTCCGGGGGTGATGCTTTGGCCCGCAGGCGCTTCGACATTGATCGTGTTTGTGCCCGAAACCGACGCGCTGCCGGTGGTCGTGATGCGATCAGAGGTTGTGCCGTTTCCAAGTTCCATGTTGAGCGTGGAGCTGGTCAGGGTAAGTGTGCCGGTTGCGGCAATCGTATTGGTGGCGTTGTCCGTCATGTCGATCGTGCCAGCCGTCGTGATGGCACCGCCCACATTCATCGCACCGATGATTTGAAGATCCGCGCCGCTGGAGACGCTGATGCCTGAGTTTGTTTTGGTATCGGCCAGCACGAGTGTGCCGGCGCCGGCGGTAATGCTGCCGCTGAACGCGTTGGTGTTGGACATCGTCCAGATACCGGTGCCGGCCTTGGCGATGGATACCGTCCCGCCGCCATCCTTGACGGTACCCGTGATCGCACCGTTGCCAACACCCTGCAGCGTGACGGTGCGGCTGCCGCTTGCCGCCTCAAGAGCCACGCCCGCGGTGGTTGCACCTGTCGCTGAGCCGGTCAGTGTCAGGGTGTTGGCGTCAGATTGGATCTCGAAGGTTCCGCCGCCGGAGTTGGCGCTCACGGTGCCGGTTAGAACGTTATAGCCGCTGATGTTCTCGATGCCGACCGAAGCGGTGTTGCGGCCGCTGAGGGTGATGTTATTGGGGAGAGTGCAGCCGGCGGTGAGTTCGAGTCGCGCGGTCGTCCCGTTGCCGGCCGTACCGATGGTCACCGTGCCGGTGCTGAGGGCGGAGTTGGCGCTGGCGCGCAGCACCGCGGGTCCGGAGGCGCTACCGATTATGGTGGTTCCCGTATAGCTGCCCGTGCCGGTGAGGAGCACTGTTCCGACACCGTCGACGCTGAGGTTACCGGCTCCGGTCAGATTGCCGTTGACGATGATCGACTCGCCGCCAGTCATGTTGTTTTCAAAATCGGTGTTGCTCCAGAGCTCGATATTGGAGTTGATGTTCTGGGATGCGGTGCTTGCAGCGGTGGCTTGAACGACAACGCCAGAAGAACTGGTGGTTGCCAGTTGGATGTTGGTGCCGGATGAGCCGAGAGTGTAAGCCGTCGTTCCGCTCAATGTGCCGGTCGATAATCCATCGAAAGTAATTCCGCCGAACAATTGCCAGGCGCTGGTTGTGATAGCCGCCGTCGCCGCGGTGCCGACCCTGCCGAGGGTGGCGACCTCATTGCCATATTGCGGGACGCCCGCCGTCCAGTTGGCCGAGGTGGTGAACGACCCACCACCGTTGACGTTCCATGCTGATGGCGCGTCATTGCCGGAGTTGATTTGCCAGGCGCGGACCCAATTGACCTTCATCGTGTCGGTGTGGCCCACGGGCCATTGGGAGAGACTCGGGGTGCCCGGCCAGCCACCGACGGCATAGTCGAAGATCATGTACATGGACGCCATCTGGGAGACAGACGATCCGGTGTAGGAACTGACTTCTGAGCCGTCGAGGTAAAAGGCAACGCTGGTGTTGGCGACCCATTGCATGCCGAAGGTGTGATAGGCCAGACTGAGGTTGCTGCCTGTGGAAACCACGCCCGCACCGGCGGCGTCGGCGCCGCTCGAATTCACGTAGTGGTAATTCGTGTTGTATTGGGTGTCTTGCAGACCGTCGGTTCCGCCGTCGGTCGTGTTCGGATACTCCATGATATCCGCTTCAGGCGGCCAGCCGGTGTACAGGCCCCAGAACGCCGGCCACGATCCGACGGTGGTCGGAAGCTGGATGGAGGCCTCAATGTATCCACTGGAAAGGTTGAACTTGTTATAGCTTGAGATCGAGCCGGACGAAAAAGAACCGGTCGAACTCGGGCGAGTCGCGGTGAGTGTCAGGACGCCGTTGCCAACGCTTACCTCACTTGCGGAGGCGGTGGAGTCGCTATTGGGCATCGTCCAACTGGGGCTGGCCGCGCTCCACTTGGACGTATCCAGGGAAGTGCCGTTAAATTCGTCGGCGAAGACGAGGCGGTAAGAAGAGTTGGGCGGGCTGGCAAACGCGAGCGATCCGAGACCGACGCAGCCCGTCGCCGCGAAGAGAACGGATGATCGTACGTGTCGCTTGCTCGTCATTGGAGAGTTCCGCCGGCGAGACAATCGCCGCCGGCGACACGACGAACGCATTGCCGGCGGCGGCGGAGGAAAATCGGATCTGATCGATCAGGCGTTGCCCGCTCCATCTGCCGGCTTATTGCGGCGACGCCGGCGCATCATCATGATCCCGCCCAATCCCAGCAGACCCAGCGTGCCCGGCTCGGGCATGACGGCGTTGCCCACATAGTCCACTTCGCCGTTGTAGGTCGATCCCGTCACGGGGTTCCCCGCGTTGGTCGGGTCGGCTTCGGAGAAGGCAAACGTAATGTCGTTGTTGTGGGCCACCGTGCTGTAGATGTCCCCGAAGTCGATCGTCCCATTGGCGGGGATGTTGATCGTGTCGTACGTGCTGGCCGTTCCCTGCTTGAGCTTGCCGTTATTCGATCCCTCGGCCAGCGTGCTGGTGTTGTCCAGGATCGTGGCCCACAGCTTGTAATTGGTGGCGTTGCGGAACGTGGTCTGGTTCCCCAGCGTCGTGCTGCTGGGCTGAGACAAGAGCCGTTCATTCAGATCCGTATTCGGATCACCCGAATCGAGCAGATTGCCGCTCTTGTCGAAGATGTCATAGCCGGTGAGTGCTGTTGTCGCCGTCGCCAGGGCATACACATCGCCGGTGACGGTGTTCACTTCCAGCTTTAGGTCGGTCGCCGCGTCGGGACTGAACGAAAGAGCGGCAGTCTTGAGCGCTGGTCCAACCGCCACGCTGCCGCTGGCGGTTGCGTTGAAGTTGGCGATGACCGCGTTGTAATCGGCCAGACCAGTGTTTGAGCCCGGATGGAACGCGCCCTGCGACCAGAGCGTGCCGGTGTTCAGGTTGGCCACGACCGCGTTGTAGTCACCCAGACCCACCGTGCCGGTGAGGAGGGCATCGCCCAGGAGCGTGTACTTGACCAGCACGGTTCCGCTGGAGACGGTCTGGCCATCAAAGGTGGACAGATGCACCGCGCCGGCTGTCGCATAACCCAGGCCGTAGGTCGTCGGCTTGGCCGCGGCGGAACTGCTGGTGATGCCGGGCTGATTCCAGGCTCCGCCGTTGTAGGCATTGGTGATGGCTGATTGAACTGCCGAGAATTGAGTGGTGTCGGTGACGATCAGGTCGTTATTCTGCAGGTTCAGGGTGCCGCTGTTGGCCAGGTCGGTGAGGATGCTGGTGGCCGTGGTGGTGCCGGGGCCGGCGCTATCGGCGATGGTGACGGTCGAGCCGGAAGCGATGGTAAGCGAGTTCTGACGAACGTGAGTGGCAGTTAGCGCGGTGCCGGCCGCAGTAAGCGTGCCGGTGCCATCGACGGTTCCAACGGTGTTGGTCCCGGAAGCGGAAGTGAAGTTCGTCGTTCCACTTGAAGTGATGGCGACAGTGGAGAGCAAGGCATTTGGCGCAGCCACGACCAGACTGGCGGTTCCCACGGTGATAGTGGTGGAGTCGGCCAATGCTCCGGTCACATCGAGAGTGCCTCCGGATACCGTGGTGCCGCCGCTATAGGTGCTGGTGCTGCTAATTGTCAGCGTTCCGGTACCCAGGCTGTCGGCGAGCGTGAGGGTGTTGCCTGCGCCGACGAGGGGGGTGGCGAAGGTCACCGCTTGGCCATTGGTATCGATGATGAATTGCTGACCGGTGGCGGTGCTGAATCGGCCGGAGTAATCATTGTTATTGAGACTGGAGAACTGCAGGGTGCCGCCAAGCATAACGATCGACCCGGGATTGGAGGCGGCGGATGTGCCCAGAGGCCCGGAGGTGCCCGCACTTTCGGCCGAATCCAAATTCAGGATACCGGCGGCAAGGGTTGTCGTTCCCGTGTAGGTATTTTCTCCCTGCATGGACAGCACACCTGTGCCGATCTTGGTGAAACCGCCACTGGAGGTGCCGTCGCTGACGACCGCGGCGATGTCGAACGTTCCCGCGCCGCCGATATTGATGTTCGTGCCGGTGAGTGAAAGCGAGGAGAGTATCGCGACCGGTTCCGTGCCCACGAAGGGGGGGCCACCGTTAGCGAACGTCACTGTTGGGGCGGTGGTGTAGCCGCTGCCAGGTGCCGTCACCGTAATTGAGCTGGCAGCGCCGCCTGATGCATTAAATGAAGCAGCGGCGGCCCCGCTGGAAAATACGAGAGTACCACTGCCGGTTGCTGCGTCACCGCCATCGGTGTAGTCGACTTCGGCAACGCCGTTGCTCAGGGTCGTTGTACCGGAGCTTACCGTGAGGGTTGCGGTATTTGATCCGGTTCCGCCCACGAGGTTGATTGGTTCGTTGACGGTGGTAGCGCCGCTGAGGTCAAGCGTTGCGGGGCTTCCCGCGCCGCCTACCGTGGTGGCGCCTGAATTATTGATGGGATTTGGGCCGCCGAATCCGAGTGAAGTGTTGTTGCTGGCCACGAGCGTGCCGCTGTTGACGAAGGTTAGGCCGGAGTAGTTGTCCGCTCCTGAAATCGTCAGCGTTCCTGTGCCGACTTTAGTCAGCGCGAGAATCTCCGGTACGGCACCGCCGCCGTCATTGATGTTTCCGTTCCAGGTGGTGCTGGTATTCAGATTACCGATCTGTAACGTAGCCGTGCCGCTGACGGAGTTACCACCACGAATCAGTGGGATGGCGCTGGTTGTACCAGTGCCGGTGAGTGATCCCATCTGATAGGTCAAAGTTCCGCCTGTAGCCATCACAAAGCCCTGAGAACTTCCCTGAGCCACGTCCATGATGTAGGCAGCGTTTGCACTGGTGGAATTGGAAAATGTCACCGTTCCGACGGTCGTGGTGGCAGCGGGCTCGAACGCGGTCGATCCACTGGTGGAGTTGTGGATGTAGGTTCCGGTGAATCCGCTTGCATCGCCAAAGTCCGGGATGCTTGCGGCACTATTCATCGTGACGAGGCCCGCGCCAGTGAGCGTATCGGTGAATGTTAAGCCCGCGGTGAGATTCAAAGTTGCGCCGGAGTTGACGACAAGGCTGGTAGTACCGGCACCGGGGTTCACGGTCGTCTGCAGGGTGCCGGCGTTGACGATGGTTCCACCAGTATAGGTGCTCGCGCCGGTGATGATGAGCGTTCCGCTTCCGTTCTTGGTCAGGCTTAGACTGCCGCCGTTGTCGGTGATGACACCGCCGACGGTGAGCGCGTTGGTGCCATTGGTGGTAACGATTCGATTGCCGCCCAGCGTGACGGTGCCGGTGCCCAGATTGAGAGCAGCGGTGCCGCCGTAGATGAAATCGCCGTTCCAGGCCTGCAAATTGTTTGTGGCCAGCGTGACGCCGACCGTGCTGTCAATGGTTCCACCCGTGATGGTGAGAGTGCCGGTACCGATTGCGTTAGTGCCGTTGATGAACAGTGTGCCCGAGCTCAGCGTGGTGCCGCCGCTGTAGCTGCTGGCGACGCTCAATGCTTCGGAGCCGCCGCCCATGATTGTCACTGAACCGCTGCCGCTGATGGCGGAGGAATCGGCGTTGGCGCCAAAGCGGTTGTAAACCAGCGAGCCGTTATCTGTCACCGCGGACGTGCTGGCGATCGACCCATCATTTCCCGTCGTGTTATTGCCCAGTTGTAGCGTGCCGCCGCTGCTGATGTTTGTCGCGCCGGAGTAATTGTTGACGCCCAGCAGGGTCGTCGTCCCGGCGGTCGTGGTGACCGAGGAGGTTCCGGTGATGACGCCGGTGTTGCTCTCTGTCAGGTTTGAAGCATTGCTGATTGCCGTGCCGCCGCCAGAGCCGAGGGTGCCGTTGAGAATAACGGTTCCGTTGCTTACCGTGGTTGCGCCGGTGTAGAAGTTGGTGTTGTTGATCGTCACAGTTCCCGTGCCGGCCATGAGCAAGCCGCCCGTACCGGAAATCCCAAACGGACCCGAAAGGGTGTAGGCGAGCGTTCCGTTGTTAAATTCGGTCGAAGTCGGGACGACATTCGCCGCCGTAATATTCACGATGCCCGTGTGGGCCGTATCATCGAACAGCACCGCATCGCCGGCTTGGAAATTGGTTGAGGCGCCGCCGGAAACCAATTTCCAGTTGCCCAGTGAGCCGGTCGATCCAAGCATCCAGGAACTGCTGTCCAGCCCCGTCCACTTCGGGCTGTTGCCGGTGACATACAACGCAAGTTCCCCGTCACCGGGATCAGTTGCCAGAGCGGCCATCTCGCGGCCGGACAATCCGGTGACGGTGCCCAAAACAAAGTCGGCGAATGAAGGTGATCCCGAGTAGCTTCCGTCGCTGATGAGATCATAGTAGGTGTTGACATTGAGCGCGCCCAAACCGTTTGCATTGACGGTAACGGAATGGGCGGTACCGCTAGTTTGCAAAGCGCCGCTCACCACCATCTCAGCAGTCGTCGTGCTTCCGCCAGCGAGGTTGAAGCTTGCCACACCAGCGCCGAGGAACTGCAATGAGGCGAGCGTGAGAGGGGAGGAACCGCCGTTGCCGTTGGCGACGATGCCGCCCGTGCCGGCTCCGACCGTAACCGCGCCCACGCTGCCCGTGCCGTCGAGCGTGCCCGTTGTCAGCGTGATCGCCGGCGTCGAGGCGACGGTGCTAGTATAGACGAATTTTGCGCCAGAGCCGTTGATGGCGATGCCGGTGGTGCTGTTGATCGAGCCGGTGCCGCCAATCACCATGGTGCCACCGGAAATGGTGGTGGAACCTGAGTAACTGTGTGTGCCGGTGAGGGTGATCGTTCCGGAGCCGATCATGCTGACGTTGCCGCCGCCGGAGATGGGGTAAGCACCGCTTGCTGAGCCGGCGGGGTCGTAGACCAGGTTGCCGTTGTTGACCACGCTCGCGGTGGCGGTCAGGCTGTCGTCATGACCGGCCGCGCGGCTGCCCAACTGCAATGTGCCGGAGTTGATGGTGGTCACACCTGTGTAGGTACTGCTGCTCCCGGCGAGTACCCAGGTACCCGATCCAGACATTGTGAGCGATCCGGTATCACCACTGGGTTGAATGATGGCCAAATCCATCACACCGTTTCCAGCGCCCTGAAGCGTGATGGTCTTGCCACCGCTGGGGAACGTCATGGCACCGGTATTTGAAAGCGTGAGCGTGCCACTGTCGGACTGAATCGTGTAAAAAGAACCACCCGTTCCCAGACCAAAGGCACCGCTCAGTGTGTTGTTGCCGCTTACGCTTTCGATTCCAACGCCACCGGCGGAACCGGGGGCCGTCGCTCTAGCGGGGAAATTGATCGGATTATTCAAACTGATCCCGCCGCTGAGTTGCAAGAGAGCCGTGCTGCCATTACCCGTGGTATCGAACTGGACGGCGCCAGTACCCAGTCCCTGGGTCGCGGTGACAATAACAGTCTCGGCGCCGGCAGCAGCGCCGATGGTGGTTTGGCCTGTATAGTTATTGCTGGTCCCGCTAATGGTCAAGGTGCCGCCGCCAGAGGCCGTGAGTCCCATCGCGCCGGTGAGTGTGCCGGAAAAGGTGGTGTTGCTTGTGCCGAAATCGGTCAGGGTGGCAGCCGCGCCGGTGTCGGTGATGGTACCAGCGCTGGAGCCGCCATCGGTCAGGGTTCCGACCTGGATGGAGAATCCTTTCAGATTCAGCGTGCCGCCGCTGACTGTCAGGCCGCCCGTGGTGGCGCCCAGAGCCGTGGTTGAACCCAGAGTCAAGGTTCCGCCGGATAAAGTTGTGCCGCCGGAATAGCCGTTGCCAACCGAGAAGGTTTCCGAGCCGGACCCTTCCACGGTCACGGAACCCGTGCCAGTAACCGCATATCCATCCGTGTAGGTACCGACGCGATCGTAAATCAGCGAGCCGTTGTCGGTCAGACTGGCGGTGCTGCCGATGACACCGTCTTGGCCACCGGTGTTGTTGCCAAGCTGCAACGTGCCTGAGGTGATGGAGGTTGCACCGGTGTAGCTGTTGCTGGTAAGGAGTGTCACCGTGCCGCCGCCTGTGACGGCAAGTGTTCCGCTGCCGGCGATGCCGAATCCGCCGGCGCTGGAAATGGTGTAAGACAGGGAGCTGTCGTTGTTGAACGTTGTCGAACTGGGGGTGACATTGGCCGCCGAGATGTTCACCTGTCCCGGGTGCAGGGCACCCAAGCCGGTGTCATCAAAGAGCACCACATCGCCACTAATGTAGTTGGTGGGCGTACCGGCATTGACCAACTTCCAGTTATCGTTTGGGCCGGTTGATCCGACCACCCAATTGTTGTTGTCCAGGCCCGTCCACTTGGGGCTGTCAGGCGAGGCGCTTACGCTGAGCGTGAGGAAGCCGCCGCTGAGGCCGAGGGTGAGTGATCGGGGCCCGTATCCAGTTACCGCGCCGATGCTGAAATCAGTTGTTCCGCCGGTAAGGGCGCCGCCATATTGAATGAGGTCGTAAGTGTCTCCTGCCGTGAGCGCGGCGATTCCGGTGACGTTGAGCGTGATTTCTCCGCCGCCAGTGTTAGCCGTGGTTAGAGCGCCGGTAACGGCCATGGCTGGAGAGGTTAATGTTGAGCTGCCAGGAATGGTCAGGCTGGCGGTGCCGGCGCCGTTGAACTTGAGCGAGCTGAGCGTCAAAAGGGCATCCGAACTGGCGTTGGCGACGACACCGCCGGTGCCGGCGCCGACAGTCACACTACCGACCGAGACCGCCCCGCCTCCGAGGAGTGTGCCCTTGGTAACGGTGATCGCGGGTGTTTCGGCAGTCGTGGTGTTGGACGGAACAAAGCTTGCACCGGTTCCGTTGATCGTGATGCCGCTGGTTCCGTTGTCGACACCGGTGCTGCTGAGGAGCAATTCGCCGCCGCTGATGAGGGTTGCGCCGGCGTACGTGCTGGTTCCGGTCAGCGTTGTGGTGCCGGCACCGGTAAAGGTGAGACCGCCGGTGGTGCTGTTAGCCGTGGGTGTTCCGGCCGTTGCCGTAGCCACGGTGCTTGCTCCGCCGCCGACGAGGGTAACTGTTGGAGCCGAGGTGTAGCCGGTGCCCGCATTGGTGATAACGAAGCTCGAAATCGTGCCGCCGCTCATAACCGCGTAGGCGGTTGCGCCCGTTCCGCCGCCGCCGCTGATAAAGACGAAAGGAGCCCCGATATATCCGGAGCCACCGCCGACGCTGGGCGTGATTGTGGTGACGCCGTTGCCCGTGGGAGCGAGCAGGCCATTGCCGATGGTGATGCCCGTGCCGCTGTTATCGATCGTGCCACCGTTGCCATAGACCGTCACCGCGCCGACGTTGGCGGTCAGGAAGGTGCTGCCGGCATTGGTGGCGGTGGCCTTGAGGTCGCCGCCATTGAAATTCACCAGTGCCGTGGCGTTGGCAGAGCCGCCGAAAATGCGAGCGACCGTGAGGGTACCGTTGGTTAACAGGTTGACTTCATTCTCTATCGCGGACTGAACCGTAAAGTCGATCCCGCTGGTTGCACTACTTCCCCCGGTCACCTGTGCCGCGCCCAACCCGCCGCCGACGTTGATCACCTCCGCACCGGTGCCGGTGTATCCCATTCCCAGGTTGTCCGCCACTGTGCCCACGTTTAGGCTCACCGTTCCGCCGGTAACGTTGAGGAGCCCGTAATTGGCCCCCGAGCCGTTGCCTCGGCCCATGTTGAGGCCGCCACTGATCGAGACCGTTCCGCCGCTGACATCCATAACACCGACGGTGCCGTTCGCCCGGGCGCCTATGTCCATCGAGGTCGAGGTGAGCGTTCCGCCCGAGAGCGAATAGTAGCCGTAGCCGGCGGTTCCGGTGCTTGTCGTCCCACCGAGCGAGATGTCCTTGTCGGCGGCGGCGGCGCCAGTGCTGTTGGCGGTGTCGGTGAGGGTCAAGGTACCAGCGGTTTGGTAGACGGCACCCCCGGCGAGCGTGCCGGTTCCGTTACCCACCGAGAGGTCGAGGGCGGTGACGTTGCTGGAAATGTTCAGGGTTGCTTCGCTGCTGGCAATGCTGCCCACGCCCAGGATGCCGCCCGTGGTGCCGGTACCCGTGCCGTCTATATTGACTGCCGTGGTGCTGAAGTTGAAGGTTCCACCACCGGCCAGAGTGAGGGCTTCGCCCGTGCTGGCGGCCGTGATGCCGCCGGTGAAGCTCAGCGTGCCGCCCGCGGATTGGGTGTAAACATTCGCGGCGCCGAGATTGAGGGTCCCACTGAATGTGTTGGTGCCGGAGGTGTTGGTTGCGTAGATGGCGCTGAGCGTTCCGTTGCCGGTATCGTCGAGCGTGAGAACGGAGCTGTTGGTCGCCGATAGCGCGTAGCCGGAGACGGTGTAGTCTAACGCTCCGATTGTTCGTGAAGCGCTGAGATTGGGATTGGCAGTCTCGGTGGCGTTGAATAATGCGACGTCCGTCGTCGCGCCGCCGGGAACGGTGTTGGGGGTCCAATCGGTCGTGGTGTTGAAATCTGTGCCGGAATTGTTCCACGTGTAGGTGGCGGTTGCACCCTGAGTGAAGCTTCCGGTAAAGGCAGCGACTCCCGCGACGGCCGCAAGAAGCTTCATCGTTCTGCGCGAGGAAGCGCGGCGCGGCGTTGCCGCAAATGGGTGATGCGAATTACCACGCCGAGAATCGACGCTGGTGGAATAGGACCGCCGAAGAACCCGATGAGCCGCCATTTTTCTCCTCCGCAGAAACCACCTTGGACATGCCGCAGGAGCAATGTAATGCGAGCGATAATAATGTCAACTATTTACACAGAGATTTTTCGGCATTTTATGTAACTTACATTTTGGGGCCGCGCAACGGCCAGCGGCTAACTTCGCTCGGTATGGCGAGCGGGCGAACAGCGGCTCAATGACATCCGCCTTTCTTTCTTGAATCCCACCAGAATGATTGAGGAAAGAGGCCCGCCAGTTTCTCCGCCGAATTTGTTGGTCAGCTGGGGCGGTCACGTCGAGTTCGTACCTGTTTCATACATTCGGGTAAGCTCGGATCACACCCAACAGCAGAAATGTAGCCGAATCAGAAGATCCGCGCGGTCCGGAGCCCTCTCTACAATGAAGCCGGCGGCAAAACCAGTCGCGGTGCCACCTGGATAATCAGCGGCGGTCCGTGGGGCCGCTCGATGCGATTGAGCAACCTGCTCACGCAGCGGTAGCCGATTTCTTCGCTTCCGATATCGATGCTGGCCGGCCTGGGGTGCATGCCGGCTAGCCGCGCTTCTTCGGCATCGCAGGAGACCACTTTCAAATCGGTGCCGGCACGGATGCCGCGCTCGGCCAGAAGCGGATAGACTTGCGAAGTTGTTTCATCGTTCCCGATAAACAGCCCATCAGGCCTGGATTTGTCGCGCGCGAGCTGATCGATCAAATCGGGCAAATTCTGGGACGTAACGACACGCCCGCCATACGGCGCCACCATCTTTTCGTTTTCTACAACAGCGTACATCGCCGGGGTAACCGCGTCGTCGAAAGAGCTGTTTAGGAATGATTGGCCGCGCAGCCGCATCAACGCCCAATCGGGATTGGCCGTAAGAAATGCGGGGCGTTCGCATCGAAGACTCTTCAGATGGGAATACGCCAGGTGTCCGATTCCCAGATTGTCCGGCGCCACGTGATCGATTCCGCCAAGCGCGGTTCCAATTCCCATGGCCCACACGATTGGGGCGTATTTTCGCATCGCCTTGAAAGTGGCCTCATACATCGCAATCGGGACGTAGCTGGAGAGGAACACGATCGCGCCATCGATCTGTCGATCGACCAGTAAGGGGCTGGGCTTGGCTGCGTCGGACATCTCACCGAGGATCAAACGGAGCTCATGCGAGTTCGCGCCGCGCTGAATTCCGCCCAACACCGACGCTATGACCGGCCGCATCAGCCAGGGCTGGCCAAGCCCGATGGTGATGACGGCAATGTTTCCCGTCTTGAGCGCGGCCGTTCGTATGCCGGTTCGCTTGCGTGCCGAGCGCGTGCGCATACGAGTGTAATTGAGTTCAACCATCACCGCGCGCACCTGCGCGACGGTCTCGGCCCGAACGCCGGGCAGGCCGTTCATGACCCGGGAAACGGTTGCCGTCGAAACACCAGCGGCTTTTGCGACATCGACGATGGACATAATCTGATTCAAGTCCCGGCTGGCACATCGACCATACCGGGTATACTTTCCGAATGTACTTTCCCTGACTTTACGTTACATTGCAAATATAAGATTGGATATCGAATCTGCGGATCGGACGATAAAGTGCTAATCATCCAGTCTTTAAGACGAATATGTCGCCACGTTAACCAGCGGAATTTACATGGTGGACAGGCCACTTCGCATATTGGGTGGTTCCCTGCACTCTGCGCGAATACATCGCCCATCCTGGCGGTTTCAGCTAGCGAAGTCGCTTTGCATCGCGGCGATGACTCTTTGCCTGGCCTCGCCACCGACATCAGCGCAAACGCTCAACGGCACCGTCAGTTTCATCCCCGTGACCACCAGTGCCTACGGGGCCGATTCCATCAATTCAAGCGCAATTACCCTGAACAATCTGGTTACGATCGGCGCCTACCAGTTCATCACCTACTACAACAACTCGGATGATATCATGATTGGCCGGCGCGCCACAGGTTCATCAACCTGGACATTTGACAACACCACGTACACCGCCAACCAAATCACCGACGGCCACGATATGATCGCCATCGCCGTGGACAGCAATGGCCAGATGCACATGTCCTGGGGAATGCACAACAACACTCTCAATTATGTGATCTCCAGCAACTCCGTTCTGGGCACCACATTCGCGCCGACGTTTGTCACGCAGACGTCGACGAACAATCCCACTTTGTTTTCGCAATTGTCCTCAGTCAATCAGGTGACCTATCCGACGTTCTATTATGCGCCCGATGGCAATCTGATTTTCTCCTACCGCGACGCCGCCGCGGCCACGGGCGGGGGTTCGGGTAACGGCAACACCCTCCTGGCCGCCTTTAACCCCACCGCAACGGCATCGCCCTCCACGCCCGATAGCAAGTTCTCCACTGTGGAGCTCTGGAATGGCGGACAAACCAGTGTCAACGCCTATCCCAACTCCATGGCATTTGATTCCAGCGGAAATCTTCTGGCAAGCTGGACCTGGCGCGCCTCGCCCGATTGGCGGACCAATGAAAACATCATGTACGCGCAGTCCCCAAATGATGGAACGACCTGGTACCAGCAGGGCGGCTCGACGCAATACACGCTGCCCATTATTTCCAGTACGTCAAACGGCGGCAGCGCGCAGCAGGTGGGGCAGGCGATCGAGAATCTCCCGCAGGGCAGCGAATTGATCAATCAGACCAGCATGGCGGTCAGCACGACAGGGCTTCCGGTAATCGCAACCTGGTGGGCTCCGGGATGGACTCCCACCAGTTCCACGGCCGGGTCGGGAAATCCCAACCGCCAATACATGGTCGTCTATTACAATGGCTCAGCCTGGAAAACCTCGCAGATCAGCAATCGTACTTCCGACACATTGACCAATACGATCGACGACTCCAGCGGCGCCGACGTCGGTGATATGGGCCGGCCGGTCGTCCTGATCGATAAGCAAAACCGAGTGCTGGTCATCATGCGGGATGAAGACAACGGCGTGAACGTCGCCGGCGCTTACTCCTCCGGCAATTCCGGCAACAACCTGACGCTGGCGTACAGCACCAACTTGTTCACCAGTTCCACTCCGACATGGACGCACGTCACGCTCGATACCGCCAACATGGGTGATTACGAGCCCAGCTTTGATTTGAAGCTATGGGAATCGTCAAATATTCTGGATCTTTTCTACGAGCCCAACAGCTTCGACGGCCAAACCGCGGGTGATGTGCAAATCCTGCAATGGAACGAATCGGCGTACTTCGATTCACTTCCCGAGCCGGGACCCGCGTTGTTGCTGTCAATTGGCGCTGCCCTGATGCTGATGCGCCCACGCCGGCTATCCGTGCGTCCGGCACCGCTGGTGTGAAGCCAAAAGGCTCGGTGCGGCTTGGAACGTCGCAATAAGAGCAGGACGAAAACACGATGTAGGGATTTTACATGGCGGATGGCGCGCTTTCGGTAGCGGGAAGCACGTTTCGTTTAGATGGCCGGCCCTTGCGGTTGATGGGCGGAGCATTGCACTATGCCCGTATTCCCCGACCCTACTGGCGCGATCGTCAGTCCAAGCTGATCGACTTAGGGTGCAACACGGTCGAATCCTACGGGTTTTGGAACGCCCACGAGCCCTATCCCAGCCGCTTTGAGTTCAGTGGAATGCT
>Ga0302326_10016445_pt1 | contig 15488 bp, 10 predicted proteins | sample Palsa_T0_3_FD_202264 | JGI IMG/M metagenome (GOLD analysis project Ga0302326, IMG submission 202264) | Peat permafrost microbial communities from Stordalen Mire near Abisko, Sweden - Palsa_T0_3 | ecosystem: Environmental > Terrestrial > Soil > Palsa > Peat permafrost | place: Sweden: Abisko...
TAACGAGAGAAGCGTCCGCCCGCCGCTGATAGGCCTGGCGGAAGATGTTGCGTTGCCCGGTGGTGAAGTTGGTTTCATAGGGGTCAGCCTGGCTGTTGTTCGAGCCATCCGGAATGGCACCCCCAAGATCGCCGGGATTCAGCAGTGGAACCGCAAAGCAATTGGCCTTGAGGAAGGTGTAGTTCTCGTTGACCTGGGTGAACGCGCCGGAGTGGCCGGTTGTGGCGGTTCTTGCGTTGCAACCATTGGCAAGCGGCACAATCGGATTCGTGATGCCGTCATACACGCTGTAATAGATGCTGGCGACGGCACCCGAGTAATCGATGACGCTGAAAGGCTGCCCGCTCTGAATAACGGTGATTCCTTCCAGCGCCCAACCATTGGCTAGTTTTCCTTCGACACTTGATTTCGCGAAGAAGTCGGGTACCTGGTAGACGTAATTGAAATTAACAACGTTGGTGCGGTCGTAGTCGGCGGAGCCATACCCGCTGCGAAGATTGAGCGGGTTGTTGCCGTTGTAGAACAGGCCCATGGCGCTCTGTTCGTCGGTCGCGTGGGAATAGGTGTACGAGAAGCCAACCTGCAGCCCTTTGCTCATCCGCTTTTCCACATGCACTTGCAAGGCGTTATAGGAGGCTACTCCGGCTGCCTTGTAATCGATCGACTCAGCCGCGTACCCAATGTAGGGAACACGCAGATCGACGTTGCCGCCCTCATAGTTGGACAGGTATTGCTGTCCATTGGGCAATGTCTGGAAGTTGAAGTTGTTATCGACAGGGGTGTAACCGTACGTGTAATTCTGACAGGCAAGCCCTGGGCAATTGACGCCGCTGGTAGGCGAGGCCACATAAGGCTGATTGAGCGGGACCGGGATCACTTGGTGGCGGCTTACCGTGCCGACGTAGCCGATATCGATGGCGACGTCATTGCGGGGCTGCCATTGCATATCGAGGGTGTAATTGATCGAATACGGAAGCTTGTTCTTCCGATCATAGACGCCGATGGAGTAGGGTGCCGCATCGTCATTGGTGATGGCGTTTGCGTTGGGAAGGTAGTTTGTGATGTCGGTCGCCTTACCGGTCGGTGCGGGGCCCAGCGTACTGCCCCAGGGGTTGTTGAGATTGGCTACGTTCAGCGCGCAGGTTGGGATATAACCGTTGTAGAAAATCGACGGTGCGCAGGTTTGCGCATTCACGAACGGTGGAGACTGGCTGACGCCAAACGGGCCGCCGGTGACCGACCCGATTGCGTAGCCGGGAGAGAAGTAGGTGTAAAGTTCGCCGCGATCGTAGTAAAAACCAGTGCCGCCCCGGAAGACGACCTTGCCGTCATTCTGCGAAGGCGTCCAGGCAAAACCAAGCCGTGGCCCAATGCCCCATTGACGCCCGGTGAGCGTCGTATTGCTTACGCCCTTGGTGCCCTGGGCGTTGTTGCCGGCGATAATGAAGCCGTTGTTCGTGATGGTGTCCGAGGTTGAGCTATAGCTGTATAGGGATGGGTCGAAGTTGAAAACGCGCCCATATTTCTCCGAGAGTGCGCCGTTCCAATCGTAGCGAATGCCAGCGGTGATGGTTAAGTTAGAACGGAGGAGGTACTTGTCCTGCAGGAAGAACCCGGTTTGCGGGGCGCGGTAATAACGATTGGCGTTGCCCTGAAGATAGGTGGTGACCCGATAGTCGTCGTTGGTGGTCACAAATCCCTGCACGAACTGGCCAAAGTCGGCTGTCGCTACGGTACCGCTGCCGGTGCGGAGGTCGCGGGCGTTCAGTTGGGTATATTCATAACTCCCGCCGAAATTGACAGTGTGTTTTCCGAGCGACCAGATGGCGTTTGCGGAAGGCATCCAGCGGTTCTGGAAGACGCCGGTCAAGGACGCCTGGGCATTGGGATCGAGGCCAATACTGGTTACTGGATTGGTTGCGCCTTGTGGCTTGTTGGATCCCAGCGGGTCGATGATGGCGATACCGGGAAAGTAGGAAGAGCCAAACTCATTGATACCCGCATCCTGCGCTGTTATCGCCTGAGAGTTAGTGCTATAGATCTTTTCGCGGATGAACCCGAAGGTTTCCTGAGTACTCAGGTTTGATTTGAGAATGTATGTATTGGTGATCGAGCCGGTCTGCGCTCCTGTATCGAGGTGTTGGCTGAAGCCCGGCACGCTGGAATAGGCGAACGGCGCGATAGTTGGATCGTGCTGGTAGTAATACTTCAGGGCCACCGTGTCTTTCTGTGAGGCAATCCAGTCGATGTCGCCGACCCCTTGATCGGCGGTGAAGTAGGCCGTGCCAGGAACAAATGCATTGTCGTAATGCTGGGCCGTCAGCGACACACCGTCATCATTGGGAACGAGCCACTTGCCGGGTTGGCCGGGCAGCGACGGCAGGTTCAGGAGGTAGAGGGCGGTCGGATTGATGGTGATGTCGGTACCAGTTCCCCAGCCATTATTGGCGACCGTGGCCAGTCCCCCGGCGGAACGGTCGTCGCTGAGTCCGACGGGCACGCTGAAGAAGGACGAGCCGATCTCCTGGTCGGATGTATGAAGGTGCTGATAGGAGACAAAGCCGAAGAGCTTGTCTTTGATGATCGCTCCACCAAAGGTGCCCCCCGCAGTGTAGCGATGCAATTGAGGGACCTTCATGGTGTCGGGGATGTTGGGATCCTGGTTGTAGAAGAACGGCGCGGCATTGAGCCAGTCCGTTCCGCGATGAAGGTAAGCGGTGCCATGATACTGGTTGGCGCCCGACGCGGTGCTCATGTCGATATGCGCGCCGCTGCTCGATCCCTGCTGGGCGTCATACATCGATGCGTTCACGCGGACTTCCGACAGCGTCTCAGGCGCGGGGCTCGGGATGGCATTGCCAATCGAGAGATAGATGGAGGCGCTGCTTTGGATGACTCCGCCGGCATGGGTCGTGCCGTTCCCGGTGCTGTTGATGATGCGCGCCGATGCCACCTGGCTGGTGCTCTTGCCGTTGAAAAGATTGCTGGAGTCGACGCCGTTCAGCAGGAAGCTGTTGCTGGTGTCGCGCTGGCCGTTGGCCCAGATAGGTGCGTTGCCGAGACCGCTGTTGGCGCCGGTGCCGCCCCCGAGTTCGGCGTTAACGCCAGGCGAAAGAATGGCGAGGCCAGTGAAGCTGCCGGTTGCGAGCGGGATCGCATCGATCTGCGCTTTGTCCATCACGTAACCGTTGGTGGTGTCTGTGGAGTTCATCAGCGGTGCGCCGCCATCGACTTCGATCGATGTGCTAACCTCACCCACTTTCAGACCCGTATTGACGGTCGAGGTGCGGTCGGCCTGGACGAGGATCCCGGGGTTGTTCTGGCTATCGAAGCCGTCATGGGTAAAGGTCAGGGTGTAAGTGCCGATCGGCAAATTGACAAATTCATAGGCACCGCTGGCGTTCGTAGTTGCGGTTCGGGTGAGGTGGGTGGATCCTTCCACAGCGGTCACTTTTGTGTCCGGTATGGTGCCGCCGCTGGCGTCAGTGACTGTACCTGCAATGCTACCGAGAGTTTGTTGAGAAATCGCTGGTAGAGAACAACAAGTCAAACCGAAAAAGAGCAGTGCCAGAGCCTGAATATAAGCCTTTTTGAAATATGGATACATGATTCCTGGGCCTCCGTTGGGTGAAAGAAGCTGGGAAAAGTAGTCGGCCAGTCGCCTGGCCGGTGTCAATAGGGCACTGCGGTAAAGCGGTGAGAACGCCTGCTTATATTCGAGGCCCACAACCGGGGCCAAATTGCTGGGAGTGGCTTGAGCATAACGCAAGTTCGGCCCGAGCCATAGGAAAAAATTTATGGAATCTTCATCGTTCGCCAGATTCAGATAACGGACGATTGTCGATTTTTGAGCTGAACAACAATAGCCAGCGTGGATTCAAGCAGCTGCTGGTTACGACAGGAAAGAAACATGCGCGGCGACCACGCGCCAGCCTTCCGCCAGCCGCGCCCAGGTTTGGCTTTGACGACCGTGCTGCGCCTTTCCGTCTTTCTCGCGCTCGAACTCCAGGTGCACGCAACCGAAGTCCTTGCCGAATGTGGTCACTTCGAGACGGTTGATTTTTCTGGCGAGATTTACCGGGGAACGGGCTTGGCGGAAGGCCTCGATCTCTTCGATGCCGTGGAGGTTTTCGGTAGCGCCGAAGCGGACGACATAGGGCGACGCCCAGAAGAGACGCTGCATGGTGTCGATGTCGTTGCCGACGAGCGCGGCTTCGTATTGCGGATAGATGGCCGTGAGTTCGGCGACGGTATCGGGATCGTTGATGAGCATGGGTCGGGAATGGTCAGAAGAGTTTGATTCCTGGGAGCACCGATTTGGGTAGCGCGGCAGTGACGGTGATCATGGGTTCGTTGACAACCTGGCTGAGGCAGAGATTCATGGCGACGCTGCAGAGCAGGTAGGCGTGGATCTCGGAGAAGCTGGAGTGGGCGGCGAGGAGGTCGATCATGCGATTGGTTGCGGCTTTGGCGGCTTCCATGGCGTCGGGGTGGGACTCGACGACGATCCATGAGGGGCCGGCGGTTGGCAGTTCGCAGGATTCGATTAACGGCGCCGGGAGGGCGCGGTTTTTGTGCAGGTTAAAGCGCAGGGTCGCGCTGGCGGGACACTCGATGCCGTTGATGCAGACTTCGCCATCGCCCTGGGCGGCGTGGGCGTCACCGGCGGAAAAGAGTGTGCCGGGATTGAGCACGGGAAGATAGAGAGTGGCGCCGGAGGACAGTTCACGGACATCCATATTGCCGCCGAAGACGCCGGGGGGGCGAGTACGGAATTCGCCGGATTCGGCTGGCGCCACGCCCATGACTCCGCAGAAGGGGCGCAGCGGGACGACGGCCGGGGCGAGGGAGCGGGTGAGGTCGCCGACGAGTTCCCAATGAAACAGGGAGGGCTGATGGAACCGATCTTTCAGGAAACCGAGGCCGGGGATGGTGCTCGACCAACCCCAGCCGTGATGCGCGACTTCGAGGACTTCGATGGCGAGGGTGTCGCCTGCCTCTGCGCCGTGGATTGCGATGGGGCCGGTAAGGGCGTGAATGAGGCCGCGATCGATGGCGAGGAAATCCTCGACGGTTGAGCCGGGGCGCACCTGGCCGCCGCTGGAGTCGACGCACTCCATATGTACAGTGTCGCCGGATGCGATCGTGAGCCGAGGCTCAAGTGCGTTGTTCCATCGTGAATGGGTAGGCTCGGCGGAGAGCGTGTGTTCGGCCATAACTAATCGCTGACGGCAACGAGCATTTGAAGTTCGACGAGGGCATTGGCCGGCAGGCCGCTAACGCCAATGGCAGCGCGCACATGACGGCCGGCCTCGCCAAAGACGGAGACTAGCAGGTCCGAGGCTCCATTGATGACCTTGGGAGAATCGGAGAATTGCGGGATGGAGTTGACGTAGCCGTTCACGCTGACGATTTCCACGACGGGGTCGAGCGAGCCGAGTTCGCGACGGATGACGGCGAGTTGGGTGAGGGCGCAATTGCGGGCTGCCTGGTAGCCTTCGTCGATGGTGCGGTCGAGGCCGACGGTGCCTTGAATCACTCCCTGGGCATCGGTTGAGATAACTCCCGCAAGATACAACAGCGAGCCGATGCGCTTGGCGGGAAGATAGTTTCCGCCCTCGGCGGGCAGCTCGGGCAGTACCAGGCCGAGATTGTATAGTCTCTTCTCCAATTCCATTGGGTTGAATGTAGCACGGGTTCTTGTTCGCGACGCTCTTACAAAAGCGATGGGCAAGTTTTTTACTGGACACCGCGATGCCGCGCGATAGGATTGGCGCATGCTTCGATTTCTGCCGATGTTCGCCGTGCTTTGCCTGATGGCGGTGTCGGTACCGTGTGCTCTTCCAGGTCAGGGAACGGTATCGAAGAACAATCTGCATTCCTGGCGGCAAGCTGACACCGATCTTGAGATAGGCGGCGAACTTGCCGGTCTCCCCCCGGGCAGTTCCCGGTATGTCTCTTATAACGATCTGCTGAAGCTGCCGCAGGTGAGTTATTCCGTTTCCGACGATTCCAACTTCCCCGGAAAGACCCAGATTCGCGGGGTGTCGCTCGATGTGCTCTCGCAATCTCTGGACGCCACGGCCGGGGCAAAGTTAGTCGTGGCTATCTGCTACGACGGCTACCGGACTAACTATCCGGCCGCCTATCTGAACGCGCACAGGCCGCTGCTCGTGCTGAAGATCAATGGCAAGACGCAAGCGAATTGGCCTAACTCCCCTGGCGGCAGTTCGCTGGGGCCCTATCTGATCTCGTCCCCGACCTTCACGCCGTCCTTCAAGGTGTTGTCGCACACCGATGAGCCGCAGATACCCTTCGGCGTGACGCGGATCGAGTTTCGCAATGAGCAGACGGTGTTCGGCTCGATTGCCCCAGGCGGCAAGTTTGCGGCGAACTCACCGGTGATGAATGGCTATCGCATCGCCCAGCAGAACTGCTTCCGTTGCCACAATATGGGCAGGGAAGGCGGTCAGATGGCGGGGCGAACATGGCAAATTCTGGCAATGTGGGCCTCGACCGAGCCGGACTATTTCAGGCGCTACGTGAAGAACCCGCAATCGTTCGATCGGAAGAACAGGATGCCGGCGTTTCCGCAATACGACGCGGCGACGATCGAGGCGCTAAGGCAATACTTTGCCAGCTTTGCGCCTCCGAGCAGGCCGGGAGGCGTTCGATGATTATTCGGATTTCGAAGACACTGCTGTTGTTCGCGGTTGCTCTCTTTTATACCATCGTGGTCTTCAATAACATCACCGACTATAACTCGAATTTCCTCTTCGTCTATCACGTCCTGCAGATGGACTCGACGTTTCCGGGAAATCAGGGGATGTGGCGGGCAATCCATTCTACGTTTGTCTATCGCTCCCTTTACGACTCGATCATCAGTTGGGAGGCGCTGACGGCGATTTTTGGGTGGGTTGGCGGGGCGGTTCTGCTGGGAAAGCTTCGCTCGCCTGCAACAGAGTTCAATTTTGCCAAGCGTATCCCGGTTGCCGCACTGACTTTGGGCCTGCTGATGTGGTTCGTGGCTTTTCTCACGGTTGGCGCGGAGTGGTTCCTCATGTGGCAATCGAAGACCTGGAACGGCCAGGAAGCTGCCTTTCGTATGTTTACCGTCGTAGGGATTGTCCTCATTTATCTGACCAGGCCGGATGTTGACGAGCAGCCGTAGGTATCATTGCGGGCCGACGGTACCGTGTTCTCACGCAAACTTGATGCACTTGTATCTGTGCAGTGCTAGAGTGTTGGGATAGTTGCGCACCTGTGTCCACGCAGGGCTATTGCGTTTATCCCTTTCCCCAAAGGCCGGTTTGATGGAGTTCTGTGGGTTTGATCGGAGTTATGTAGACCGGCTGCGCGCGGGCGACTTCCGAACGCAGCAACATTTCGTCGCCTATTTCACTGAACTGATGCGAATCAAGCTGCGCGCGAAAGTGCGCCGGCCTGAAGACATCGACGACATTATTCAGGACACCTTCAGCCGGGTCTTTGCGGTCCTGAACACCGAGCAGGGCATTCGGCAGCCCGACAGATTGGGTCCGTTCGTCAATTCAACCTGCAACAATGTACTCCTGGAACACTACCGCCGCCTGTCGCGAAACCACCCGGCCAAGGAAGAGGAGGAACGTCCGGCGCCTGTCGATCCCACACCCGGGCCGCTCGATAATCTGCTCGGCGATGAAGTCAAAGAACGGGTCAGGCGGGTACTCGATGGACTTTCCGAGCGCGATCGCAATCTCATTCGAAAAGTGCTCATGGAAGAGGGCAGCAAGGATGAAGTCTGCCGGGAACTAGGCGTCGATCGCGATTATCTTCGCGTGCTCGTGCACCGCGCGAAGAAGTCTTTTGGCGAAGGATACGTGCAATGATTTAAGCCTCCGATACAGTGCGGGCGAATAAAAGACGAATTGCGAACGGCAGTATTTGATACGTTTCCCCGGGTAGCGTCACTATTCAACAGAGCCGAAAAAACAATGGGACGGGATTATCAATGGACCATAAAGAAGCAGTCGCAACAATGGCAGTCGAGAAGTATTTGCTGGATGAATTCCGGGAAGAAGAGCGGGACGATTTCGAAAACCACCTTTTTTCATGCTATGAGTGCGCACGCGACGTAAAGCTCGGCGTGGCGCTGATGGAGCATGGAAAGGAGATATTTTCGGAGGAAACCGCGCCTGTAGCTCACACATTGCCGGTTTATGCGCCATCGCCGCCCAATCGGCAGCCGAGGCGGGATTGGTTCGCGTGGCTGCGTCCGGCGTTTGTCGTGCCAGCATTGGCCTTCGCGCTGGGTGTGGTCGTGTTTCAGAACGTGGTGCAGATTCCGGAAATGCGGCGCTCGATTACGGCGATGAATACGGCGGAAGTGATACCACCAGCGCTTTACCTGGCCAGCGGGGGCGCCCGAGGCGGAGAAGATCGGACGGTGACCGCGAAGGCGGGACAGATATTCCTGCTGACGGTCGATATTCCCGGGGACGCCAGCGCAGCATACGCCGCGGAGTTGTATGATGCTGCGGGGCAAGAGAAGCTGTCGGTACCTATCCCGGAAAGTGCGCCGAAAGAGGGGCTGACGCTGTCGATGCCGGGTAGTCTCGATGCTGGGACCTATTCCTTGGTGGTGCGGAAGGCGGGAAGCGCGGATTCCGCTGAAGTAACGAGGTCGACATTTGTTTTGCGGCGGCGGTAGATGGAGTGGGAAGGATGACATTGCAAGGAGGTCGAAATGGATGACGGCAAGAAGGTAGTGCATTACTATCACGCCAACGCGGACGCATTTGGCGGCCGGCTGGAGCAGCCCTTTGAACAGGTGCTGCCGATTCTGGCGCCGAGCTCGCTGCCGGTGGTCGGCGGCTACGGCTCGGCCCGGCATGAGAACTTCCGCGTCGGCGAGCTCATTTCCATCGACCGCGCTTACACCCAGGTGGCGGGCAACACCAATTATCCAAATGGAAACTTCCTGACCCTGGTCACGGCGGTGATCGAGGGGCTGAATGTCGATAACATCCTTTTCGCCGACCGGATCGCCGTCCAGATATCGACCGACCATCCTCCAATCGGCTACTTTCCCAGGGTCTCGTTCATCGGCACGGAATTCCGCGGCCTTCGGATTGGCGGCTGTGAGCTGGAACCGGTATTGAAACTGGATCTCTGCCACGACGGCGATCCGAGGCAATATCCCGACCGGTCTTGTCTCTACAATGAGAATCTCATTCAATTTGCCCAGCGGCAGAGTGAGGGGATCGCGGGGATCGCCGGCGACCAAGCCACGCGCGGGGGACCGTTTTTCGAACGACTGCTCGGTCAGCATTCCAACGGCGGCCCCAATGCCAGCAACATAATAAAGGAACGGGGCAACATCATATGCTCGATAGTCGAGGCAATCGAGGTGAAAGGCAAATGCCCGGGCGCGATTATCGCCGGCCATGTGATCGAAATCCCCGGCTTCGGCAGGATATATCTGGGCGAACTGATTGTGGACCAAGGGTCGTTCGATCTGACCATGCTGAGGCTGGATCTGGGATGCCCGACGTCGGGCAAGGTGGCTGGACCGCATGGCGGGGCCAACGGAAGCAATTCTGGAGGCAACTAGTACTATCACTCAGTCTGGCCAACGGAATCTTCAACGGCGGATGTGGCCATTTCGGATCAAACCCTGAAAAGCTATACCAAAAGGCGGAGTCTTCTCGGCAGCATGGCGACCTTTCGCATGCACAGCTCGACGCGGAGCGGGGTTACAGCAGGTTTCTGTCATCAAATCCCGAGTGGGCTGCCAGGTTTCGTCTCCTGCAAGTTCAGGCTATGGTGGCGAGGGGAATGTACAAGTCGGCTTTGGCAGAGTTAGATAAATCTCCATCGACGCTATTTACAAGTTGCGAGATGGCTGCGCGAAAGCACCTGCTGGAAACGATATCTTACGACAATCTTGGTGACTACGCTCAAGCTGATGCAAATATGCAGCGGGTAGAGCGTCCACCGTGCAAGGATGCATCTCCCATCCTCGCGGCGGATATTGCTACAGAGCGGGGCGCCCTGACCGAGAACCTTATGGCGGCAGAGTCTGAATACCGGACGGCGCTGTTAATTGCTCGCAGTCAGCATGACACTTTTCGCGAAGCACGCGCACTTTTGGATCTGAGCAACGCCACCCAACTTCAGGAACGATACGACGAGTCGATCGCGTGGGGCCAAGCCTCGATCAAAGTGTCTATGCCGATGGGCTACAAAGCCCTTCAAGAAATAGTTGAAGGAAACCTCGCTTGGAACTACTACAAGTTGGGAGACTTTGACCAGGCGCTGAGATTGTCCAGCGAGGCTGAAGATATGGCGGGAAAAATCGGAGCAGGCTCTCAACAGCTTCGATGGCGGAACAACCTCGGGCTGCTGCATGAACAGCTAGGGCAATTCGCATTGGCAGAGTCCGATTATCGCCAAGCGCTAGCGACGGCCCAGCGCCTGGGAGACGAAAACCAGATCACAATTGCGCTGGATGAACTCGCCATCGTTTCCGTCCGAGCTGGCCATTGGGAAACGGCGGCGAACTTTACTCGTCAGGCCCTGGAGTTGGCAAAGAAGGATCAAAACCGTGAGCTTGAGCTTCAAGCGCTGCTCGCTCAAGGTATGATCGCCGACCACCAAGGTGACGGAAAGACGGCCGGCAGCCGGTTTGCTGAGGTTGCCAGAGATAACAGTGATGCTCCCCGTTCGCTTCATTGGGAGGCGCAGGCGACTCTCGCCGACTTCTATGCCAGGCAGCAGAATGCCGTTCAAGCTGAGGCTGAATATCAAACGGCACTTGGTACCGTCCGGCAGGCGCGGTGCAGCATTCAGCATGAAGACCTGCGTCTGCCGTTCTTTGCCAATGTCACTCATGTCTATGACAACTACATCGACTTTCTCGTCCAGCAGGGCAAGACTCTGGAAGCCCTCAAAATCGCCGACGAAAGCCGTGCGCTGACTCTTGCCGAGGGGCTGGGCGTTGAAGGCAAGAACTGTCTCGCTTCCGAAGCGGTCTTCAATCCGCAGAAGTCTGCTCGCGGCGCTGGGGCCACGATCCTTTTCTATTGGCTGGGCGCGGAGCACTCCTATTTGTGGGTGGTTGACCCGCAGCGGGTGAAGTTGTTCCCGCTTCCGTCTTCCGCTGCAATCGATCCTATGATCAAGGACTATCGGGCGGCGCTGATTGGTGCGCGCGATCCTCTCGCAGCCGGAGACAAGAATGGCCAGCAGCTCTACCAGACCCTCGTCGCGCCGGCTGCGTCCTTGATTCCTGCGAATGGGCGAGTCATCGTGATTACGGATGGAAGCCTGAGCGGGTTGGGATTCGATAGCCTTATCGTTCCTGAGCCGAAGCCGCATTATTGGATCGAAGACGTCATGTTGGAGAATGCGTCGTCGCTACGGCTGCTGGCGGCCCACTCTACACAGCGTAATACATCGGAGGGCAGAGCGGCAGAGGGCAAGCTGCTGCTGATGGGGAATGCGGCGGCGTCGGGCGATCCGGCGTTTCCGCCGCTGCGCCATGCTTCGGAAGAGATGCGGGGGGTGGGTGGACACTTTCCTTCGGCCAACCAGCAAGGCTATAACGGCAACGGGGCCACGGTTGAAAACTACATGAGAAGTCATCCTGAAGGGTTCACATACATTCACTTCGTCGCGCATGGGACGGCCAGCATTACGGACCCGCTGGACTCTGCCGTAGTGCTTTCGCCGGCTTCGCAAGGTGGAAACTACAAGCTCTACGCGCGCGACGTGATCGCCCACCCGCTCAAGGCGCAATTGGTGACGATTTCCGCCTGCAAAGGCGCGGGAACCGGGCTCGTTGGCGAGGGGCTGGTGGGGCTTTCATGGGCGTTTCTGCATGCGGGGGCGCACAACGTGGTCGGCGCGCTGTGGGACGTGAGTGATGAATCCACTCCGCAGCTGATGGATGCGATGTATGCCGAACTGGCCAAAGGCAACAGCCCGGACGCGGCATTGCGCGCGGCCAAGCTGTCGCTGCTTCACTCCGCCGGGGTCTTTCACAAACCGGTGTATTGGGCGGCCTTTCAGCTTTACACCGGTTCGTGAAATGTCTTGTTTGCTACTTGCCTGTACCGTTCAGCGTCACCTTTTGCGGACTGCCGGCTGCGTTGTCGGTGATCTCCAGGGTCCCGGTCCTTGCACCTGTCGCGGTGGGCTTGAAGAAGACCTCTATCGTGCAGCTCGAACCGGGAGTAAGCCCTGTGCCACAGTTGTCCTCTCCTGAGAAGTCCTTGGGATCGGTGCCGACGATCGAAATGGATTTGAGGGTGAGGTTCTCCGCTCCGGTGTTGGTGAGGGTGATGTCCGAACCCGGGCTCTGAGTTCCGACCGACTCGCTGGGAAAATTGATCGTCGTCGCGGACAGCTTGACAGCCGGCGCATCGGCGATTCCAGTGGCCGAAAGCGGGATTTTCACCGGTGTACTCGAGGCATTCGTGGTCACATTCAAGTCAGCTGTGTAGGTTTGCTCCTTAGTGGGCTCGATGCCGATGGTGAAGGTACAGGTGCCGTTGGGCGATAGGGTCCCGTTGCAGGTCGTGCTTCCTCCGAAGTCGGCTGCGTCGGTGCCGCTGAAGGAGGCCGCCGAAACGGTCAGGCCGGCGGTGCCGGTATTCTTCAAGGTGATCGTGCCGGTGCCGACGGTATCGATCATGATGTTGCCCAGATTGAGGCTAGTCGGAGAAAAGGTCGCGGCCGGCACCGGTTTTACGCCGTCTCCGCTGACCTCGACATGCTGGGGACTGCCTGACTGGTCGTCGGCGACATCGAGGTAGGCGCTGCGGTAGCCTAGCTCCGACGGCGTGAACACTACCGCGGCGATGCACGATACTCCCGGCGGAATTACCGCCCGGCAGTTCTGGTCGCCGGCAAAGTCGCCGGGATCGTTCCCGGTCAAGCTGAAGCCGTAAATCTCGAGTGGCCCGTCTCCGGAGTTCTTCAAGGTGACGTCTTTGGCCTTACTAGTTTGTTTGAGGGCCTGGTTGCCGAAGAACAATACGGGTTCGGAGAATGATAACGATGGAGCAGCTGTCCCGAAGTAAAACTTGGTGAGGAAGGCGGCGCTATCGCTGCCGCAGGCGGCGCAACTTGGCTGGACTGCTCCGGCGGAGACCGGGAAGTCGGTGGAAGTGACCTGACCAACAACATAGGCGTTGCCAGCCGTATCGACCACCAGCGCGGTACCGTTTTCCGATTCCGAGCCGCCCAGATACGTGGAATATGTGAGGCCCGTGCCGGCTGGATTCAGCTCGGAAAGGACGGCGGAACTCTTGCCTATGGAGGTGCTGCATTGGCTGCAGGTTTTCTTGTAGGCATTCGAGGTGACGGGGAAATTCGTGGACTCCGTGATCCCAGTAACGAAGACATCGCTCTTGGAGTCGAGCGCGATCCCGGTAAGCGCGTCGAAGCCGCTTCCGCCTAGGAACGTGGAAAAGACCAACCCGCCGCCCGAACCATTCAATTCGGTGACAAAGCCGGTTTCGAAGTTGGCGCAGTCGTGGCAGGTGCGCTGGTACGCTCCCGAGGTCGTCGGAAAGTTGGGGGAGGAGGCATACCCGGTGACATAGGCTTCCAGGTCGGCATTGACGGCAATGGCGTAACCGCCGTCCACGGTGTTGCCGCCGAGATAGGTGTAATAGTCGGCGCTGTCGCCGGAGCTGACCAGCTTGACGACGAAGGCATTCTGGCCGCCGGCGGCGTTGATGTGTTTCTGATAGGCGGAGCTGGTGACCTTGAGATTGGTCGACGTGGTGGAACCGGTCACATAGGCATTGTCGTACTTATCGACCGCGATCCCATATGCGTAGTCGAGCCCGTTCCCGCCGAGGAAGGTGGAGTAGACCAGCTCGGTTCCAGTCGGGTTGAGTTTTGCGGCGAAGGCCGACGCGTAACTGACGGCGCATCCTCCGCAGCTCTTTTCGAAGGCACTTTTCGTGACCGGGAAATTCGTGGATGACGTGCATCCGGTCACATAGGCATCGCCGTCCGTGTCAATGGCGATGCCCGTGGCATGATCGGCCTGCGAGCCAACGGCTTCGCTATAACAGGTCGAGGGGCCATTGCCACCCAGGTAGGTGGAGTACTCGAGCGCCGAGCCCGCGGGATTCAGCTTGGTGATAAAGGCGTTGGAAAACGCACCGCCAAACTTCGTTTGGATCGCGCCTTTGGTCACCGGAAAACCCGCCGACTCGGTGATGCCGGCAACATAAGCTGCTCCGGCGCTGTCGACCGCTACGCCGTTTGCCTGATCGAAAAGGCCGCCGGAGAGATACGTCGAGTAAAGCAGAGCCGTCCCAGTCGGATTGAGCTTGGCCACAAACGCGGCGCTGCAACCGTCGCAGTTGGGATCGTAGGAACCCTTGGTGGTGGGGATCGAGCCGCCAACCCCGGAATGCCCGACGATGTAGGCATTGCCGCTGGCGTCGACGGCGACTCCATAGGCGGACGACAGAATGCCGCCGCCGAAGAACGTGGAGTAGTCGAGCACCGGGTCGATGACCAGTTCGTGTGAGTGATCGTAATCGCCAACTCTGAATGCGATTGCATTCGGGCCATCCATGACGTAGCTGGCGGCGACTTCGGCGCGGCGTCCATCGATCTCTTGATACGCTACTGGGCGGAGCAGAGTGGCGCTCTCAGTCTTCAAGCCGCTCGTCAAGGCGATTTGCAGATTACCGTTCTCCAGCAGCTGTGTGGAACTCGCGCCATCGAGGGATATCTGGATGACCGAAGGGTCGGCGCCGGGCTTGACAACAAAATCGTGTTCGAGCCTTCCCGACCGATTGCCATAATAGAGGAGGTCGATGCCGAGATAGATATTCGAATATTCGACTTTGGTAAACGTCACCACGCCAGTTCGCCAGGACTTAGGGTCATCTCCGCGGAAGTAATTGGCCTTTCCCGGCAATTCACCGATCGCTTGCGCCTGCATCGCCCGGTTCGTTCCTTGCAAATCGACCTTTAGCGTCAGCGGAGCCTCCAGCCTCTGAGTGGTCGATATTTTTCCGGGCGAAACCGGACGCTCCAGCCTCAACACCATACTGTTACCCATTATCCTGGCGGAGCCCCCGGCTGTTCGTGCGATGAATTCCTGCGAATTGCCATCCTGCGCAGGCTCGAAACTCAAAGGAAGATTTCCATATGCCGTCAGGATCCGCGCCTTATCTACACTGCTTGGCTGAACCGGGCCCGGAACCGAAATAGGGCGTCCAGCCGGGGTGAGGGAGCCCTCATTCACGCTTTGAGCGCGTAACGGCTGCTGCAGGCAAAGCAACGAAGCCAGTAGCAAGATTGGTAGGACTTCAATTCCGGTTGGCAGGTGAAGCGGGTAGACGAAACGGGAACGATCGGCAGACGTGGAACACATGGCAGGATACTCCTCCAAAACGCCTGAAGTTTACCAAACCAGCCATGGCGTTGGCATTGAATCTTCAGTAATCTCCCGGGAGTACTAAGGTTGTAGTTTC
>Ga0302326_10016448_pt1 | contig 15487 bp, 9 predicted proteins | sample Palsa_T0_3_FD_202264 | JGI IMG/M metagenome (GOLD analysis project Ga0302326, IMG submission 202264) | Peat permafrost microbial communities from Stordalen Mire near Abisko, Sweden - Palsa_T0_3 | ecosystem: Environmental > Terrestrial > Soil > Palsa > Peat permafrost | place: Sweden: Abisko...
CTAACAAAGGGCACGCGGCAAGCCTCCTAACAATGGTATGTCAGGAGACTACGCCACAATCCATTGTATTGCAATGTTATTTAGGAATCGTTCTACTAGCTGATCGTTTCTGGTACAGCATCGCCCTCACCCGGCGCCAGAAACAGATTCGCCTCAAGCCCATGCTGCCGCGTATAGAGGTCGTAATACCGTCCGTGCAGCGCAAACAATTCCTCGTGATTGCCACGCTCAACGATCAGGCCGCCTTCCACCACTAGAATCTGATCGGCGCGGCGGATCGTCGAGAGCCGATGGGCAATGACAAAGGTCGTCCGGCCCATCATGAGCTGATTCAAGCCGGCCTGGATCATGGCTTCGGATTCGGAATCCAATGAGCTTGTGGCTTCGTCGAGAATGAGAATGCGCGGCTGCGCCAGCAGCGCGCGCGCAATCGATAACCGTTGCCGCTGGCCTCCTGAAAGCTTGACTCCACGCTCGCCGACGATGGTGTCGTAAGTGTCCGGGAAGCGCTCGGCAAACTCATCGACCCTCGCCGTGCGGCAGGCGAACAGAAACTGCTCCTCCGTCGCCTCTGGCCGCGAAAACATCACATTCTCGCGGATGGTCCCGTCGAAGAGAAAAGAATCCTGCAACACCACTCCGAGTTGAGAACGGTAGCTGTTGAGATCGACCGTCGCCAGATCCTGACCATCCACCAGCACGCGCCCTGTAACCGGCGAGTGGAAGGCGCAGACCAGGCTGATGATCGTCGACTTGCCCGAGCCCGAAGAACCCACCAGCGCCGTAACCGACCCCGGCTCAGCCAAGAAATCGATGCCGTGCAGCACCGACTTGTTTTCCTCGTAAGCGAACTCGACGTGCTCAAACTCCACCCGGCCGGTAATGGGAGGCATGGATCGAGTGCGCTTGGGATCGGCGTTTTCCTGCATCTCCGAGAGCAGTTCCGTAGTGCGGTCGAGACCGGCAAATGCCTCCGTAAGCTGCGTACCGATGTTCACGATCTGGAAGACGGGCGCAATCATGAAGGCCAGAAACAGGTTGTATTGGAAGTAATCGCCTACAGTCCAGGCGCGTGCAAGCACAGCGTGGCCGCCCAGCCACATCACGATGCTCGAAACCAAGCCCAGCACGGTCGTCGAAGCCGCGCCCAGCGTGCTGGTCATGGTCAGCGAACTGATAACATTCTTGAGCAGGCGATCCACACCCAAGCTGAAGACGGCGGCCTCGCGTTCTTCCGCGTGATACCCCTTAATCACGCGCACGCCGCCCAGCGACTCCGAGAGTCGGCCGATAACTTCGCCGTTGATCTTGCCCCGCTCACGAAAGATCGGCCGGATTTTCTTGAATCCGTATTGCAGGATCACAACAAAGACGGCGATCACTGAAAAGACCGTGATGGTGACGGTAACGCTCTTATGCAGCAGATAGATGAAGGCCAGGACAGCGGTCAATATGCCGCCCACAAACTCCACCAGACCCGTACCGATAAGATTGCGGACACCCTCAACGTCGCTCATGATGCGCGAAATCAGAGTGCCGGTACGGTTCGCGTCGTAGTAAGCCACCGAAAGCCTGCCCACATGCACCTGCACCTGCTTGCGGAGGTCTGCGATCAGCTTCTGCCCGGCTTTGGAGAGAACCTGGGTCAGTGCGAAGGAGCTGATCGCCTGAACCAGAGTTGCAGCGAAGACAACCGCGATCAATTCCGGCAGCAGCCTTGGCCGGGGATGGTCCAGGTTGAATGCGTTGTCCATCAGCGGTTTGCTCAGGAATGGAAGCGTCAGTCCAGCGACTGTCTTGATGGCCACCAGCACCAAGCCCAGAAGCAACAGCGAGCTGCGCGGTTTGACTAGTGTCCAGATGAGCGGCCAGAGCTTGCGGTAATCGACCTTCCGCTTGGGTTCGTCGCTTCCCGCCTTGGAGCCCAGGCCACGCCCCCGCTCAGCCTGCATAGCCATTCCGCCATTGCGCATGCTTGGCATGATCTAGACCAGCCTTGCTTTGCGAGCGGCGATGAAGGAGCGGACGCACAGCGCGACATACACCAGGCTGAGCAGCGCCATGACTGCTTTGGACTCGGTAGCCGGAGGATTTTTGAGGGTGGCGCCCGCAAGCATTTGAAACCACTGGATCAGGCCCATGACAGTCCCAAGGAATCCAAGCAATCCCAGGGTGACGTTGATGTGCATAAATAACTTTCGGCGGCCAGCGTCGGGTGAAAAGGAGAGAGCGCCGAAGATGCCCAGAAACAGCCCCAGCACCGCCGGAATGAGCGCTGTGTAGTGCACGCTGCCGGTCCCGATAAAGCCAATTAGACCAAGTGCAATGAAGAATGCAGCAAAGACCAGTGTCACTTTCGCCATTGGGCGCAACCTCGGAGAAATGTGTTCCTGTCACAAGTCTACTGGAAGGGATGAGCCATGGCACGTTGTCGATTCAAAGCGTGCCGCGGCTTCCATCCGCGAGCCATCGCAAGATGGTCTGAATGGCCTGCTCGATGGGTTCCGAGCCATCCAGGCGCAACACGCCGCTAGGCGGCTCCAGAGTGGCAAGCTGGCTGTCCAGCAGCGCTGGCGGCATAAAGTGACCAGGGCGATGCGCCATCCGTTCGGCCAACACGCTGCGTGGCGGATCGAGCCAGACCAATCGGGCCTCGGGAAGGCCGGCAGTCAGATGTTCGCGGTAAGTCTCCTTCAGCGCGGAGCAGGTAAGAATGCCCGATTGTCCCCCAGCATGCCAGCCCGCTAGAACCCCATGCAGGGTGTCCAGCCACGGACCGCGGTCGGCGTCGGTAAGCGGAATTCCCGCTGCCATCTTTGCCTTGTTGGCGGCGGAATGGTAGTCGTCGCCCTCGGCAAACGCCCAGCCTGTAGCTTCGGCAAGTTTCCCCGCCAGGTACGACTTTCCCGAGCCGCTTACCCCCATGACGATAACGATCACTGAAGCGACCTAACCTTTCGGATATAGTTTCGCAACATCGGCCATAACTTCCTGCGGAGTCCACTCATTCCCTGGATAGAAACGAATTACTTTCCCATCCGCGCCAATCAGGGTTGTGGAGAGCGTATGAGTAATCGTTCCGTCAGGCTCGCTGGTAAGGCCAACATCGAACCATTGGGCCATGGAATGCAGCTCCGGCTTTCTGGAAACCGCGAAATCCCAATGGTCGAAGGCCTTCGGAGCCATGCTTCCCATATAAGTTTCCCCATAACTCTTGAGCCGCTCCGGAGTATCTCCGTCCGGGTCGAAACTGGCGCATAGCAAGTGGGTCTTTGCATAGAGATTCGGATACGCGGCGAGAGATTTTTCCAGTACGGCAAAGTTATGCGTCACGCGCGGGCAAAAGTCCGGCAGCGGACAGCGTGTGTAAATGAAAGTAAGCAGCAGCGCCTTGCCGCGAAACTGTCCAAGATGGATGCGCCGGCCATCCTCGTTCACCAGCCGAAAGTCCGGCACTTGGTCCCCAGGCTGCGGCACATGGAATTGAGCCGCCGGACGGTAATCCGGCTTGGCCTGGCCGGTCACGACAAAGTGATCGACTAAAACCGCGGCATCCGGCGTTTGCGAGACCAGCACATCGGCCGTGATCAGGTCGCCGGGGTGCAGCTCGCCTAGAATCCGCGTATCCCTCAACTTGTAAGGCATGGTCATCGCTTCCATGAAGCCGGGAATGGCCTGATGGTCGATGGTCACCTCGCCTGTCGCCGGATTGGTCGAGACGATCTTGCCCCGCAGCGGATACGTCTTGAACTGCTGCGGCGCCTCGCTGGCGGAATTTGAGTCCGCATGATGGCATCCGGCAAGCACGGCAAGCGGCAGTATTGAAAGAAGGATCAGAAGAGAAAGCAGGCGTTTCACAGTTCAGTGTACAACCGGCGCGACAGCCAAATCTTGAGCACAATCACACCCGGACGATCATGTTTTCCAGAGCTTGACCTGAAGCCCAGGTCCAGGCAGCCAGGCGAGCACCTTAAGATTAGTAGCGGACGGGCAGCAGCCAGTATGGGCCAACAGGCAAAGGCAACGCACGCACGCATCGACGCATGGCTGGCCGCGGGCGGCACGGTCCTGGCCGCGAACGAACGCGCCGCGCGCTCCGCTGCTTCGGCCCATCATGCGGCACGGCAGGCAGAGGGACGCACCGCCTGGCTCACGCCTGCCATCTTCGCCTGGGATAGCTGGGTCCGTGACCGCTGGCTGGAACGGAACCGATCCGGCCTGGTGCTGCTCAACTCATTGCAGGAGCAATCGCTCTGGGCGCAGGTCATTGGTAAGAGCCCGCTGGTGGAAGGTCTGTTGCATCCCCTCCGGCTGGCCTCCGCGGCACAGGAGGCCTATCGTCTCCTGTGCGCGTACGCGCCCCACGCCCTCAAAGCTCCCACCCGCACCGGCTGGTCCGGCGACGCAGCGATTTTCAGCCAATGGCTGGATGAATTTGAATCTCGATGCCGGCGCAATGGCCTGGTGAGCGGAAGCCGTCTTGCTTTAGAGCTTGCCTCGGCGCTTCAAAGTCAAGCTGCCGCCTCGCGCTCCGCGGAAAACGAGAATTCTCCGCTTTTGTTGATTGGCTTTGACCGCCTCTTGGAGACCCGAAAGTCGCTGCTGAACGAGTGGGGTAAATGGCAGCAAGACGAACCGGGAGAAGCGACATCATCTCCGCAATTTCTGGCCGCGCCCGACGACGCCAGTGAAGTAGCAGCCTGCGTCCGCTGGCTACGCGAAAGGCTTTCCCTTTCTCAGAACCCGCACACCCGTCTGCTCGTGGTCACAACCGCCTTGCAGCAGCGCCGCGGCCAACTCGAGCGCGCCCTGCTCGATGCTTCCTTCGGCAATTCGAATCTCGACTTCGAGTTCTCTCTCGGTGTCCCGCTTGGACAGGTGAGCCTGGCGCGTAGCGCAATTCTACTACTTCACTGGCTGCACGAGCCGCTCAGCGAACCGGAAGTGGACTGGCTGATCGGCAGCGGTCATTGCAGCGCGAGCACCGAGGAAGAAACAGCGCTCGCCGAAACCATGCGCGAACTGAGGCGATGCGGCCAGGAGCGCCCGGAATGGCGTCTCGAAGATTTTGCCATTGCCGAGAGGAGAGCCGATCCATCGTCCGGCCATAAAATCGCTCGCGCTTCGAACTATGCGAATTGGACTGCCCGCCTCCTGTCCGCGCGCAATCGCCTTCGCGAAATGCAATTGCGTCAGAGCCCGCTCGAATGGGTCAGTATCGCCGGCCAGCTGCTGCAGACCGCAGGATGGCCTGGCTTCCATCCTCTATCCAGCGTCGCCTTTCAGGCGCAGGAGCGCTGGCAGCGCGTCCTCGAAGAATGCGGCTCGCTGGGCTTCGATGGTTCGCAGATCGAGTGGCCAGAGTTCGTAGCCACAGTCGCCGAGGCCGCCTCAGCCACCATCTTCGCCGCGGAATCGAGCGACGCCCGGGTGCAGATCACGGAGCCGCTGGAATCCGCCGGTCAATTGGCGGATGGGATCTGGTTTCTGGGTGCGAATGAGGAGACCTGGCCCGGTCGCGGACAACCCAACCCGCTTCTTCCGGCGGGCCTCCAACGCGAAGCGGGAATGCCCCACGCCAGCCCGCAAGCAGACTGGGATCTTGCCCAGTTGGCGACCCATCGCCTGTTGGCCAGTGCAGGCGAGGTAGTTTTCAGTTACGCCAGGCACTCCGCTGAGGCGGAAGCCCGGCCATCGCGGTTGGTCAAGCGCATGGTCGGCGATCCAACCGATCCGCCTGACGAGAATTCGCAGCCGGAAGTCCCAGGAAGCAACGCCCAGTCGGACCTTTCAGAGATCTTTGAAGACGCCAGCCTCGTTCCCTACCCAAATACAGAAATCAGCGGTGGCGCCGCCATGCTCACCCGCCAGTCGCAATGTCCCTTTCAGGCATTCGCAACAGGCCGCCTGAATGCCGACGACTGGGACCCAGCCGAAACAGGATTGACCCCCAAACAGAGGGGACAATTGCTCCATGCCGTTCTGTTCAAGGCCTGGTCCGGACCTTCCCATCGCGGTATTTCGAGCCTCGATGATCTGCAACAAATCGCCGACTTATGCCAATTTCTCGGCAAGATCGTTAGATCTGTGATGACCGAGAGCTTCGACCCGCAAAGACGCAATTCCATTCCCCGCCGTTTTCCCCAGCGATATCTGGATCTTGAAGCCGAGCGGCTGACACAACTGGTCTCAGAGTGGCTGGAGTACGAACGGGAGCGGCTGCCATTTCATGTAGCCGAAACCGAGGCCCGGCGCGAGGTCACTGTCGCCGGCCTCAAGCTGACCCTGCGCCTGGACCGAATCGACCAATTACCCAGTGGCGCTCGGCTGATCATCGACTACAAGAGCAGCGAAGTCGGCCCCAAAGCCTGGGAGGGCGAGCGCCCAGACGATGTGCAGCTGCCGCTCTACGCAACGTTCGCGGCTCCTGACGATTTAGAGGGGCTTCTCTTTGCCCGCCTGCGATCGGGCAAGACGCAATTTCACGGCCGGGTCCGCAACGCAGCCAATTCCCTGCTCGCCAGCCTTGGCAAGCCGAGCAGCTTGGTCAGGAATCCCCTGACCGACCGGCAATTGGACGAATGGCATGACCGCATCGAGCAACTGGGCCGCGACTTCGTCGCCGGACGAGCCGAGGTGGATCCAAAAGACCCGGTCAAGACCTGCGAAAGATGCCATCTTCATGCAGTCTGCCGGATCTACGAAAACCAACCCCTGGCCGCCCTTGGAGACGAAGACGAGGACCGCGACGCGGACCAGGAAAGCGAGGGCGGCCGCGATGCCTGAGTCGAAAGCGCTTTCCGCAACCAGACCGAGCCCCGCAGACCATGCCGAACGCAGCCGCGCTCTGGACCCCTCACGATCGTTCCTGGTCCAGGCCCCAGCCGGCTCCGGCAAAACCTACCTGCTCACCCAGCGATTTCTGCGGCTTTTGGCCAGGGTCGAAAAGCCCGAGGAAATCGTAGCCATCACCTTCACCAACGCCGCGGCAGCCGAGATGCGCAACCGCATTCTGGAAGCCTTGGAAAAAGCCGAACACGCTGCAACCATCGACACCGATCCGGAGAGCCTTCCGGCACTGGCAGCCCGCGCACTCGAACACGCCCAGGCGCTCGGCTGGCAGATTCTCGACCAGCCCAGCCAGTTGCGCATTACTACCATCGACGCCTTTTGCCGCGGGCTCGCCCTGCAAAGTCCCCTGAGCTGGGGCGGATTGCTCTCCGGACTCGGCGGGAGACTCGATCCCGTGGAAAATCCCGAGGCGCTCTACCGGCGCGCCGCCACGCGAACCCTCGAATTGTTGAAGGCCGGAGATTCCCCCGCGCGCCACTCGGTCGAAACAATCCTGCTCTGGCGGGACAACAACTGGAAAGAAGTCGAAGACCTGATCGTGGAGATGCTGGCAGGGCGCAACCGCTGGTATCAGGAATTTGTTTTTGCCCGCGACAACAATTGGGAAGCCTTGCGTAACCGCCTGGAAGCCCCGTTTCGCCGCGCCGCGCAAGACAGGCTTGAGACAGTTTCCCAGATTTTGGATCGCCTCCCCGGAAGCCTTGAATTCGCACTGAGCCTGGCTCGATTCGCCTGCGAAAACCCCGCCAAATCATCTCCGCTAAGCCTCGCCGAGCGCGCCGAGCTGCCGTCCATCTTTATCGCCGAGGATGGTATGGAACACACCGTACTTCTCGAAGATGCGGTAGACGCCTATCGCGACCTAGCCTGCTTCCTCCTGACCGCAAAAGGCGAATGGCGCAAGAAGAGCGGCCTCAATGTGAACCACGGTTTCCCCGCGACGGCGCCTGGAAAAGCCGCAAAAGACCGCTTCGGCCAGTTCGTCGACTCGCTCGCAGAGGAGCCGGGCTTGCAGGCAGCGCTCTGCGCATTTCAACAGCCCATGCCTGTCCGTTACACCGAAGCGGAGTGGACGCTCATTCGCCACTGCTTCACCTTGTTGCGCCACGCTGCCGGGCAATTGCAGGTAGTCTTTGCCGAGACCGGCTCCGTCGACTTCACCGAAGTAGCGCAAATTGCGCTCCGCATTCTCGCTCCGGAAAACGGTATCCCCTCCGATTTCGCCCTCCGACAGGCGGACAGCATTCGCCATCTGCTCATCGACGAGTTTCAAGACACCAGCCGCAGCCAGCACCAACTGCTCTCCCGCCTCATCGCCGCCTGGCCCGAGCGCGAGGGCCGCAGTTGCTTCTGCGTCGGCGACCCAATGCAATCGATCTACGGCTTTCGTGAGGCTGAGGTAGAGCTGTTTGAGCGCGCCCGGACGCATGGCCTGGAAACTCCGCCAGCTCCAGACGCCGAGCCGCTACGCTTCGATTTCGTCCCTCTACGCGCCAATTTCCGCACCGCGCCCAGTCTCGTAAACGATCTGAACCACCACTTCGACCGCATTTTTGCCGAAGACGACGGCAGCGGAGTGCGCTTTTCCCCAGCGGAAGCCGCCCGCGAATCGCAATCCGATGACCGGACAGAACTCCACCTGGCATTTACCGTCTCAGCCAGGTCCAGCCCGGCCAATTTTCCCGAGGCCGATGCGGAAACCACCCGCCAGTCGCAACTGCGAGCGATAATCGCACTCATTCAGGACAAATTGAAAACCGCAAATCGTGCGCGAGCAGCTGCGCAGAGCGACCCACACGCCGAACCCCAAAAATACCGCATTGCCGTATTAGGAAGAACCAAGAACTCGTTAATCCGCGTCGCCGAAGCCCTGCGGGAAGCAAGCATCCCGTTCCGCGCAATCGAACTCGTGCCTCTCCGCCAGCGATCTGAAGTGGTCGATGCGCTCATCCTGGCGCGCGCCTTGCTCAACCCCACCGATCGCACCGCCTGGCTGGCCATGCTCCGGGCCCCATGGTGCGGCCTTTCGCTGGAAGAGCTGCACCTCCTGACCTCGGCGGACGAAGAAGAAATCCGCTCTGCGCCCATCCCAACTCTCCTTGAGTCCCGCCTTCGCAGGCTCTTCGAACAGAACCTGCTCCAGTCACGCGCATTCGAGGCTGCTGCGCGGGTAGCAGGCGTGTTGCGCAGCGCAATGGAAACCCGCGCCTCAGGCGGCCAGAGGCTCACAGAGATGGGCACCTGGCTCGAATCGGTGTGGAAGGCGCTCGGCGGCGCTGACACCGTGAACCCGGAGCAGCTTGAAAATCTGCGCCTGCTATGGGCCGCGCTGGACAGTTTGCCCAACGGCGAACTCGACCTGCTCGGGCCGGGGCTGCATGACGCCCTGGACAAACTCTGCGCCACACCCGACCCCGCCGCAAGCAGCGACTTCGGCGTGCAGTTGATGACCATCCACAAATCGAAGGGACTAGAGTTCGAGGTAGTCATCGTCCCCGATCTAGAGGCAAAAGCAAGCAAATCGGAACCCAAAATGATCAGTTGGCTGGAGCGCGGCCTTACGGATGCGGAGCCCAGCGATGAAGCTGCCCCGCTCACCGAGTTCCTCATCGCCCCCATCCAGGCTAAGGGAGCCGATGCCGGCGCAGCCAAGAGCTGGGTGGAATCTATAAAACGCGAGCGCGAATCCCAGGAACTGCGACGGCTGCTCTATGTGGCAGCCACCCGAGCCCGCGAAGAGCTGCATCTCTTTGCCCGGCCTAGATTTGCAGTCAATCAGACTTCCGGGGAAACCTTCCTCGCCAAACCCACCGGCCTGCTGGCAACCTCATGGCCAGCCTTTCAAGAGGAGGTCGAGGCAAAGTTTGCGTCCTGGCTGGCAACATCCGCCGCACAGGATTCCGCGCCCCTGAAGCTTGAAACTCTAGCCGCGGAAGCAGGCTCCCCGATTTCCACAGGCAATCTCCTGCAAATGCCGCCCGCTCGCAAGCCAACCACCCTGCGAAGGCTCCCCGAAGGCTATGCCGCTCCCGGATTTCCCCGTTGGAGCACCTCACCTGCGGCTCAAAATGCTCTCGGCGCGCAGCCGGGCGAGGAAGGTCCAATGGGACAAAATCCCGCCACGCCTCTCTACACCCGGACCGAGGGCGGACTCCAATCCCGGCTCCTGGGCACGGCCGTCCACGCACTGCTCGAAGAGTTGAGCCGCCTGCGCCGCAACCTCGATCCCACGGAAGCCTCCCAGGCGCTCGCGAATTCCCTGCCCGCGATCAAGGCCAAGATCCGCAGCTCCGGATTACCCCGCACACAGGCAGAGCGTCTGGCGGACGAGGCCCTCGCCGTGGCCCGGCAAGCGTCGATCCACCCAGTTGGCGCCTGGATTCTGACTCCTCATCCGGAAGCAGCCGCAGAACCGCGCTGGACCGCGCTCGCAAAGCAAGGGCCAGCCAGCCCGATGTGGAATCTCCGCCCCGACCGGGTCTTCTTCGCTCCAGCAAATCCAATCATCGAATCCCTCGCCCCCGAAACTCCGCTCGCCCCGGCCAGGGCAAACGAATCAGCCTGGTGGATCATCGACTACAAGACCTCGCACGCAGCCAGCGCAGACCTCCAGAACCTCGTGGAGCGTCAAAGCTTTCTATGCGCACACCGGCAGCAACACCTGGGCCAATTAGCCGCATACGCCCATGTCTTGCGCAGCCTGCGCAAGCAGCACAGCGGTGAGACCGTGCGCATCCGGGCCGGCATCTTCTACCCCCGCCTGCAGATCCTCGACCACTGGGAAGCCTGATCGCTTGTCTGGCAGCCCCGTCAATTCGCCCCGTCAAGAATCCCTGCAACATATTTTCAGAACCAGTGTCTAAGTGTGGGACGAGCGGCTGGAACCCAAATCTGACTGTCCATGGCAGAAAGTTCTTCCGTGTAGACCAGATGGGCTCGGTCGTAGTCTAAATCTTGTATTACTTTGGTCCATTCCTGATTCTTGGACCGATTTTTGGGAATGCCGGCGTTCTCCGAATGAAAACGCGCCGGGATTCGAAATTTGCTCCTAACCGCTCTGCACGCACATCTTGGTGCATCTCCGCTTTCGCGGGCAACGTCCGACCAGGCGTTCCCAGGCACGCAAAAGCGGTGCTCCATCACGAAGCCACGCAAAACTCCTCAAGTTGCAGGGACGGCCCATGAAAACACCTACTAAGAAACTTGCTCAACGTTTGCAGCACACTCTCTCCCACCCCCTTTCCTTTTCGTTGCCCCTACTTGCGGCGTTGGCAGTTCTCGCGGCAGGAGCCTCGAACGTTCAGGCAGCCGGCCAGCAAGCAGCGTCCTCGCCGGCTGCCCGGATAGGCGCCGAAGTTTCCAGTTCGCAGATGACCGCGCTGCCCGCCACCAAGCATCCCGCCGCCCTGGCTCAATACGACACCGGCCGTCTCGCCTCCGGAACCAAACTTCAGGGGATCAGCATCTATTTCAGCCGCACGCAAAGCCAGGAAGCCGACCTGAAGACGCTGATGGCCGCGCAGCAGAACCCCGCCTCACCGCTCTACCACCAGTGGCTTACGCCAGACCAATTCGCCAGCCGTTTCGGCATGGCCGACGCCGACCTTGCCAAGGTGCAGAGCTGGCTCGAGCAGCAGGGCTTTTCGGTAGACTCGGTAGGCCGCAGCAGAAACATGATTCGCTTCTCCGGCACCGCAGGCCAGGTAGAGTCAGCCTTCGGCGCAGAACTGCACACCTACTCTGTCAAGACCTCAAAAGGAGTGGAAAGCCACTTCGCGCCGTCTACAGCCTTGAGCGTGCCCTCGGCTCTGGCAAGCGTAGTGGAGACAGTCCGCAATCTGGATGACTTCCGTCCCCGGTCACACGTAGTGGTGAGCAAAAATGCCCGCACAAAACCGAATTTCACCCTCGATTTTCAGGGGACGCAAAACGTCTTCTTTGCTCCCGGCGATATTGCGACGGTCTATGACCTCAACAAGGAATATCAGGCTGGTTACATGGGCACTGGGCAAACCATCGCCATCGTCGGCCAGTCTGCCATCATCAACAGCGATCTCGAGGCTTTTTGGAGCGCTGCCGGCATCACCCGGGAGGATCCTGCACCCTTTCTCGTAGCCGGTTCAGGAACGCCGACAGTCCAGGCCGACGGAGATGAGACCGAGTCCGATCTCGACCTCGAATGGTCGGGCGCCATCGCCAAGGGCGCGAATATCGACTTCGTGTATACGGGTAACAACTCGAATTTCGGCGCCTTCGACTCCATCCAGTACGCCATCGACAATAAGATCGGCACCATTATCTCCAGCAGCTACGGAGATTGCGAAACCGATCTAGGTGGGCAGACGCTCGAATCCTCTTTTGAGCAGGCCGCAACCCAGGGCCAGACCGTAATGTCTGCCGCCGGCGACGACGGTTCCACCGATTGCTTCGGCATCACCGGCCTCAGTGCAACCCAACAGGAGGCGCTGGCCGTCGACTATCCCGGCAGCAGTCCCAACGTAACTGCGGTCGGCGGTACTGAGATCTCCCAGGCCAACTCGGCGTACCTCACCGCTCCCTCCGCCTATTGGTTAGCAGCCAGCAGCACCACTCCCACCATCACCACTTCCGCACTGCAATATATCCCGGAGCAGGCCTGGAACGAAGATGCGACTTGTCTGCAATTCGTCAACGAAGGCGGGTCGCCTCTCTGTTCAGGAGGCGGCGGCGCCAGTGCACTCTTCACCAAACCGAGCTATCAGACGGCGCTTACGCCAGCCGACGGCAAGCGCGATGTTCCCGATCTTGCTCTGAACGCCGCCATCTACAACCCCGGCTACCTGTTCTGCACCAGTGATCAAACCGATTGGAGTCAAGGACAATTAGCCAGTTGCAACAGCGGCTTCCTGGATGCCTCAAGCGATGACCCCACAGTCGCCGGAGGCACCAGCTTCGCCACGCCCATCTTCGCAGGCATGCTGGCTCTCATCAACCAGCAGCAGGGCTATACAACGGGCCAGGGCGTCATCAACTCCACGCTCTACTCCCTCGCTGCCAACAGCGGCACATACGCCTCGGCCTTCCACGACATCACCACCGGCAACAACGACTGCCTAGCCGGCTCTTCGTTTTGCAATGGCGCAATCGGATTCTCCACCGCAGCCGGCTATGACCAGGCCACCGGTCTTGGCTCCGTCGATCTCTTCAACCTGGCTGCCTCGTGGCCTGTGAACACCGGAACCGGCGTCGGTCTGCTCGACACGGAAACCGCGATCACCGGCAATACAGCGCCGGCCGTCAATGCTTCCGACTCCTTCACCATCTCGGTCACCTCAGATAGCGGCAGCACAGTTCCCACCGGCACGGTGGCCATCACCGTGGACACGGGAGCCGCGGTCACTGAGACCCTGGCTTCCAACGGAACCTACGTCTATGCAGTAACGTTTACGACTGCCGGCACGCATACAATTCTCGCCGCTTACTCCGGCGACGCAACCCATGCGCCTTCCACGGGAAGCGTAACAGTGACTGCCGCTGGGGCCAGCTCGGGCACCGGCACCTTCACAGTTGCAGCGACCAACATCACGGTGGCTCAGGGTAGCGTGGGAAGCTCCACCGTCACGGTAACTCCAGCGGGCGGATACACCGGAACGGTTCAGTTCTCGTTGTCCACCACTAGCACCGACCTCGAAGACGACACTTGCCCCAACCTCAACAACATCGTCGTAAGCGGAACGGCCGCAGCCACCGGAACGCTGACCATCGACACCAACGCGGTCAACTGTGCCACAACGGGAGAATCACGCAAAGGGCACAGCAAGTACATTCACATCGCTGGGATGGGCGCTGGCTTGACCGGCCGCAGTGGGCCAATCACAGCGATTGCCGTCTTCGCGGGACTGCTCCTGGCAGGCTTCCTCGGCCGCTACTCGCGCAAACTGCGAGTCTTGGCCGGAGTAATCCTGCTCGCAACCATCGGAATGGCGTTCACCGGCTGCGGAGGCAACAACTCCAATACCATCTCGAACGCACCCAAAGGCACCTATACGCTAACCCTGACCGGCACGGATGCGACCACGAGTAGCATCACCGCGACTACCACCTTCACCCTCACCATCCAATAACTACCTAACAGTAAAAGGGCAGACACCGAATCGGTGTCTGCCCTTTTACTGTTGTTCTCTTATTTCGGTCACCCCGGAAGAAACGCAGATCTAACTCGCCGGCCGTTCCGTCCCCGCCTCATGAAGCGCCCATGCCGCAGCCGCGTCCACGCTGCCCTTGTGGCGCACATCCGCGCCCTTCACCCAGAAGATCACGTCTTCAGCGATGTTCGTGGCATGGCCGGCGACCCGCTCCAGGCTCCGGAACGGATGCTCCACCTTCGCTCTAACTCTGGACTTGGTCGTGTTCTTGCGCCGGGCTTTTTCATCCACATAGTTCTTGAACCTGGTGCGGCGGCAAGTCATATCCTGGGCGTGCGGCGCGGCCTCGCGGATGTTATCGCCTTGCCCCTGATACCCTGCGCCGCCCGTTACCCGCCTTCGGGTAATGCGGCTCAACAAGCGCAAGCAAACCGGCCCACGGAACTACCTTGTTCATCTCGTCGAGAAAATGCTCCCGCTTGCTCTTCCGGCCATACTTCTCAAAACTCGACTGAGCCCCCACGTCCGCTAAAAATACGCCTTCCGCTTTATTCTTCAATTTTGTGCAAGCAGAGTACCGATGGGAACTTGTGCAGAGGTTCCCTAGTCCTCTAAGTTAACAATCTGTTCTTCGTCAGGCTCAAGGTGAATACCGTCCTCTTTGGATTCGATTCCTCAAGAAGGACACTACCACCATGCTCTTCAGCAATCCGACGAGCCAAAGTGAGCCCAAGGCCTGTTCCGTTGGGCTTTCCCATGGTTACAAACGGGTCGAACAACGTCTGGCGGACAGAAGCAGGTATACCTGGACCATTGTCCATTATCGTGATGTAGAGCCATTGTTCGACTTCGACGAGGAAGACCTCTACCACAGGCATGTCTACTGAGCGCGTAGCGGCCTGGCAGGCATTGAGCAGTAAGTTATAGATGGCACTTTGAAGACTCATCGCATCGATGTCTGCTTCCGCTAGCGGAAACTTACCGACTCTGATGGACACGTTCCGCCCGGAAGGATGAGATTTCACTGCAGCAATGGCTTTCTCGACAATTTTGGAAACTCGCTCATGCACGAGCGGCTTTCTCCGTCCGCTACACGCAAATTGCAACAGTGAATCCAGGCGCTCCGTCATTTCGAGCACGACATCTTGAATTTCATGCACAAGATCGGCCCGAACATGCGCTGACATATCCGGGCACTCAAGGAATTCCGCGTTCGCATAGATCGCCGAGAGCGAGTGGCGCATATCGTGAGATATAGTGCACGCCATGTCGCTGATTATCGACACTGTCTCGGACACTGTCAGTTGGTTTTGTGCGCGTCGCTTCGGTTCGTCTTGCAGAGCCAAACCAACACCCTTTGGAAACATGATGATGTTGCCGCAGTCTGAAATTGTGGGTTCCGTTTGGTGTAGTTGCACTGCTCCTCCTCGTGGTCCTGATGTCGTTGTTGGCCGCACGTTACAGCGGGCTATTTAGCGGGGACTTTACCTGTCGATCATTGAAGCCAGAAC
>Ga0302326_10016449_pt1 | contig 15487 bp, 18 predicted proteins | sample Palsa_T0_3_FD_202264 | JGI IMG/M metagenome (GOLD analysis project Ga0302326, IMG submission 202264) | Peat permafrost microbial communities from Stordalen Mire near Abisko, Sweden - Palsa_T0_3 | ecosystem: Environmental > Terrestrial > Soil > Palsa > Peat permafrost | place: Sweden: Abisko...
CCGATTCTGCCCGTAGGCAATCTGGGAATTGTAGATTCCGACCAGTCGCGATCCTTGGGGAATAAGAAGGTATTTGCCAGTCGCCGTATCGTAGACGTTTGACCTGACGAGCGCTTTGACTTCGCCGGGAAGATCCGAGTTGATTCCCTGTTCGAGAATGGCGGGGATATCCCAGCCCATTTTTATTTCATATCGCCCGAGTGCCAGCGCACGCGTCGATTTCAGATAGTTGTTGAACGCGCGTGCGCGCGCTTGTTCGATAAAGGCTTCTTTGCGCTGCTGTTCGTTCTGCTGGTCATAGTCGCTCACTCCCTGCAAACGCGAACTTGGCGGAACCAAAGAATCAGTGGCTGTCGCAGGCTTGCCCGCGCCCAGCAAAGTGGCAAATTGTTGCAGCGGGTCGGTGACAGCGGGAGTCGCTGTAGAACTTGGTCCCGCATTGCCGGCGCGAATCGGCGTGGGAGCTGCCATCGCTTCCTGTTCTTGGCGGAATGCCGCCACGCGCAGCTTTTCTTCCGCAGACAATTCGGGTTGTGCATTCGAGCTAGAACGACTGCTGTCAACCGGTCCATAGTTACCGGTTGGCGATTCCTGGCCATCGTCGCGATAAACGAGTCTCGGAGGCTGGAGGGCACCTGATCCGGACGACGGAATTCCTTGGTTCGCGTCTCCTGAACGACTGGGAAATACCGGGGTCGGATTTGCGACGGCAGGCGGTGCCAATTCCTTGACCAATTGATCTCCTATATTGCGAGCAGACTCCGGGTGCTTTTCGGCGCTTTGGGTTTGCGCGATCTGTTGCTGCTCACGCCGCGCGTAAAGCCCGTAGACCACCAGAACACCCACGACGAGCACGATGCCGAGGACCGCAATTCCAACCTTCTTACTGATACGCGCCGTTGACGGCGGCTCTGGATTCAATTCCAAGCCCGATGGAGATTCCATTGTTTGGCTTGCGTCAATCATGGCTGCTTCCCCGCTTCAGCGACGTTCGAGACCGGCGGAATCTCCTGCGCTCCGTTGGGATTTTTGCCACTGCTCAATTCCGTTTTTCTGAGCAGTTCGACTTTGGTCTGGTGCTTTCCAGAACCGAGAAGCAGGGCGGCCCGGTCAAAGAGACGATCCACGATGTACATGTTGTCTTTCACCCGGTAGTTCACCATCTCGGAACCAGTGGGCCCTTTGATCACCAGCACCGGCAACTCGCGATGAATTGTTTCGATAGGCATCTGGATGTATGTTTTCGCGCCGTCGTCCATCACGTGTAGCGGTCGGGTTGAAGCGTCACCCCCTTTGATCTCGTAGTTCCAAAACATGTTTTCGAGCGCTGTGTTCGGCAATTCGGCCACACGGTCTGCGGCAGTCTTTTCCCGTTGTTCGATCTCGCGCTGCTTGGCCAAGTATTCCTGCCACTTTTGCTTACTGTCTTCCGGATAGGAAAACGCCACACGTGCGACGTAGTCGTTGGGTTTTGATTCGAGTCGAACGTAATAGGCCCGCCGATCCGTGGGCACAACCATTGTTGTGTCCAGACCGGCAATCCGGGGCTTAATAATGATGAGAGGAATGGCATCGGCTCCACTTCCCGATACAGATGGAGATATCTCCCAGCGGATGCTGTCGCCAATGTGTGGTTCACCCACAATCTTCTCTCCCGGTTCGAGTTCCAAAATGCAGACTCGCAAAGGCGCACATATAAGGACCGGAAGACCGCCGCCGTAAACATAGACCACACGGCCATCCTTGCCGGGTGCGGGAACGTTGCGACTCTCCGTCCATTCGCGGCTCAACACGACTGCTTCGCTTCCCGTCGCATTTAGGGTCACATCGCGCTTCGGATCGAACGTGCGTGGGACTTCGGGAGACGCCGCAGAATTAGCGCCGGGTGACAAGGCCGGTACGGTTGGCGGACCTTTCGCGGAGTTCTTCTTGGGTGCGTCGCCCGTCTCCAGCATCCGCACGGCCTCGGCGAGAGGATACTTTTCGAGAGAAGGCACCGGCTCTTTTCTCAACGCCGTCGTTGGCGGTTGCACGGGCGCCGCGTTCGGAGTTGGCGGGCTTTTGGCCGGTTGCTGCGCCCGCGCCACTCCCAATCCGCTGAATCCAAAAGCTATCACTGCCGCTGCCACGTAGTTCATTCTCATGGTGTCCCTCACAGAACTTTCGACCAAGTAATGTCCATGATGTAAATCCCGAACGGATTCACGCGCAGAACTGCTTCGTCCGTCGGTGGGTTGATCGCGAGCGTGAAAATTCCTTTCCACTTATCCGAAGAGATCGGCTTGCCGTCCAGCGTCCGCCGCGTTTCGGTCCAATCGACTTCATAACTGTGCGGTGAGTTCGGAAGGATCGCATTGACTTCAACCTGCACCGTTTCGCGCGCGCCGCGCTCGAAAGGTTGATTGGCGCGGAAATAATCCGTCACAATGGTTTGCGCCGCAGTCTGACTGCCGATCATCGAGTACACGTGATCGATGGCAGCGCGCTCGGCTAAGCCGTCACTGGTTACGCTGCGCATGTCGTGGACCCATTGCGTTACGGCGGCTTGCTTCATACGCTCATCGACGGGCGAGGTTCGATCGATCGCACCCGCAGCCGCAACTCGACCGAGTGAATCGACGGCAACGACATACGGAGCAATGCGCGGGCGCGTGGCTACCCCAACAATCACGAGCGCCTCAGCAAGTGCCACCAGGAGGGCGAGTACCGCAGCTCCTCGCCACTGCTGAGCGCGTTTGATTAGTCCACCGTAGCGTTCATCCCACTCTCGCCGTGCAACCAAGTAGGGGCTGCCGAAGGATTCTTCTTTTGAACTCGGTTGTGTCAGTACATTTGACTTGGGCATCGTCCACCTCTCCCCATTAGCTGTCGCCGTGTCCAATCGAACTCGATGGCGGCGCGTGCGATGTGCCGTCATGCGGAATACGAACGCTGTTCATCGCGTAGTGGGCACGTGCAGTCGTCCGCTCGAGTGCATCAAGGAAAGAATCACTGGCGCGATTTTCGGAAGGTCGCGGCGGCCTCGGTTGCTGGCCTGATGTTCTAGACGCGGGTGCGGGAGAAGGAGGCGCAGGCTGTGTTGCTCCTCCAGGCATTCCACTTTGCATCGCGGCTGATCCGCCTCCGGCGCTTGGAGAAGTCGGGCCACTTCCGTTCCCGCCACCGCTAGGCCGTGGCGGCGCGCCGCCAGCTCCCGGTGGGCCACCTCCTGACGTTCGAGAGCCGGCGGCTACCGCTTCTTTCACTTTCGACAACGCATCCGAGCCACGCGTTGCATATTGTGTCGCAACCACTCCTGCACCCGCGGCAGCAAGGCCGACTCCCATGCCAACGCTCGTCAAATCGCCGCCGCTCATCGAGGCAACTCCACCGAGCATCGCCGAAGAGATCTTTGGAGACATCCAGCAGACGCAGAGGAACATCACTGCGGCGGCAGCCAGGTCAAATCCAGTGCGAGCAGGGTCGATAGATGTCGCCGCGTTTTGCGCGACTAGTTGCCACCCTTGCGACAGCGTCATCCCAGCACCGATAAGAAGGTACAGAACTAAAAGCTTCATGCCGACTGACACCGCATAAGCGATGTATCGCTCAACATATGCCGCCGTCCAACGCGAGCCTCCGAAACCAAGAAAAATTACTCCCGCACCGATCACTAGATAGCTCTCGACCAACGCGACAACGAATTGGATTGCAATAGCCAGGTAAGCGATGAAAACCACGACGGCACAAAACACTAAAGCCATACTGGTTGCAAAACTCGTAAGAAAATTTGCTGCTTTCAGGGATGCGAGGAGATCAATAGCCGTATTTACACCAAATCCGACGATAGCGTCTGGGCCGAGTGGGCCTACAGACGAAGCGCTTTGGCCAAGGATGTGAAAACTGTCGATTATAGCGGGAATCCACCCGCCTCCACCTGGCGTGACTCCGTAAAGAAGGATGGCGTAGAAGATCCCAATCCACATGATCTTGCGAACGATGGTCGCAGTTAGAGCTTGGAAATCGGCCTTTTCGATGGCTAAAAGCGTGAAACTCCAGGCAACCTCGATTCCGGCAAGCAGAAAGAAGAGTCGCTGCGCGGCACCCAACAACTTTGTGATCCAACCGTTCTGAAGACCCTTGTATTCGTCGAGGATGCTAGACGGGCCGTTAACCGAGTTAGGACCTTGCGCATGTGCAACAGAAACGGTCACTAGGACAAGCAAACTGACCAAAGCCGCTTTGCCCAATGCGTTGCAGAATTGGCGTCGTTCTGTGCGCTTCCCAAACACTGCTTCACCTCAGTATGTTTTGTCGCCCGTCTTTAGCGGCGTTCCCGGGTCTAGTAGATATGCGTCCGCACAGACTCGGCCCTCAGTCGTGGTGCTCCAAGTCGCCGGTGGATTGGCCTTTCGAACCTCGATGCACCTTTTCTTAACCTCTACGAGAACCGCTTTGTGCTGATCGAGCCATCGACTGATTCCCTCATCGGAGGTCGCGGAGACATCTCCCGCTCCAGCATCCTCCATGAGTTTTACGATAGGACTTGGCGGCTCCGGCTTCTTACAGCCTGCAACTATTGTTGTTATGGCAATAATCGAAACCACAGCCGCCTCACGTGTCCGTTTCATGTCATCTCCCGCGGAGTTAGTATTTTTTGTCACTAGTAACCAGCGGATGCGTTCCGAACAACTGGTCCAGAGCCGCTTTGTCCGCCTGTTCCTTCTGAATCTGCTCCGCCTGATATGCTTGTTTACTCTGTAGGTCGACTAACATCAACTGCCGAAGTGACATGAGTTGTTCCACCTGTTGTTCGGCGATTTGATTCCCCACCTCGGCCGCCTGCATCTCCCCACCCGCTCCCAACGACATCGTTCGCAATTGGGCGAGCACGGATTGTGCGCTGTTTAGCTGCTGGCCCTGCAAACCGACTGCGCGCAGCGTGCTCAGCGTAGTATCGAGCGAGGTCTGCGACCATTTCTTGTAGTCGTTAAAGTACCCAGAGGTACGCGAACTGTAGCCTGGGAACGTGTTCCTAAACTGAGCGTCGAGATTGCCCATGGAATACGCCAAGGCTTGGCCGCCTTGTACAATTTGCGAGAGCTCTCCCAAGTCCTGCTGGATGGAACCAAAGAATTGTTGAGGCGATTTCACTCCTTGTTTTAGCTGCTCGGTAAGCTGCTTCATCTGGGCTTCGAGTTGAAGCCCCTGGCGGATATAACCCATGACCAGCTGGACGTGATTCAGAATTTGCGTCCATTCCGTTGCGACGCCAGCTACCACTCCCGCGTCGGTGGGCGCAGGAACGCCCAAGGACACCAGGCACAACACCATTACGAACACCGTTGCTTTTTTCATGCTGATACTCTCCTTTCGAGAACGCCTTCCACTTCACGCCACCAGTCCGCCCAATCCGAGCGTCCTCGTTGACGCAACCACTCCGCTTGCCAACTTCGGGGATGAGACCGCATTACTTCGGTCGCCTTTTTTCGATCTTCAGAGCTGTTCACTCCTACAAACGCTAGCGCAACCTCACCAAGTCCCAGCGATATCAGGCGACGCCCCTCCGGGGAAATCACGTAGTACTGCCGCTTGGGAACGGCGCTTTGAACGATTTGGATCTCTCGGTCGTTCAGGCCTACGGCTTCATACAGGCGACGCGACTGCATGTTGGCGGCTTCCGCGTTCGCGAGCAGAATTTTGGTCGGACATGCCTCCATAACCACATCACTGATTCCTGAACTGAAGATGTCGGAAAGGTTTTGCGTGGCCAGAACGACGACGGCATTGAGCTTCCGCAACGTCTTCAGCCAGTCGCGCAGATATTCGCGGAACAACTCATCCCGCAGGTAGACCCACGCTTCATCCAGAACGATAAGCGTAGGACGGCCGTCGAGTTTTTTCTGGATTCTGCGGAAGAGATAAAGCAAAACGGCGACCGTCGCTTTGTTATTGCCATCACCGTACCGCATCAGCTGGTCCATTTCGAACACCATCAGACGTCCGTCCCGCAATCCGTCCCTATCTGCGTCAAGCAGCCGTCCGAGCGAGCCACTCAACGTGTAGGCTTCGAGTGCGGCACGCACTTCCTTGTCCTGAACTGTCGCAAGAAAATCAGTGAGGGTCCTCCGCGTCGAACCCTGCGTGAGTTTCATGGCGTCCGCGATCGCGTTGCGGTGGTGTGGCTTCACATCAAGACCACCAAGTGAACAAAGCTTTTCGATCCAGCCGTTGGCCCAGGCCATGTCGCTGTCGTCAGTCAAGTCGGACAATGGATAAAACGACAGCCCGTCGCTCTCACCACCCAGATCGTAGAACTCTCCACCACAGGCTCTCGTCAGCACGGCGAGCGAGTACCCTTTGTCAAAGGCAAAGACTTGTGCGCGGGGATACCTGAAGAACTGGGCGACGATGAATCCGAGGAACGTTGACTTCCCGGAACCTGGCGGACCGACCATAAAGGTATGTCCGATGTCTCCGCAGTGCAGATTGAAACGAAATGGAGTGGCTCCGGTTGTCGCCGCGTAGAGGAGCGGAGGGCTTTTCGGAGGATAAAACGGGCAGGGATTTTCACGGTTTCCCGCCCATACCGCGCTAATAGGCAGGAGATCCGCGAGATTCAGGGTGTGCAAGACGACTCGTCTCACATTTCGATAGCCGTCTCCGGGGAGACTGCCTCTCCACGCCTCAACGCTGTTGACGTCTTCGATCCGCGCCGAAAAGCCCAGGTTCTGCACCGTCTTTGCGACCAGCGCCACCGCTTCTTCTACGGAATCTTCTTGGTCGTCTCCGCAAATCACGGTGGTGGTGTACTGCGCGAATAGAACGTCGCCAGCCGCCGCGACACTCATCGCTTCTTCCGCATCGATGCTCATCTCTTGCGCATGCAGATTCATGGCGCCGCTCTGGGTCTGCATGATTTGATCCTTTAGACCGCGCATCTTCGAGCGCCATTTCTTCCGGACCTTGTCGAGGAATGAACGCGCCTCTTCCGGGTCCATTAGGATGGCCCGCGTGTTCCAGCGGTATTCAATTGGCAAAGTGTCGAGCGCGGCCAAGATGCCGGGCACGCTAGCTTTGGGGAACCCATCGATGGCTACAACGCGGAGGTGTTTGCGGCCAATGCGCGGCGTCAAACCACCGACGAAGTCTTCCGTGGACAGCAAGTCGTTTAGATAGACTGGAAATTCCGGAAGCCTAAGGGGATGGTCTTTCCACGATACGCATCGATGTACGTATCGTAAGAGTTCGTCGCAGACGAGCGGATTGCCAATCGCGTCGCTGGTGCCCACCGCTTTCAGTCGCGTTACCGCGAACAGCGACTTGAAAACGTCCTCGAAACTCGCGATGCGGTTCTTGAAGTAGTCGACGATTCGAGCGGCGTCGCCTCTTTGACCCTTCATGCCTTCAAACATCCACCCCTTGATTTTTTCTTCCCGAGCGACGGGGGGAAGATACGTCAGCGAAAGATAGTAGTCACTTTCGAAATGCACCCCCTCGGACATGAATTGTTCGCGACGCTCATCGTCGATGATCTTGGTGACCGCGTCCGGAAACTCTTGGCGTTCTGGATAGCCCGGGGCTGGCGCCCGAACGCTATCGCATTGCACCATCCAGCCACCGCCAAGACGCAGCAAGGAGCCCAAACGCCCACTCAAAACGGCCATTTCTCCGTTTGTGGCCGAACCAAGGTCCGGTCCTTGAAACTTCCATGCCGCGAGCAATCCGCCGTCTTGCAACAAAAGAATTCCATCCTCGATCAGGGAGTCATAGAGGAGTAGATCGGCCAAACCGATTGCATGGCGGCGCTGTTCAACCAATGGCATCGTTCACCTCCACTTCGCTGGTGTCGTCGTCGCTGGGGCAGACATCCGACTTTTCGCGGGATAGAAATTTCGATAGCGGATGTGTCTGATGTAGACGTGGCGCAGAAGCGGATCGACCTTCGCCATACGCGCGAGAACTCCCACCGCGATTAGCCACAACACGAGGCCGGCGAGAATGCTCCACCACTTCATAACGGCGAACACCAGCATCGCCGCCAGGATGGCGGAGACCAGAATTAGTTCGCGGTCCCCGCCCATCAACAATTGCGGCCGGTTTGCCGATTCGTGAAATGGCACTTCGCGTGGCCCGTCCATGGCTAGATAGCCGCCGCACCTACGGCAAACAGACCGCCGAGCAATGCGGCAGCGGAAATGATGAACGCAATCGCGCAGACTGCGTACACCGCGCGCCGCGCGAACTCATTCCATTCGCCACCAAAAACCAGCGTTACGCCGATCGCGACGAGCGCGATGATCGCAATCGCGCCGGCAACAGGGCCGCTCAAGGATTGCTGTAAGCGAGTCAGCGGAGCTTCCCACGGCAATGCCTGGCCTCCTGCCGCGGCAGACGCCGGCAAACTGACGAAGACGGATGTCAGAGTTAGCAAACCCGCGTGGATTGCAAGACGATGCCATTCAACTTTTCTTCCAAAGGTTCTCATTTCGTTTTTTCCTTTCGCGTCGAGATTTACAACCGGCAACAACTCGCTCCGCTGACGGCAAACCAACCGACCAGCGCAACGAATCCTGAACCCAGAAGTGCAGCTCCGAACAGCACGGCTAAAACACGCCGAAGCCTGTCCGACAAACCCAGTAGTGCGGTTACCACCAGTCCGCAAAAACCGAGCATCATCACGGCGGACACCAAGACCGCGCGGACCCTTGCTAGCACAGCGATTTGTGGGAGTCCGTAGCCGGAAAGGATTGACACCATCGCCGCCAGGACAATTGCAGCAAACAAAACTAGCGCCACAGGAGACAAGAGCCCGTCGCTGAATCGAGCATCCGTCCCATCCGACTGGGATGTGTTTTTCATACTTTCTCCTACACGTACTCCAGCCGGTATTCCCCTTCGCGAAATCCAGTAACCACCGCGACTTCCCTTACCTTGCGGCCCGCTTGAATACTTGGTTCGCCATCGACAAAAACCACGACATTTACGGCTTCGGCGATGAGTGATTGTTGGGGCGCCGCAGTCGCCTCGGCGACCAGACTTTCGAGGCGTATCAGCGCGCTGTAAGCATCGTTCGCGTGCACGCTGGCCGCTCCGCCCGGGTGCCCGGTATTCCAGGCCTTAAGCATGCTCAGCGCCTCGGCGCCGCGAACCTCGCCTACAACAATTCGTGTCGGTTTCAACCGCATACTGGCTCGCAAACAGTCCAGCATCGACACACGCCCAACCGCCAAAAGAGCAACGGAATTTGTCACGTTGCACTGCAGTTCCGGGGTGTCCTCAATGATGAGCACCCGATCATCCGGAGAGATGTTCGCGAGTTCGTCTAAAACGGCGTTGATGAACGTCGTCTTGCCGGAGCCGGTAGACCCGGCCACGAGAATGTTTTTTCGATGCTGAATTGCTGCGCGTATGACTTCGACGTGGCGCAGGCCACGGACCATCTCCACGAAATAATCGTGGCTTCGATGACGATTGAGGGCGTCATTTTTGTCCGTCAGAATTCCCGCACATTCGTAATCGCTCAAGGTGAAGACGCGATGAGGACGCTGTCGGATTGCGAAAACCGGCCGCCGCACAACCGGCGGAATTAGACCTTCGAAGCGGCTGCCATCCGTGGGGAGTTCGGTTTCGAGAATCGGACTATCGTGATTGATGACCGTGTCGCGAATCGCCGCAATCGTGCCAAACGCACTTAGGGCTTGAGCAGGAGGCATGGTTCCGACGGCTTCGAAATCCGTGTGTGTCCGCTTTACCCACACGCGACCGTCCGGGTTTAGCAGGATGTCCTCCGTCCGAGGGTCTTCAAGACAGGTCGAGACCAGGGGGCCGAGTTCTCGAACCAGTTTTTCATTTCGCCGTTCGGTCACTTGCTGAAGCTCTTGCATTCGTCGCCACCGCTCCTCGAACGTCCCGCTCTTTATGTTGCTGTACGCCTATCTATGGTGCTATACGTACAGTGTTCGTATCGCTAGGCAAGGTATTACGCTTCCGGCGAACGCTTGTCAAGCGCAAAAAGAGAATGGGGAACAACTACACCTCGGAAGCCGTCGAAAAGCAGGCCCGCACCATGGGCGTAGCAGCCTTCGAAATCGGTCTATTCGATCCCCGTGCCACACGAGCGACCATGCTCACGCGCAAATGGGACTTAGACACGTTGCTCAAATCAGTGCAATGGTTGCGTCTGAAGAATGCTGAAGGCCGGCACATTTACATCCGGCCTGCCGGAGAACATAGCCTTTCCCTGATCGATGACCTCAACGCGCAAGTTATTGAACGATTGAAAGTAGAGCGGTTCTCACCAGCTGTGGTTCTCGAAACTTCGCCCGGTAACTTTCAAACATGGCTGAACCACGGGCACGTACTTTCGAGGGAGGCGTCCACATGTGCGGCTCGACGTCTGGCGGTACGTTTCGGCGGGGATCCCGGGTCGGCGGACTGGCGCCACTATGGGAGGCTGGCCGGATTTACGAATCGCAAAGATAAATATCGCCGGCCCGATGGTACGTTCCCGTATGTACGGCTGCACGAAGCCAATGGGGCGGTGTATGCGACTGCGGCTGCGTTTTTACTGGAAGTCGAGGCGTTCCTACAAACGCAAAGCTCGGGCTCGCGACCTGAGCGATGGAGAACCGATACCTTGTGCAGCTCGGAACCGAAAAGTATCGAGGACTTTCGGAATAGGACAATCTACGCAGGAGACCAGACTCGCGTAGATCTCGCTTATGCCATCTATGCTCTATCTCATGGTGTTTCAGAGAACGAGGCACGAATCGCGATCGCGTCCCGGGACCTCGGACATAAAGGAAGCCAGAAGCGGCAGCAACAATATGTCGATCGCACCATCGCAAAAGCCTGGCGCTTGGTTCGGACGGAAACCGCCTGTCTGTCCTCAGGACGATGATCTGGCGTTATCAGCGACGGTGTCTTGCATCGGGAGATGGAGCGACCGGTCTGGATTGCCGGTCCGACCTCGCTAGGGGAGCGGAGCACGCACCCAGTGTCGAGCAGAGCACCGGACGCCACGGCGACCACAGCAGCAAGAGAAAGATCAGGATCAAGACTAGAAGCGTTCGCCGGAAGCGCGGTTGCATGCGACATTGATAGTCCACGTAGAACAATAGAACGAGCAACGATCTCATTTCAGTATCCGGGTGAGTGCGAATCCCAAACCAATTCCCAAAACCAAAAGCCCGCCCGCAACGACTACACCGAACGCTACCCAGCGGCGCATGGCAGAGCGCGAGTACGTGCGATTGATCTCCACAATGAGCTCCCTCGCATGGAGGTGGCCACGATCAATATCCTTTTGAATTTCCTCGCGAACCGCGATGCCCGCTTTCCGGGCTTCGCTTTCGATGCCTTTCAATGCTTCGACCTGCATTAAGCGGAGCACCGACACAAGGCTTTCGGCTGTCTGCATCACGCGTGCCTCGATGTCTGCGGCAAGTTGTTGCAGTACAACTTCATTCATCGTAACCAGCATCATTGCGGGATCATCCGGCCTGACAAGCATTCCGTGACGCGCGGCAACCTCCGCCGTCACACGTTTCAGGTCCAGGACAATCCCCTGTTTGGTAGAGGTCGACATTGCGAAATCGTCCCTCAACTAAATGGAATGGCATCCAGTTGCTCGAACAGGTCGCGCTGCACTACCCGCAACCGCTGCTTGGCCATAATCGTGAAGCCGTCTCCGTTCAATGCTTCGTCAAACGTCATCTTCTGGCAGACCATTTCTTCCATGTCCCTGCCGAAGGTGTCGGCGGTACGCCTCACAATCGCAACCGAGCCGTGCACCTTGCCGACGTGTTTCTTAAACACGGCCATATCTCTAAATGACGATCCGTCCTGCAACACCGCGCCAAAATATTCGTTCAGCCATACGACGATGTTCTTCTCCTGAGTCGTTTCGGCGAGCTGCTCGAATCCTCCAAGGGTATCGTTCAAAGATTGACCGCCCGTTATCACCGAATGGATAAAGACACGCTTGCCCCGCTCGCGCAGGTAATCGAGCGCATGATTCTCCAGAAGGTAGTGCCAAAGGGGAATAAAAGTAGAAGCTCCCGTATCCACGACGAAGGTGCCACTCTCTGTCAGAAACCTTTCCATGAGCAGATCGAATTCACGTTGGTTAACGCTTCCCTCCCGCAACAAATTAAGCCGGCAAACAGCCAGCGCTTTGTATTCGGACATGGTTTGATTCACGGGGTCGGCATCAATGCCATGCACGTCTTGTCCTCTCGACACCAGATACTGCGAGAGAATTGCTGAGATCAGGCTCTTTCCTACCCCACCTTTTCCCTGCAATGAAATATGAATCGTAGTTCCCGCATTCTCACTACCGTTCGCTTTTGTCATTGGAATTCTCCGTTCCATGTACAAGTCGTTGCAATTTCTGTGTGCCTCGCCACTGAAATCCTGGCCGGTCCTCTTCCAGCCGTTTCAAATTCGCCAAAGGATCTCGAGCTTCGACCAGTTCGGCCGATGGTTCACTGGATTCTGGCGATTGGGAGGGTTTGTCCTGTTTTTCCCAAGTGTTGGCCGCGGTTGGCTTTCTCCGAGCTCGCCACACGGCCATGTGGAAGGTGTGATAGCTCACGTCGAGCCCCTCCGCTTCTAAGGCCTCCCAAATATCCTTGAGCGTTTGCCCGGACTTTAGGGCCGCTTGTATTTCAGGAAGGAGAGAACGGATGAGCACGGCTTTCCGTCTTGGTGCCTCGGCAGCCAAGAGTTCCAGACAGCGGCGGTAGTCTTTTTGCGTTGACATGATTCAGTATGGTGCTGTACATATAGCACCATGAATCGAGATTGTAAAGTGCAAAATCTCCGGGAACAACAACCGTCGACGAAAGAGCTCGATTCTCAGCAGAATCCGACGAGACGTAGCAATGTTCATCAGTTCTCATCTGGACTTCACACTCTTCAACCGAAATAGGAGCAGCGTGCATGAAATGCAGGCGAATCATCAGCGGTAAAAACAGGTATTGGAACATAAAGGGTTGGGGCCAGTTTGTGGCGTGGAACTGCGGTAAGTGCCTCACTTTCTATCTGATTGGAGCGGGCCACTTACCCCGGAATGCGGCACCACTTCGGTACCGCTCCGAAAAGGTGGTGCACCGTGGGTAAAAATGGCATCTCTCGTAACTTTCGGTATCCATCCGCTGAACTAAGGGAACAAGTGCGCACCGCTGTGAAGGAACGTGGCTTCCGCTCTGAGCAGGCCTTCCTCATTGCCGCATGCGAACACGAAATCCGGCAGGGCGCGAGTACCGAAGCCACGGAGCAGTTCGAGGCGAGAGTCGCCGCCACGCTGACAAACCTCGCCAAGCAAGTCCAGGGTCTGCAAACGCTCGCCCATGCGCAAGTTGCCTTGACCGATGTTTTTCTGAAATACGTCATCACTTGCGTCGTGGAACCACCCGAAGACGCACTGCCAGCGGCGCGCGTGCGGGCACGACAACGTTACGAGAAGTTGGTACGCGCCGCGGCCGAAGGAATCTCCAACAAGAACAGAGACACTCTCAAAGGGATGATCGGCGATGAATGACGAACCGCTCATACGGCTACGGCCTAGAAAATCAAAGCACAACCCGAACGACAATCCGCGCAAGTACACCGGCGTTCTGCGGTCCATGCTTCGCTTCGTCCAGATGTCGAAAAGGGGGCGAAAAGTCCAAGGCGCACATCAGAGCGGGAAGAGTTCTCGCCTCTTCAACCAGCGCGTGGCAGTGCGCGTCAGCTATTCCGCAAATAAAAATCCGGGCCAATGGAAGGCGCACGGGAAATATGTGGCACGCGATAGTGCGACTCAGGGCGGAAGACCTGCCGAAGCGGGGTTCAATGCAGCCGAGCGAAATCTGAATATCGCGGTGACTCTCGACCGCTGGCAAATAGCCGGCGATGAGCGTCTGTTCAAGATCATTCTGTCGCCCGAGTTTGGCGACCGCCTGGATCTCCACTGGCACACTCGGGAACTCTTGTGGCGAATGGAACGTGACCTTGGCACATCCCTCGAATGGGTTGCCGCTATTCATCGCAACACGGAGCACCCGCATGTTCATATCGCGTTGCGCGGCCTCGACCAGAATGGGCAGTCCCTGCGGCTGCCCCGGGAATATATTCGTTCAGGCATCCGCGAGCGAGCCGAGGAAATCGCGACCGAACTCCTGGGTTATCGCTCCCCCGCTGACGCGAAGGAGGCGCGGCGCCGCGAGACGCTGCAAAAGCGATACACCTCCCTCGACCGCATCCTGCAACAAAGTAATGACCGGGCACAGTCCCATTTTGCAGTGGTGGCCAATGCGGATGATAAAAAGCTCTCGGAATCCGCGCAGGCCCTACAGAAACAACTTGTCGACCGGCTCAAGCACCTCGAAACCATGGGCCTCGCTCAGTCTGCCGCTCCTCACGAGTGGCGCGTGCAGGGCGATTTCGAGAAAGTGCTTCGAACGCTGCAACAAAGTAGAGACCGGCAAAGAATGCTCGCGGCACACGGAGTCCTTGTTTCCGACAAACGACTTCCGATTCAAGTCACGACTCTGCGTCAATTTCAGTCCGTCGCGGGACGCATTCTTCTACATACCGAAGACGAACAAACTGGAAAGCGCTACATGCTGCTTGAAGGCACGGACGGCGTCGTCCACTTGATCTACCATACGCGCGCAATGGAAGAGGCCCGTCGACAGGGGAAACTCGGCACGAATGGATTTGCCCGGATCGAAAAGTGCTTCATTAACAAGAAGCCTGATTTGTCTGTCGAAGACCTTGGAGATGCAACCAAGCTCCTTGCGAACGGCGCTCATTTTGATCGGGAAGCAGCACTTCTACTACGGCGGGGTATTCGTGACGTTCCGCCCGTCTGGGGCGGATGGCTTGGGAAGTACCAGTTGAAACTTCAAGCCGCGGTTCACAGTCCGTCCAACGCAAGGCAAGCGAAGTCGAAAGGCGACAGCCGCTCCATCTGAACCCTTGACATCGGCCAGTCCAATGGTGCTATATGTGTGCTATACGTATCACTACATAGCGTCTCGAGCGTCGCTTTTCGAAACCGTAGAAGGGAGACGTGATATGAATCCTAAGAATTGGATTGTGCGGCAAGATGTAGTCGAAGTATCGGTGAATCACCAAATCTTTAGCCTTGCGGACTCGGCAGCTTCGCCGGCCTGCCTCGAAACCTTGCTTGCGTCTGAACTCGAGCACGATTTGATCGCGTGGCCAAGACAGTACCTTGAGTCCTATCTCGATTCCGATGTGGCGGGAAGAATCCCGCTGGACCCGGGGCAACTTCAAGACGTTCTCGAAGCGGCTTTCGATCGCGATGCCGAAATGGCGCGCGATTATCTGGAAGAGTTGAACGCTCGGCGCGTCCCCAAGCAACTTGGAGAATCCACGCTTGCATTGACGCTCGCCCGCATGCAGAGCGATCGGCTTGAATACGAATTGCTTTTCGATCCTACCGCCATCGAAGATCTCCGATATCTCACGGACAAATTAGACAAGCACGCCTTAG
>Ga0302326_10016450_pt1 | contig 15487 bp, 21 predicted proteins | sample Palsa_T0_3_FD_202264 | JGI IMG/M metagenome (GOLD analysis project Ga0302326, IMG submission 202264) | Peat permafrost microbial communities from Stordalen Mire near Abisko, Sweden - Palsa_T0_3 | ecosystem: Environmental > Terrestrial > Soil > Palsa > Peat permafrost | place: Sweden: Abisko...
GGAGAGGGTGAGATTCGAACTCACGAGCCCCGTGAAGGGCCTCCGGTTTTCAAGCCCCGCAAGTTGCACACAGGGCTTACAGCCACGCACGCACATGTAGTGAGTAAACCCCATAACCATAGGGCTAATTGTACGACCCATAACGTTGCGCGGTGCCGGCAATAATAGGGCCGGCCATCGTTTACTCGCTGGCGCTGCTACAGGTACTGCTATAGCGCCCAGCCCAGTGGCCTGGGCCCCGGCCTTACCGCCCCGGCGCTGGCGCCAATACGCCCCAGCGGTGGCCCCAAAACCCCGCGCCCGTACCGCGTGGCGCAGCGCTGGGACCGCGCTGGCGGCTACCCCGCTACCGTAGGGCAGCCCTACAGTGCCAGCCGGCCTAGTTGCTGCCCGTAGCGGTTACTTGTGCCGCGCACCAATGGGTGCCCAGCCGGTTAGGGCAGCCCACTGCCGTCGGGATCTAAAATTGCTGGTACACAGTAAACGCGAGATAAGTTTTCAGATGGACATCGAAGTAGTGCGGCGTGTGTGCCTTGCTCGATACCTGTACGAGCTCGGGACTGCGAACCTGAAATCGTCCAACGACATGCACCTATTTGCAGCCGTAAACCTGATGCAGGACGCTGTCGAGGCGTTTCTAATTGGAGTCGCAGAGCATCTGGGTGCGCGGATTGCCGCGTACACCACCTTTGACAAATACATCGTTGCAATCGATGAAAAGATCGCACCGAACCACCTTCCGTTTAAATTGCAGTTACTCCGATTGAATAGCATTCGCATCGGCTCGAAACACCAAGGCATACAGCCTGCCCGTGATGAGTGTGAGCGTTTAGCGGTGAGCATTCGAGAATTTTTTGATGTAGTTACATCGGCAAACTTCAATACGTCGTTTTCAGCGATCAGCACTCTCGATCTGCTGGACGAGGGGCAAGTCAAGGCGGCATTAGTCGAAGCAAAGACCGCCCTTGAGACACAGGACTATGCGGCGGTCGCCATCAATTGCAGGAAGGTCTTGTACATAGAAATTGAGCACAACTACAACGTATTCAAGTTTCGGCACGGCGCGCCGCCGACACTTGGTATTGGCCTACTAGGAGGGTACTCAGAAGCGCCTGATTATGCGCGCCATGAGAGTTACATCGAGAAGAACGTTCACGTTCCGACGGACTACATTGTTCTGGACCATAGCCGCATCAGCGCAGAACTGGTGACAAGAGGCGTGCAGCCCGAGGAGTACTGGAACGTTTGGCGCCTAACTCCAGAAGTGATTCGCAACGAGGACGGGGGTTGGACCTACAAAAATGACTTTGACAAGCTCGATCATGAAGTATTGATCAATAAGGCGGAGTACATTTTCTCGACCACGGTTGACGTCGCGTTGAGTTTCCAGGCGAATCGGAAGCGGATTCAGTACGCTGCCGGTAAGCATTACACGATTGCTCTGACCCAGGAAGGCGTTCCGGTCTACGAAAAAGCCGACAAGAACTCGGCCCAACACTCCCAGACACCGCCGGGCGTTACAACGCTCTCGACCACTTTTAGTTCACCGGGCCTTACCGGCGATGGGGTCTACTACCAGATCTTTCACGTTGGTACGCCGTTCGTCTATGGGTTCATTCACGAGAGCTATGTCAAGTGGGAGTAGCTAACTTGTCGCCGTCGCGCCTACAACAGTAGCTGGTATTCAACGCCGGCATCCCGTAGCAAAGCCAGCACTCCGGTGGGACCTCCTAAGTGACCGGCTCCAACAAGAATCAGCGTGCGCTTATCGCAGCGCAACGTGTCGATGATCCTCGGCAGCCAAAGCAAGTGGCGCTGGTGAAAGACGACGTCCTGCACTTCCAGCAGTTGAGCCAATGGTGATCGTTCCAGAACAGCCATGACCGCATCGACTCGTCCACCAATCCACGCCGCGTACAAATCCCTGCTGTGCTTAATGCGCATCGGCGCATCGGTAGCCAAGGTCAATCTGAAGCTTTTCTGGTACTCCGCATCGGACACCATGTCCATAAATCGTGAGAACTCGATCGCCGTTTCAAGATAATTGATCACCCGTGCCTCGGCACGCGCATGCGCCACTACGAAAGGCTCGACACCGGGGCGTAGGACAACTCCCAACATGCCGAGCCAAACCATTACTACCCAGGGCTTCTGTTGCCACAGTACGCCGTTGGGATGATTTCCTGGCCACATCGTCGATAAGGTCGTCCACAGGTCAGGAGGCAGCCTCTGCGCAAGCGACTCACCAGCAGGTAGCAGGATATGTTTTCGCGCTTCCTCCAGATCGGCTTCCAGGTAAAGGTCTTCACTCCATTTATAGGCGTCACAGACCCATTGCGGGGGCTTAGCGTCCACCGGGAATTGGTGCATCGATCCGCCGATACGGACTGTGGTATCTACGATCTGGTAATACATCGCGTCCAACCCTCGCGGCGGTGCGCCCGTACCGCCGCCCACCAGCCGTGGTATAGAATGGGTGCGGGCAGAAGGATTCGAACCTACACGAGCACTCCCCGGGCGTTCACCGTTGAGGCTCAGCGGTCAAAACCGACCGCCGCGTATACCAATTCCGCCATGCCCGCCCGGGGCGATCAACCTACGATCTTGCGCAGCAGCTCCTCGGCGTAGACCACGCCCGGGTTGTTCAAGCTGTACATGCGTCCGCGCTTCGCCCCCGCGGCCAGGACGAAGTCGGTCCGCTTGGCGAGGCTCGTGTCCACGCGCGGGATCACGACCCCCGACTGCTTCGCGGCACGGATCAACGTGTAGCCGTTGACCGCAGTGCGGTTCAAGAGTCGCCGGTAGCCATAGAGGAGCGCAACAAGCGCATCCGCGCTCGGCTGGTCTGTCCGCGGCAACCCCAGGAGGCTGATTCCGTCGCCGTCCCGCCGGTATACGCGCGTCAGCAATTCGTCCGTAATTGGCGTCGCCTCGGACAGCGTCGCGGGTGCGCCGGCAACGCCAGACGCCAGCACAGCCAGGCCGCCCACGGCGCCAATCGTGCCCGTGTCCGGGGAGCTCTCAATGTTTTTTGCGCGTGGAATGGCGTGTTCTTTCACAACTGCCATAAACGCTTCGAATTGCTCTTTGACCAACGCGACCGGACCCTCGGCCTCAAACTCCGCGTCTCCGATGCGGATTTTGATGCGCTGCGTCGTCTCGACTTCGGCGTCCTTCTCTGCCATGGCGGTTCCTCGGATCGAGGGCAACGACAATGACAGAATTCCATTCAAGTTTCAAGATCTCTATGCCTATTTATGCGGATCAACAGATACAGGCTTATGGTGTCAAGAAGAAATATACGCTAACTCATATGCTTATACGTATATTACCTGTCGACTTGATGTCTTTGATTAGTGACATGTCACTACTTTTAATTCACAGAATCTGGAAATGCCGACCTGAAGCTCCGCGAATCGCGACTTCAATCTCAGCGATCTTCGTCTTATCGCCCATGAGTATGAAATTACGTACCGCTCGCGGCTGACGTGCCTCAAGGGCGGCGAGCCCAATGTCAGGTGATAGAAATCGACTGAGTGTGTTCGAATTCATAGCGGCTAAATGGGGGAGGCGGTAATCTTTAAACCGTTAGGCAGCCCAATCCCCCCTCCAAAACGGAAATAGCCTGGGGTCGAGAATGGCTCTCAAAGTCTTCTTAGTTGGGATCGCGGCCGCACTCGTGACCAGCGTCAGTGCCGCAGATCAACAGTTTGTTGACTGGACGGTAGGGGTCAACACCGCAAAGACCTGGAGCTACGCGGCAACTGTCAATGATAGCGGTTCGATATTGGGTGAATATTGCGCGTTCAAGACGGGAAAATGCTTCTGGACGATTTTACTGGACTTTGAATGTGAAGGATCTGCTGCCTACCCAATTCTCGGCAATACACCGTCTGGCGCGGTCCCGTTGCAGATCAAGTGCGATGGAAAGACGGATCAAGGGGCCTATCGGTACGTGTTCATTAACTGGAAGGATCTTGAGGGTCTTCTTAAGGACTCCCATGAAGTCGGCTTTGCCGTCCCAATGAAAAGCGAATTGTTCAAGGTAGTTAGATTTTCACTGACCGGCCGCACCGACGCCATGAACCTAGCCGAAGGCATCGCGGTCAACCAGAACGCCGGGAATCAGGGTCAAGACAAGAGCGAAACGAGAAAACCCACATCTAACACGACTCTGTAGGATTCGTGCGGATTACTCAGCTCCGGCGGCAATCCCAAATGGGGGGCTCGCAATGAGCCATTTTCTAGCCCTTGCAGTAGTAAGCGCGCTTTCCGGCTTTCAGCATGTTCTCGCTGCAGACTCCGGCTCGACGGCTACCCAGAGCAGCCCCGCCAGTGGCGGCCTATTAATCGGCTTCCTTATTGCGTACTTATCACGACGAGCCAAAATTGGTGGCTGGCTTCTGTACTTCTACATGCAGTTGTACGGAAGCTTCCTACTCACAATTATCGTTTTCTCATTTACGATAGGCCGACTGCAACCAAGCCATTGGTCGAGTGCAAATCTATACGTCTGGTACCTACTCGGCACCGTGCCAAGTGTCCTTATAGAAGTCGCCGAAGTCGTTACCGCCAGCTACTTGCTCGCGCGCCGGACCGCTGCGAATGTGCAGTTTTTGCGGCATGTACTGCTGGCGGTTGTAATCGTCTACGTGGTCACAACCGCGATAGACGCCATATATTTCGCGGATGCGGCAACGCTCGCGCTCGACGGGTTTGCTCTCTTCTTTTCGCTGATATGGTTCGCCTACTTTTACCGATCCGTGCGTGTCCGCCTGGTCTTCATCGAGCACACGTGGAACTACGCGGGATCAAAACCTATTCCGAACACGCCCTTAGAGCGACGGTATCTCCGCAAGCGGGCGCTTGTCTGCGCCGTGTTGGCGTTTGTGGCGTTCTTAATAGTCATCGGGAGCACTCTGGGGGATAAGAAGCCGGACGCCTATATTTTCTTTGTTCCGGCATTTTATGCTGTGGTGGCCGGACTGCTGGGTTGGTTCTTGCCCATTCGAAAAAAGAAGCGAGCAGCCTTGGCGGCTAGCGTCGCTAGCTCTGTCGAGTAAGCACCGACGGACACTCGCTATGGACATACCACTGATCCGGCACACGGTTACAACATACGCTTCGCCCCCGCCGCAAAAATATCCTTTATCGCTTTAATGGTCGGATCGCTGTCCGTATCCGTTGGCAGTGCCTGCCGTGGCGAAATGGACGCACTACTCGGTGGGCCGAATTGCGTTGTCCGCGCGTCCGGCACCGGCTGCCGCGCGAAGGCGCCAGCACCGACGTCTGCCATTTCATTAGAGTTCGCGCCATTTCTCGACTGCGGAGGCACGCTGAGCTTTCGCAAATACTCGGCATCCGGCGTCATGAACTGCGGCCCATCGGCCTGCGCCTCAAGAATTGCAGCGGTCGCATCCGCGCCAACGCCGCTCGCGGCCTTACTAATGGTAAAGGCACCGGCCCTGGCTAGACCATTCGCGATCGACTTGGCCAAACGCTTGGTATACCTGGCGTATTCAGTCCTGGCTGCCTTGGCCATGACTTTTCCAGCTCTGTTCGCAGTCAATTTAATCGGCGGCGTGGTTTTGCACATCGTGCCGCTGGGGGCGCGTCGCAACGCCTTCTTAATTTCTAATGCCGCCGTGTCACGGCCACAAAAATCCTTGTCCATAAATCACCTCATAAATGTAAATATTGAAGTGGAAAAATAGGTGCCCGCCGCCACGGCTCTCCGCCTAATGGGCGAAACGGAGTTCCATGCGCGAGCTCTCGGACAGCAGACCGAGCGGCCGTCGCGGAGTGTTCTGGCCTCTAGATGTCAGAAGGCCAAGGCTGATTCGGCCCAATCCCACGGTTTGACGGGGTTCGTTTCTCACGCGGCACTGTCCGTCTGATCCGCGGCCGACGTAAGGTATCAACCGTCGGCAGTTCATTTAATGGTTCCCCTCGCTAGTTAAATCCTTAGCAATAACTCCAGGCCGCTGCGCCAACGCAACGGCTGCGGCGGCTTTCTGTTTATTGGCGTCGAGCTGCTTATTCAGGAAGCCCAGGAAAGCAGTTGGCCCACCGGCTTTGATTAACTGCGCAATTCCGTATCTGATCGAGTCGAGGCAATCGTTGTGCTTATCAATGATGTCCGGCAACACGTCGCCGGTGAGGCGATCAACCTTGTGCGAATACAAGCGCATCTCTTCGGCCGTATGCGTGCAGGACGGGTGCAATACAATCTTTTCGAACGCCCGCATTCTGGCCACGCCATCGAAGATCGAATCTGCCCATTTTTCAACGCTGACGACATTCGAGTAGCCGTGCGCCTTTAAATACGAGACGGTTTCCGGTCTCGACGAATCAACCCGCACTGTGTATTTGCGCGCATTCGGGATTTCATCGAGCAGCGCCGGTAGCCGGTCTATATCGACATGCAACCCCCAAGCTTCCTTCTCAACGTAAAGCTTGTTCTCGAACACCCACGATTTCGTCAACACCGATGGTGAGACTGAGAAGCCGAGGTCCAGCCCAAAATATGGACCGTCCCAACCATCGGCTGGCGTAAATTCCTCTGTGGTGAATTTGCCTCGGAAAATCTGCGCGTCGCTGATTGTTCTGCACTGGCCCAACCAAACCCATCTATATGCGTCGTCATCAACGCTCTGCAGATACTCGCGCTCGGCTTCTAACACGGTCGGAAAAAACGGATTATCCGCATACGTCACATGGACATGACGGCAGTCGTCCCGTTTGCCATCAACAAACTGCATAACGGGCGCATCGGAACTATCCGGATTGCAGCTAAGCCATAACTCCGAGTCGGGCGCGCGTATGGTTGGCGCCAGCACTTGCAGTGATGGTGCGGAAACACTTTCGCTTTCTTCAATCCATACGAGAGCTATGTTCTCCAGACTTTTCAGCGTAGTGATGTTCGCCCAAAGGCCCGCAAAAATGACCTCCGAGCCTGTAGTGGTGCACGTGATCTCTCGGTCGGTGATCTGGAAGTATTGCGTAAGGCCCAATGCGTCGATGGTATCGACCAGTAAGTGATGCACTGACTCTCGAAGCGAGCGCATAATTTCCCGGCAGCAGAGCACGCGCATCCGTCGCGATACCACGTTCAGAATCACGGCTCTTGCGAAGCTATGGCTCTTTGCGCTGCCACGACCGCCGCTGGCGCAGCGGTAGCGTGAATGCACGGCTGGATGCAGCAGTGCAAATAATTTCGGCGGAAACTCGACCGCTCGTGCGCCGTCTGGTACCGCGTAACCATGTGGCACGGCGGCCAACAAGGGACCGATCCAGTTCTGCTGCATTTTTCTGACGCGAACCGCGAACCGCTCTGCTGGCTCGTCTATCAGAGCCCAGACGACAATCGGGCCAGACCGCGAGCGCGCATGTTGCGCTATCACGTTCTGCGCGGCGCGCACTACAGCGGCAGGCGATGGTGTTGACAGCGACATCAGACCGGCCCTGTCAGTAGGTCATGTATTAACTGATCGGCTTCGGCGTCGAGCGCCATATGGTCCGCTCGCTCCTCTTGCACGACAGTCCACGGATCTCGCGAACCGCGCCAATACGCGTCGTGCGCCGGACGCGAGACATGAAGCTCCGTATACCTGCCGCTATCGCGGAATAAGCCAACCCCACATTGCTGGGCCAAATGGTCTGCAGCACGTGCGACCGTGAACACTCGACGATGCACTGCGCGCAGTTTTTCTTCAGCCTCACGAAATTCTGAGACCAGATCGACCAGCAGATCGTCGTAAAAGATGGCATGCGCTAGTTGCCTTATCGGCGCATATAGCTCCTGCTCCTGTCTCGTCAGCTCGCTGGCTTGGGCTGCGAAGCGCCTATGCGCAACATCGGCAGCACGCGCAATCGGTACCCATTCGGCGGATTCTTGTTCGGCGGCAGCGAGTGCACGCTTGCGATCCTCCATATCCGGGGCAGGCGCGCCATCGAGCAGAGTGGCCGCAACACCTGCGTCAACGTCTGCACGCAAGGCGGCGACCTTTGCTGCGGCTGCGTCAGCCGCCCGAGTATGTCGCTGTAGTTCGCCCATTTTCTCTATGAGCGCCAGCCGCTCCTGGGCCTTGGCTGTGTACGCTCGCCGCGCTTCGATGAATGCTGAGCGATTTGGCGTCGGTTCGGGCGCTGCGGCCTTTCTGAATGCAGTGAGAATGCTCATACCGCTGCTCCTGAGTAGGGATTGCGCCAATTGCCGGCGCCGTCTGAAACGACGATGTAGCCCAGTGTGGTGTCTAAGAAGTGCACATTGGCCTGCCCCTGGCCGCCGCTAGGCATGTCTGGGTCGCCAAGCTTTGGCCGCGTGCTGGTTGGGCCCGACATACACACTTGGAAAATTCCAGGCGTGCGCTGCGCGGTGGCCGGATCAAGGTCATAAGTGGTACCCGGCGCAGCGGCGCTGCCCGGTGCGGATAGGAATCGGTAAGTTCGATACATGTGTTACTCCTCTTGCGATTCGGGATTGGTAATTTCCACGGCACCATTTATTGCGTCGTGGTCGCGTGTGATCAGCGCGGTAGGTCCGCCTTGCAGAGCTGCAAGCTGCTGGCGCAGTTGCTCTAGCTCGCAAAGCTCTTGGGCCATCTTGGCGAGACGCGCGCCGATTTCCGCGACGTACACCAAACGTGTTCCCACTTCCGTGGGTATTTTCTGAAACCGCATCTCGCGGTAAATTTTCCCAATCTCACGGCGCCACTGATCCACGGTATTCAGCTCGCCGACGCGGATACGCCGCAACAGATTTCCATCGAGCGCCGGCGCGCTCGCCATCAGGCGCTGTTTCGCTAATTTGCGTTTCGCTGCGCCGGACAGATATTTCTTCGGCTTCTTCACAACGCCGCCTCGCCGCACGGCAAAATGCCCAGCCCAGCCAATAAACAAGCAAGATAGGTAGGGGTAGGGGCCCGGCGAGCTGCGGATGTGGGACTTCTACGCTGCAAAATGGCGCCAGCATGTTTAATAAACCGGCGTATCGGCGGTACTGCGGCTAGAGCGTATGCCTGTAATTGCAGCGTGCGCGTCTGCCGGCAATGGTGCTGCAAGCCCGCTGTAGCAGTGCCTGTAGCACTGGCGCGTGCAAAATGGCCTAAATTGGTCCTGGGCTGGTTGGCAAAGCGTTGCGCGTATGCGTGCCGCGCGGCCGCTAGTTCTGAGTGCACACCATAGTGCACACCCCCTTGCATTTGGAGGTCAAAGGTACCTCTACCCCAATGCGCCCCCCATACATACTCAGGAAGGTGTGCACTATATGGGTCTGAGTGCATACCACAGTGCACTGGGTGTGCACTGCGCTGAGAGCGCATTAATAAGGCTATCGGCGTATCTGAGTGCACACCCCGCCTTATATGTGGGCACCCATGCACTATTGGGGGGTGCTTAGGTGTGCACTGTAGGTGTGCACTATGGTGTGCACTATGCTGTGCACTATATAAATGCCTTTTCATCGTTTTAACCGCTTTATCGCGTTTTCAAGTGATGAATATTTGCCGCCGGCGGTCGCTACGAGTTGTCGATCTACAAGCTTCGCCAATACTTTCTGCACGGCGATGCGCTGCTTTCCAAGAACCCCGCCGATGTCACTCGGCGACAGCGGTCCTTGCATTCCGTGCATGCCGCGCAGCACCGCCAACACATCCTTCTGTAACTGACCTTGCAATGCTGTTGCTGCTTCGCCCAGAAACTGAAAGTCGGTGTCGGTGCGATCAATGAGGTATGTCCCAGGCGAGCGTATGTGTCGGCCTGTGACGAACAGATTGCGGCGTAGCTCGTGCTCCGCGTTTTCTGGTTTGAACAAGATCAGGACATCGTCTACAGCCGCAGCAAGTTGGTTCGTCGCGGCCAGCATCTCAAGTGGGTTGTCTTTGTCCTTGCGTTTGCCGTTCTGCGCGACGAGCTGAATATGGCAACCAGTGCTGTGCGCCATCTTCGTTATGGGGTCTAGCAGGGCTGCGTCAATCTCACTGGCGTTGCCCCTTGAATTGGGATCGCGGATGCGCGCAACTGTGTCGACGACTACAAGTTCTAGCCTCTTATCGACGATCATGCGTTCTAGCGTTGCTACACCATCAGCGTCGAACACCGGAAATTTGTTGATTCTGTAGAGGCCTCTTACTTTGTCTGGGTCAAATTGCTCTAGGCGCTCTTTGAAAAGAGGATCAGCCTGCTCAAGGTCGAGGTACCCCACCCGCCGTGGCGTATCGTCTACAGCCTTGAACTTCTCCCAATCTGATTTGATGGCCCCCACCAGAATCAAAGAGAAGTACAGCGCGAGCGTGCTCTTGAGTCCTTTCGGCGGGCCGCCCAGTATCGACGTGGCGCCGCGCGCCAGTAGCCCATCTAAAAGGTAACTGACCGGCGCGATGTCGCGCTTAAGCATCTTCGATACGGGCTCGAAATGCTCGGACAGGTCGAAGACGTCTTTCGACGGGGGTGCTTTGCTCTCGGCCGGACGCACCCAGCCGGCCTCTTGCGCCAAATAAAATATCGTGCCCGCGCCGATGCGATCTGGCTTGAAAGATTTCCACTTCTTTGCCGCACCGTCGCGATCCCCCTTGTTATTTTTTGATTTCTCCGACCAATCGAGAAAATCTTGCAGGCCGTCCTCGCCGAGTGCGCCCTTGACCGCTTGCCCCACATTGATCCATTCGTTGTACTTCATCTTGTCATTCGGAATATGGGCGAGCGCCGATCGCAGAAGCACCGGATCGGCAGCGCGCTGCACTGGGTTCGACTCAGCACGGGCGCCGATTTCGCGCTGGTTCTTTGAAACGAATTGATCGAGCGTGTATCGGCGCTCCGGATGGTATTCGATGAGACGCGCCTTAACTGGTGTGCGGCCACGAGCGAGCTTTGCTTCGGTGGGATAGTTGATCGTGCCCGGCAAGCGCAGAATTCGGTCGAGATTGTGCGTGCCGGGGTCAGCGTGCAGGTCGAGTATCACCTGCCTGTTGGCTGCTTCGAGTTTGGCAATATTGCCATTCGCCTTTCTCGGCTTATCTAGCAGCCAATACGCGTTATAGCCGCCACCGGAAAAGACTATGAGCGTGGGCGGATGCTTGTAGTTTCGAATCGCGGCCAGCGCCTCTTCCGATGGGTCGTCCATGTCGAGATGGACCCATCGCATGGCCCGTATGTCTGATTTCAGCGGCTTCTTATCGATGTCATTATTGATGGGGTTCGGCGCCCAATATAGGTTGTACTTCTGCCGCTGATAACGATCAACGAAGGCCGCCGCTTGGTCGATAGAATCGGCCGTATAGCTTTTCCCAAAGCATTCCTTGCCCATAGGATTGATCGCCACAACATTTCCGTATCCTCTGGCGGGCGCCGTCATGCGTAGAAAATCCGCGACTTCGTGGGACCTATTAAAGCTCACTGCATTGCTCCCACCGTTGGCAACGCTTCCATCTCGAACGCTTCGGCGTGCCGAATAAATTTCCGAGTCGGCCGCTTGCCCTCGTGAAATACGAGCCAAGACCGCCCGGTCACGATCCCGCGCACGAACGTACTATTAACAATGCGCGCCGACCGGCCATGCGCGATGTAGACCGATGTTTCGCTGTCGATGTCCGCCTCGGTAATCTTGACGAGTAGGCGCGAGCGCTTGGCTTTGCGGTTGAAACTCATTGATTCGCCCTGCGCGGTGTCGCGGCTTGCGGCGTGATCATCAACACTTCCCGCGTTCGCGCGTCGATGGTGATCAGGGGCGCTAAAAATGTCGCCGCCATCAGACTCTCAGGTCGCTCTGGGAGGTTTGTGACGGTCCTGAACTCGACCGCTGCACGCCTTTTCCGTTCTGCTCGCCGCCGTGCTGCTTGTGTGAAACTCACGATGCGCCTATTGCAACTGCGCCCGGCCAGCGCGCTTGCTTGCATGTTCCGGGCGGTTCGCAGGCACCTCGAAGTCCAATACTTTGTTTGCTTGCTTGGAAAGCCAGCGGCTGTAACCAGCGCCTAAGACAGCGAGCTCTCGACCGATCCGCGTTAACGCGCCTTCGGCGATCAACTCATTGCGATGTGCACGGCATATGTGTCGGCCGCGTTGACCATCGTTTGGATAGATGTCCTTGGGCCATGACGCGAACGTCCACGAATGCGGCACACTAATTGTGATTTGCTTGACCGGCACCATCGGGGTTTTGGTTGGCATCACGGCGCACCTCGGCAGGCACGCCCACCGAAGCGCCGGGCTTCGTGCTCCGGTCGATTCGGCGGAATCACGTAGTCATAAACGCGGCTGGCATGCTGCGCCAGCCACTCGCGATAGGGAGCACCGAGGACTACGAGAGTGCGGCCAACGCGCACGAGCGCGCCGGCCTTCACCAAGTCGGCACGATGTTGACGGATGAGATTCTTGGCGGCGCCTGGGTCGTGCGGAAAGTCGCTGGCTGGCCAACGGTTGACGGACCACGTTTCACACGGGCCTGTAGACCGGTGCGCGGCGCACTTTTTGGTTGCCATGTACGTATGCCCCCTGTGGGCTGGTGTAACTGGCGGCAACTAAAAGGTAAGCCCGGCCAAAAAGGCGGCTGTATTGTGGGCAGTAATTGCCTAACGCTGGAAAACAAGGGGTTTGCGCGCAGGCGGCCCGGCGCGCGCAACGCGGTGGGCGGCACCAATTAAAGGTGCAGGCGTGCAGGGGTATAATACTAAAGGTGGGGCGCACGTTGTGTTTACGTAGCGCTTACGCACGTGCTTAGGCCAACTAATGTGAATGGGGACAACGCAAAGACATCGCCGGACAAGCCTCCGGCCGATGATCCAACAATCGCGGCGATCAAGACCGCGCAGCGCACGCCGATTCCTCTTCCGCCAGAATTGGTTCGCGCAATTATCAGAGGGGGCGTCATCCCGGCGATTGGTGATGGGCCGCGCGTTCCGACACAGCCAGTGAAACGGGGCCGGGGACGGCCGAAGGTGAAAACCGACCCCGCACGGTCGCAAGTCGTTGCAGAACGCAACGCCGGGTTGCTGTCTCGGCTCGACTGCCAGATTAAGCGCGGTCTACCAGAACTGCCTAAAGCCGCCGCTGTCAAACGATTTGCGGCTGGGGACCCAATGCGGCAACGAGTACGCGAATCTGAGCAGAGCCTGGCGAATGTATCGAAGAGCAAGCGCGCAGCGGTTATCGCCAAGAAGATAGGCAAGCTCGATCGCGAGGGGCGAGGCGAAAACGTGCGGCATGTGCGCCGCGTTCTTAAGCAACTGAAGAAGTAGCCCCGAATATCCCGCCGCAATACAGCCGCCTGCCCTGGCAGCTATCTGATTCGATGCACCTCGCGTTTTAATCAATGCAAGGAGCGTTTTATGAGGATTGAAAAGCCAACAGAACAGAAACTCAAGTCGGCGTTGCTCGAAGGAGCGCTCGAAAGACTACGAGAGTCTGAGAAGGAGTACGACGTTGATCTGGGCAAGCGGGGTCTTACTGACGGTGTCAGATGGGCAACGCGGAGGGCGGAGTATGCCGAGCTAGAGAATCTGGCCGAGAGATACGAAGAGTATGAAGTTTACGACACTGATGAGGATGATGAAGAGGGAGCGCCGGGACTGTTTCTGCGACTGATCGGTGGGGTCGATATAGACGACGAGGCGGTCGACGAGTTCTGGCGTTATACGTTGGGAAAAGACGCGCGTGATCCGGTTATGTATAAGCCTGAGTATTGGGATGCGTTCATCAAGGGCGCTATCTCGGTATTCGAGCAGGTGTAGTAGGAATAGCTGGTCGACATTTCCCGGCCGCGCCGCGCCCAACGGCGCGGTCGGGCTATTTCCCCCGCAGTTTTTCGTCCAACTTGTCATGCCCGGTAACGGGCGCGCCGGCGACCAGATGGCTATAGCGCATGGTCATGCCGGGGCTTTTGTGACCCAACACCGATCCGACCATTGGCAGCGTAGAGCCGTTCTGCAGCAGGATCGACGCGCACGTGTGTCTCAAATCATGCCAGTGAAAATCGGCAAGCTTGGCGGCCGTGCGGATTTTGTACCACCGTCCCTCAAGCAATGATTTCTTCAATGGCTTGCCACTGGCATTGATGAACACATGCACTGGGGAGACCACCGGCAATTTGCGCAGTTGCTTCAGAGCGGCTACGGCCTCCGCTGTAACGTGTACCGCGCGCTTCTCGTTATTCTTACTCTCGTGCACGGTAACACGCGCCTTATCGTCCGAGAGGTCGAGGTCCGACCATTTCAGCCGGAGTAACTCGCCCTGACGCAGCCCGCTTGACAAGGACAACATAATTGCCGCGCGCACTACGACGTCGGACTCTGCGGCCTCTAGCAGCGCAGTCAGTTCATCGTCAGATAGGAACCGCGTGCGCCCCCGTGGCTCCGTCAGCATTAGCCTCGACGGCCAGGACCGCTCTAACGGCACCAGGCCGGCCGCGCGTCCCCAATTCCAGCAGGCTCGCATCGCGGAGAGGTATCGATTTGTCGTGGCCGGTCCATGCACGGTATGCAGCTTCTTGTCTCGCGCGCTTCGCAGCGTCAGGACACCGAAGTCCAGCACCTTGTCAGCGGCATAACTGTTCTTCCACCATGCGAGCAGCCGCTCTACGTCGCCGTACGACTTCAGCTTATTGGTCTCAGGATCGGCGAGATGCTGTCGAATCAATTCACCGATAGTCAGTTGCGTAACGTCGTGCCGTGCGCCGCCGCGCACAGCCTGCGCCTGCAATTCCTTTTCCATGGCGTCGGCCCATGTCTGCGCATCTGCGAAGGCCGCCTTAGGAGTAGTAATTACAGGAAAGTGCTTCGCGGTTGATTTGAATTCCGCCATTCGTATTTGCGCGCGCACGCTAGTCGCATGCCGCCACCGCTTGCGGTCCTTCTTCTTTGACAAGGCTTTGCCATTCTCGAAATATGTGATTGTTGCCACGTGGTTCCCACTTCTACGGCGCCTTGCTAGGCAGCCCGGCCCGTGCGCCATGGCGGCGCCGGGCTGTTTTGCACATATGTGCTACAGCGGCACACACTTTAGCTGGTTTTTGGTTTTACTGCTACAGGCGCTGCTACAGTGCGCTAGTTTTAGCTGCCACATACAGCCGGTTACTAACTATTAAGTACTTGTTTTTATTGGCGGAGAGGGTGAGATTCGAACTCACGAGCCCCGTGAAGGGCCTCCGGTTTTCAAGACCGGTGCGATCAACCACTCCGCCACCTCTCCGGCGCCCACATTATAAACGCGCTCCCGCCTCCGCAATCGCTGCGCACCACGGCCGCGCGCGCGCCTATGAGCGCTTAATGACTGATATACCTTCCATGTACGGCATCAGCGCCGGTGGCACGTTCACGCTGCCGTCCTCATTCTGGTAGTTCTCGAGTACTGCGACCAGCGCGCGACCCACGGCGACACCGGAACCATTGAGCGTGTGCACGGGCTCGGTCTTACCGCTGTCGGGATTGCGCCATCGCGCCTGCATGCGCCGCGCCTGAAAGGCCTCGCAGTTGCTGCAGGATGAGATCTCGCG
>Ga0302326_10016451_pt1 | contig 15486 bp, 13 predicted proteins | sample Palsa_T0_3_FD_202264 | JGI IMG/M metagenome (GOLD analysis project Ga0302326, IMG submission 202264) | Peat permafrost microbial communities from Stordalen Mire near Abisko, Sweden - Palsa_T0_3 | ecosystem: Environmental > Terrestrial > Soil > Palsa > Peat permafrost | place: Sweden: Abisko...
CGGCATATTCATCCCCGGCATATTCATCCCCGGCATGTTCATTTGCGCGAAGGCGGGAATAGCCAACAGAATAAAACCAATTTCCTTGAAAAACATAGGACTCCTCAGACCGAATCTTTAGCCACAGATGAACACCGATGAACACAGATCTGCGTTAATCTGCGTTTATCTGTGGCAAGTTATAGTCTTAAGATCCTTGAACGGGAGAGCTCCGGGGCGGGTGGCGAAAAGGCCGGAACGGTCGAGAGCACGGCGGCGGAGAGCGAATGCGAGATCTCAATCGCCGCCACCGGCAGGTCGATTGCCGCCGACAATGGATGAGCGTCGGGGAGCAGGAAATCGTGTCCGCAGGCGGCCGCTATTTCGTGGCCTGGTACGGAATGTGGATGGCAGGGCGGCGTGGCAGGCCGAAAGTCTTCAACCGCGCACGAGGCCACGCATTGTGCGGCGCTGAAAATCAAGGTCGCAATCAGCAAGGCGACAAGCTGAACCCGTGCCGAGGCCATTCCTCGCGATCATAACATGCTTGGCTTTGGTCCGAATAACACTGGCGAGGCTAGACAAAGTTACTACCTTAGTACGCTCTCGTAGCCCGCTGCCCCACGGAATTGCCTTAGTACCTATCTTGCCGGTACCCTCCCGTCGATCTGGATAGCTGCGAGGGCTTATTGAGTAGTATTTCCGTTCTTGTATGTGAGTCGCAGCCGATCGTCGTCGAGGGACTGCGGAAGGTGCTGGCCGAAACCGACGATCTGGCATTTGCCGGCGCCGTGTCCAGACCGGCCGACGCGCTAGATCTGGTTCAGCGCGTTCATCCAAACATTGTCTTAATCGATGGAAGCTCCGGATTGACCGCCGCTCTTCGGCTGCTCGGGCATCTAAAGGCAGCCGGACCCGCTCAGCCTGTTTTATGGGTGGTGGAGCTGCCCGAGATGGATGCGTTCCGAGCGCTGCAAATGGGCGCGCGCGGGATCGTGAAGAAGACGCTCGCCACAGCCACGCTGGTCGAGTGCCTGCGGGAGGTGGGGGCTGGACATATATGGATGCAGGAATCCGAGCAGGTTGCCGAGTTTTTGCAGCGCAAAGATTCCTCGCGTTTGACGCCGCGGGAAAAGGAAGTAGTGCGCTTGATTTGCCGGGGCCTGCGCAACAAGCAAATCGCGGAAAATCTGCACATCACGCCGGGAACGGTAAAGGTACATCTCATGCACATCTTTGAGAAGACTGGTTTGAAGGATCGTCTCGCTTTAGCCGTGCATGGGCGCGAGCTGGCTGGGTTGGAAGTGATCTCGAGCGACGCCGCCGGTACCTAATGGCCTGTGGACCGCTCCTTCACAGTCGCGGTTCAGAACCGCCATGCGTCAGCATGCGGACGAGCGTGCGCTAAAGCAAGTCCGCCGCGAAGACGATCACCATGGCAGGGACACCGCGTCCCGAGCTAGTGGCAACCTTCACTCATCCTCCGCCGCAATCACCGCCGCAATTGCGCGCCCACGGCGGAAGGTTCGGAATCGAGCGTGTTCTGACGCCCTCGTTTTCCGACTTCTTCTTTATCGCGCTGATGGTCTGGCTGTTCGTATGGGGTCCGGCCGGCTGGAGCTCGCTGTTGGGAGACGGCGACACCGGATGGCACATCCGAACCGGCCAGTACATTCTCGAACATCACCGGGTCCCCACGCAGGATTTGTTCTCTTTCTCGCGCCCTGGCGCTCCGTGGTTCGCCTGGGAATGGCTGAGCGACCTGACCTATGCCGTGTTGTTCCAGCTTGGCGGGCTCAAGGCCATCGTGCTGCTGGCCGGATCGATGATTGCGCTGTTCGCCACCGTGCTTCTGCGCTACACGCTGTGGCGCGGCGCCAACGCCTTGGTGGCCGCGTGTACGACGCTGTTGGCCGTGGGCGCTTCCTCGATGCACTTCCTGGCGCGTCCGCATCTATTCACACTGGTTTTGCTGCCGCTGTGTTTGTGGCTGGTGGAGGCGGACCGCCGGGAGAATACGCGTTGGCTCTGGGCGCTCATTCCGGTGACCGCGCTTTGGACCAACCTGCATGGTGGATTCGTCATCTTTCTGGCATGCCTGGGGCTGCTGGTGGTGGGGTGCGCGATCGACGCGGGGCTGGGGCTAGCGAACTGGCCGCAAATCCGCCGTTACTCCGCGTTACTGCTTGGATGCTCGCTGGCTTCGCTGCTCAATCCTTATGGCGTGCAATTGCATGTTCATATCGTCGAATACCTGCGCGCCGATTGGATCAAGAACGTGGTCCAGGAATTTCAGGCGCCGACGTTTCGCTCCGAAGGCCAGTTCCAGCTTGAGCTGTTGTTGCTGGCGGGTTTGATCGCCAGCGGCTTCCTGCTGCGCCGGCGCCAGTTCACCGAAGCGCTGTGGGTGGTGTTCCTGGCCCATGCGTGCCTCACCAGCGTGCGGCACGCTCCGCTCTATGCCGCGGTCGCCGCGCCGCTGATCGCCTGCGAGATCGGCGGCTGGTGGAAGGCCGGAGTGGAGGGCCTGCGGAAGTCCTCGGCTATGCGAATTCTTTACCAGCTGGGGGTCGACTTGACGCCGGGGTTTCTCAGGACCAGCATCTGGCCGGCCGTACTTATTCTGTGTTTAGCCGCGTTGGACGCGCCTCTGAAGTGGCCCCGCGATTTCCCGAGCGAGGTGTTTCCGACGGCCATGGTCCACCAGCACGCCGACCTGATCGCATCGGGCCGTTTGCTAACCCCTGACCAATGGGGGGACTACATTATCTACAGCCTCTACCCCCGGCAGAAGGTCTACGTGGACGGTCGTAGTGATTTCTACGGAGAAAAACTCGGGGACGAATATCTCCACCTGCTCCAAGGATCTTACGACTGGAAAGCGATTTTGGACCGAAATGGCTTCAATGTCGCTTTGCTGCCAGTGGATTGGCCGCTGGCGTCGATGCTGAAAGCAGACCCGTCCTGGCGAGTAGTACAAGACGACACCAAGGTCATACTATTCCAGCGGGTAAGATGGCGAACCCGGAGAAATTAGGTAGTTTGGGCCCCCCATCGGGCATCGCGCGTACTAAAGAAAACCTAGGGTTCAGCCTAATGAAACCCTCCCAGTTCGCCGAAGTTATAAGGCAGGGAGAGCCACCGGCATGAGAAGCAATCAGAACGCGTCAGGTTCAGCGGCACGAAGTGCCGGGGACCGGAGTGTCGGGGACCCTGGCGTCGGACAGCCGGATGTCGAAGGGCGGAATGTCGAAGGGCGGAATCTCGCAGGGCGGAATGTGGCAGGGCAAAACGCGGTGGCGAAGTTGAGCATGCCGCAGATGCCTGTCGAGTGGCTGGATTCGGGAAGCTGGCGGCTGCCGTCCGGCAAGGCGCTGGCGGAATTTGCGCTGCAGGCCGGATTTCTGGCGCCGCTATTGTTTCGAGCGGACGGCTTTCGAAAGAGCGGCCCCAAGGAGTCGCCGGGAATGAGCGGGAGCGCGGCGCAGGCACGGGGCAAACAGCTTGGCAAGGGGGACGGCCGGAGACGGCGCAGGCCCTATTGGCGGGTGGAGTCGGGATCGCGGCTTGTATCGACGACCTCAGGCGCCGACAGATTTCCAATTGGATTCCTGGTTCGGCTCTCGCCAGCGGCCTGGTTTTGCAAACGGCGCAGCATGGCTGGCGGGGCGCAGGTTCGGCGCTGGCTGGCACTCTGGCGGGCGCGAGTGTGTTTCTGATTTTTTATCTGCTCGGCGGGATGGGCGGAGGGGACGTGAAGTTGATGGCCGGTTTCGGCGCGCTGCTCGGAGTCAAGGGCCTTTTTGAGGCGGCTTTGTGGACGGCCGGATGTGGCGGGATCATGGCGCTGGCCGTCATCGCCACCGGCTTGGTTCGAGACTTCTGGGCGCGCGGTAAATCTGCCGGCAGCCCAGCTGCGGCGGCGTCTGGAGAGCCAGGCAGGCGTGCGGAGAGCATCCCTTACGCTCCAGCGATTGCCGCCGGAGTCTGGTTGAGCCTGGTGGGAGCGAGGTGACGGAGTAATATGACACCCCGGCAGGACAGGATTTTCGCGATGTTCCGGTTAATGATCGAAGGCGGGAGAGAGGGATATGGATCGTAGATTTCTGACGGTATTGGGCGTAAGTCTGCTGTTCGCGCTCGTGATATCAAGCGTGTTCTATCAGATGACGGCTCGCGCTGGCAGCCCGAAAAAGGCTGAAGCCACCGATTTGAAGGACATCGTCTTGGCTGCCAGGCCACTCTCGGTGGGAACGACTGTCAAGCCGGCCGACATCAAGCTCGGAAAGATCCCAGCGGCGAACTTCCCGAAAGGCGCGTTTGCCAAGCCCGAGGAAGTGATCGATCGTCCGCTGATCAGCAACATCCTGATGGATGAACCGGTGCTCGAAGGACGGCTGGCGGCGCGCGGCAGTGGCGTGGGGCTGGCGCCGATCATTCCGGTTGGAATGCGCGCCGTAACCCTGCGCGTCAACGACGTCACCGGCATCGCCGGTTTCGTGCTGCCGGGGATGCGGGTCGACGTACTAGTGACGGGCCAGCCTCCCGACTCCAACACGTCGGTGACCGCGACGCCGGTTCAGTTACAAAATTTGCTGGTGCTTTCCGCCGGAACGGTGATGCAACCGGATGCCCGGGGCCAGGCCATGCCGGCCCAAACGGTCACGCTGCTCGGAACGCCCGAGCAAGCCGAGACGCTCACCCTGGCGAGCGCGGACGCACGCATTCAATTGGTCTTGAGAAACGGCAGCGATCAGACCATCGAGAAGACGCCCGGGCACGACATCGCGGAGTTGTACGGCGAACGGCCTTCGCGCAAGAAGGTCGCCGACAACCCCGCACCGCGGCCGCGCGCCCGACCCGTCGTGGTGGCCGCCGCCCCGCCTCCGCCGCCCCCGCCGCCCGATCAGATTGTGGTGATTCGCGGAACGACGAAGAGCGTGGAAGTGGTCGGAGTCGGCGGAGGAAAGTAGAAAATGCGACGAATGAAACGGCTGCACATCCTCGCCGGGCTGATGGCTTTGGGCACGGCCGCCTGGCTTTTCGCCCAGGGAGGCCCGGAAGAGATTCACTTGACGGTGGGAAAGAGCATCGTCATCGACTATCCGGCTGACATCGCCCGGATTTCAACCAGCAATGCCGACATCGTGGACGCTTCGCCCGTAACAGGGCGCGAAGTGCTGGTCCACGGAAAGTCTTTTGGAACGGTGACTCTGGTGGTATGGAGCAAAGCCGGCCAGCGCAACTTTTACAACATCACGGTGGAGCAGAATTTAGAGCCGTTGCGCCAGCTGCTCAAGGAAACGTTCCCCTCGCAAGACATCCATGTTCAGTCCTCGCGCGATTCGCTTTCCCTCACCGGACGGGTGGCGAATAAAGACATCGGCGACCGGGCAACCGCACTGGCGACGCCCTTCGCGAAAACTGTGGTGAACAACCTCCAAGTGGCCGAAGGTCCGGTAGAAAAGCAGATCCTGTTACGCATCAAGTTCGCCGAGCTGGATCGTTCGGCGGCCAGCCAATTCGGGGTCAACCTGGTCTCCACCGGCGCTACCAACACCATCGGCGGCATCACGACGGGCCAATTCGGGTCCACCACCCCTCCGGCGAGCATCGGAGCGGGGGTCACTTCTCCCTTCACCGTTTCCAACGCACTGAACATTTTCGCCTTCCGGCCGGATTTGAACCTGGCGGCGTTTATCCAAGCACTCGAACAAAGGAACCTGCTGCAAACCTTGGACGAGCCGACCCTGATGACCAGCGATGGTAAGGAAGCCAGCTTCCTGGTCGGTGGCGAATTTCCCATCCCGGTCTTGCAGGGTGGAGCGAATTCCGGCGCCGTCACCATTCAGTTTCGAGAATTTGGCGTAAGGCTTACCTTCACACCGATCATCACCGGCAATAACAACATTCGCTTACACGTCAAGCCGGAAGTTTCCGCGCTCGATTACAGCAACGCGCTTTCGTTTAATGGCTTCACCATTCCGGCGCTGTCGTCGCGAAAAATGGAAACCAATGTCGAGCTCGGCGAAGGCCAGAGTTTCGTCATCGCCGGTCTCATCGACAACCAGGTGACCGAAACGATCTCCAAGATTCCCGGTCTGTCGAGTTTGCCGATCTTAGGGAATCTGTTCAAGTCCAGGTCGGTAAACAAGAGCGATACCGAGCTGGTGGTCCTGGTGACGCCGGAAATCACGATGCCGTTGCTGCCGGGCGACGCCAAACCCAGTCCCGCTGCGCCCCGGACCTTCTTGGTGCCGGTGACGCCGGGTTCCTCCGACGCATTCCCGGCGAATGCCAAGAGTAAGGCCAAGTAGGAATACCGCGGATGAGAAAGGGCAGGACTGAGCGATGACAGGCCGGGGACCACTATTGACGGCGCTTGCGATCATTCCCGATCGTGAGCTGGCGGCCCATCTTACGTCCGCCCTGGAGCGCACGCGTTCGTTCCAGATCGTCTCCGAGCTGAAGTCCTATCCCTCGCTCCAGACGCTCGAGATCCGGGTGCGTCAAACCAAGCCGGACGTGATCCTGCTCGACTTGGCCTCCGATCTAGATCAGGCCTGCGAGTTGATCCGCTCGGTTGCATCGCTCAACTTGCGGGTGCACGTGGTTGGGCTGCATGTTCGGAACGATTCGGATGCGATCTTACGCTCGCTGCGGAGCGGGGCGAGCGAGTTTCTGTATGCGCCTTTCGACGTTCAAACGCAAAACGAGGCCGTGGCCCGGCTGCACCGGCTGCTCCAGCCGGGGCCGGCCGAACAAGCCGAACCGGGAACGATCGTGGCCTTTTCCAGCGCCAAGCCGGGCTCGGGCGCTTCCACGCTGGCGGCCCAAACAGCCTTTGCGCTGCGCCGGACGACGTCGCAACGAGTGTTACTCGCCGACTTCGACCTGATGGGAGGCATGATCGGCTTTTACTTAAAACTGACCAACACCAAGTCTTTGCTCGACGCCCTGCAAATGATCGAGCGGCTGCCGGAAGGTGGGTGGGATGCTTGTGTCGCCTCGGCGGATGGCGTGGACATTCTGCCGGCTCCGGAAACTCCCTACGCCGGACCGATCGACGCCGCCCGGCTGCACGCGGTCATGGAATACGCGCGGATGAACTACGAGTGGGTCGTGATCGACCTGCCGGTGGTTTTTCAAAGGCTGAGCTTGATGACGATCTCCGAATCCGACCGCGCCTTTCTGGTCTCGACGTCTGAGCTGCCGAGCCTGCACCTGGCGCGGAAAGCCGTTAATTTGCTCGATCATTTGGGTTTTCCCAAAGAACGCTTCCAGATCGTAATGAACCGCATCGACCGGCGCGACGACATCGCCGGATCCGACATCGAGCGGTTGTTTAACTGCGCGATCGACGCGCGGATTCCCAACGACTATTTTTCGCTCCACCGGGCGGTGACTCTGGGCCAGCCGGTGGACGGACATTCCGAACTCGGTAAGGCGATCGAGAATCTGGCCAACCGCCTTTCCGGCGGCGCGGGCCAGGATCGCAAACGCGCGGCGCTCCCGGAATTGCGGGTCGCGACTTCGCCGGTGTAGTGCAGGCCTATATGAAGGGTTGGCAGTAAAGATTTATGTTTCCTAACCTCGACACCAAATCGACGCCCCAAATCAGCTGGGAGCAACGCCTGTTGAAAAACGGCGGCAAAACCAAGGGCGCGCTGAAGCCCGAGTATCAGGAGCTGAAGTTCACCCTGCATCGCAAACTGGTGGACAAGATCAACCTGGAGGCGCTCGCCAGCATCGACAATCAGCGCGTGCGCAGCGAAGTGCGCCAGGCGCTCATCTCTCTGATCGATTCCGAGCCGACGCTGCTCAGCTCGCTCGAAAAGCAGCAGATTTGCGACGAAGTGCTGGACGAAGTTTTTGGCCTGGGGCCGCTGGAGCCGCTGTTGCAAGACCCCAGCATCTCCGACATTCTGGTCAACACACACAAGCAGGTCTATATCGAGCGCAAGGGCCTGCTCGAATTGACCACGGTCACCTTCCGCGACGCGCAACACCTGCTGCGCATCATCGACAAGATCGTTTCCCAGGTTGGCCGCCGGGTGGACGAATCGAATCCCATGGTGGATGCGCGTTTAAGCGACGGCTCGCGCGTCAATGCCATCATTCCGCCGCTGGCGGTGGATGGGCCGCTGCTGTCGATCCGCCGTTTTTCGACCGACAAACTGATGCCTCCCGATCTGGTGGACCGGCGCGCCATGACGCCCGGCATGATGGAACTGCTCGAGGCGGCCGTCAAGGCCAAGATGAACATCATCATCGCGGGTGGAACCGGCGCCGGTAAGACCACGCTGCTGAACGCTTTGTCGGCGTTCATCTCCCCCAAAGAACGCATCGTCACCATCGAAGACGCAGCCGAACTTCAGTTGAAGCAGCCGCATGTGGCGCGTCTGGAAACGCGGCCTCCCAACCTGGAGGGGCATGGCGCGGTGCGGCAGCGCGAACTGCTGGTCAATAGTCTCCGTATGCGCCCCGACCGCATCGTGGTGGGCGAAGTCCGCGGCGAGGAAGCGCTCGACATGCTGCAGGCCATGAACACCGGCCACGATGGCTCGCTAACCACCGTCCACGCCAACAGCCCGCGCGACGCGATTTCGCGCCTGGAAGTGATGGTGTCGCTGGCCAGCGCCAACATGCAATTGGTCTCGGTGCGGCAGCAAATCGCCAGCGCCGTGCACCTGCTGGTGCAGGCCTCGCGGTTAAGCGATGGCTCCCGCCGGGTGGTCAATCTAACGGAAGTGACGGGTATGGAAGGCGATGTGATCACGCTGCAGGACATCTTCGTTTTCGAAAAGCGCGGTCTGAATCCGGACGGCCGCGTGGTGGGACGATTCGCCGCCACCGGGATCCGGCCCAAGTTCTACGAAAAGCTGCTGGCGGCCGGCATCCGCTTGCGCGCCGACTTGTTTGACGAGGTGGTGGAGGTTTGACGCCATGTTTGTAATGATCGCCATCGCGGTATGGGCTTGCGCCCTGGTCATCTGGTGGATCTGTTCGAATGCATTCCGCCACTCGGACCTCGACAAGCTCAAAAGCCGGTTGATCGGCACCACCAAGAGCAAGACCGCCAAGGCCGTCACGGGCGGCGGCTCGCTGATCAATAGCGAGGAAAAGAATGTTCTGCTGGCCACCAAGTTCCTGCGTCGTTTCCAGCTGCAAAGCAAGTTGCAGGAACTGCTCGAACAGGCCGGAATGAAGTGGAGCACGCATCGGCTGGTGAATACCTGCCTGGTTGCCGTGGTGGCGGCTTGGGCGCTGTGCTGGGTGTTTCTTCCCGACCAGTTCCGGCGCTTTTCCTACGTGCCCGCGCTGCTGGCGGGCGCTCTGCCGGTGATGTACGTGATCCGCAAACGCAAGGCGCGCTTGCGCCGCTTCGAAGAGTTGTTTCCCGACAGCCTGGAGTTCGTATCGCGATCGATGCGCGCCGGGCATGCCTTCTCGGTGTCGCTCGAAATGATTCATCGCGAGTTTCAAGAGCCGCTGTCGGGTGAATTTCGGCGCACCTTTGAAGAACACAACCTGGGTTTGCCGCTGGATGTGGCGCTGCAGAAACTGGCCAAGCGCGTTCCCTCGCTGGACGTGCACTTCTTCGTTTCCGCCGTGCTGCTGCAAAAGCGCACCGGAGGAAACCTGGCCGAGATCCTGGACAAACTGGCGTACGTGATCCGGGAACGCTTCAAGCTGCGGGGCCGCATTCGCGCCATCAGCGCGCACGGGCGGATGACCGGTATCGCTCTGAGTTGCATTCCTATCGGCGTAGCGGTGCTCATGTTCTACACCAACCCGGACTACGTGAGATTCTTCTTCCTCGACGATGTGGGCAACATCATGCTGGGCGGAGCGATCACGCTGCAGATCGCCGGATATCTGATCATGAGGCAGATCACGACCATCGAGGTTTAACGCCATGGCATTTCTATTCAGCTTCGTAATTTTCCTGTTATTCGCGGCTGGGCTTTCCTTTGCCGGCGTCAAAATGTACGTCAAGCCCAAGGAAGCCATCGAGCGTGTCGCCGGCACCGGCATGAGCGCGCACGAGGCGACGCCGGTACATCCCAGTCTGCTGTTCCGCGACCTGGTGAAGCGGCTGGGCAATCTGGTGCCGGCCTCGCCCAAGGACGTGACGGTGATGCAGCGCCGGCTGATCCGCGCCGGCTATCGCAACCCCAACGCCCTCAAGGCGCTGTATGGCGCTAAGGCCATTTTTGCCGTTTTGCTTCCGCTGCTGGTGGGTGCGGCGGTCTACAATTCGTCGGCGCAGCAGAGCAACAAGATCTTCGCGGTTTTGGTGTCGGTGGCGGCCGGCTTTTTCGGCCCCAACGAATATGTGCGCATGGCCGCCAAGCGCCGCCAAAAACAGATTCAGCGCGGGCTGGCCAATTCGCTGGACTTGATGGTGGTGTGCGTGGAATCGGGTCTGGGGCTGGATCAAGCCATTATGCAGGTCGCAAAAGAATTGGAGCAAGCGCACCCCGAGATCAGCGAGGAACTGGCGATCGTAAACCTGGAACTGAAGGCCGGCAAGCGGCGCCCGGAAGCTTTGCGAAACTTGGCCGACCGAACGGCGGTGGAGGACCTCAAGAAGCTGGTGGCGGTGCTGATACAGGCCGACCGGTTCGGTACCGGGGTGGCCCAAAGTTTGCGCGCCCACTCCGATTACATGCGCGTGCAAGCGCGCCAGATCGCCGAAGAGAAGGCCGCCAAACTCGGCGTGAAACTGGTGTTTCCGATTTTCTTCTGCATTTTACCGTCTTTGTTCGTGGTCACGGTGGGGCCGGTTGTGATGAAAATCATGCGGGAACTGCTCCCCATGATGAATAACATGTAGCGCAGTCATTTTCTTGGGGAAAGGAGAATAGCCATGATGGACAGCTCGATGATTCGCGTTGTTTGCGCGGTGCTCGCGGTCCTGTTTCTAGGACTGATCGTTCTGCGGCGCAAGAAGAGCGCTGAGTAAACAGGCGTCCGAACGCATCCGGCGGGGCGTCAGGGAGCCAGGTCCCTGGCGCGCCACGACCCCGCGCCGGGTCTCGGGCCGGGATGAATTGTTGTGTCGACGAGAAGTCGCGGGGCGACCCGCGCGGAGTATCTAGACCGAGTGGAAAAGCTGAGAATCTGATGATTTTTTGGAGTCAATCGCTATGCTGAAGTCATTTTGCTGGAAGACCGTTTTGGCCGCTTCGCTGGCGGCGACGGCCTGGGGAGGAACCTTCGGGACCGTGGTGCCGATCGGGGGAGAGGCCTCCGACCTGGCCCTGGACGAATTGCGAGGCGTGCTCTACATCGCTAACTTCACAGCGAACCGAATCGATGTGATGTCGCTCCAGAACAACACCATCCAGACTTCGATCAACGTAGCCGCACAGCCCAGTTCCATAGCCTTATCGCCGGATGGCCGCTATCTGGTCGCCACCGATTTCGGCAACGCGGCCGCTCCTGGTTCTCCATCCAATGCGCTTACCGTGATCGATCTGACCAATCAGGGAACGCAGACCTTCTCGCTTGGCAACCCGCCCATCGGTGTAGCCTTCGGAGCCGACGGCCTGGCGCTGGTGGTGACCACTTCCGACTTCCTGCTTTTTGATCCGACCACCGGCTCAACGCAAGAGCTCGCTACGCTTGCCAACGTGGTTGCCAATACCCTGCCCGTGGCGCCCGCCAACTTCCCGCCCGACATCTCCGCGGCTTCGGTGGCCGCATCGGCGGACGGCCTTGAGATCTACGGCTTGGGTGGCACCACCAACACGGTCACCTTCCACTACGACGTGAACACCAAGACCGTCCGCCCGGGCGGCATCGTGACCAGTACGGGCGTGCTTGGGCCGCGCGTGGTCAGCCTGAATCATGACGGCTCGCTGGTCATGGCCGGTTGGGTGATGATCAGTGCGCTCGGTTTCGACAACTATTTCCCTCAACATAGCAATCAGTTCAGCGTGGGAAGCACCGCCTTCGACGACAGTCGTGGCTTGCTTTACGCCCAGATTCCGGTGGTTGCAGGCGAGGCGCCGACCCTGATGGTGGTCACCTCCAGCAACCTGACGCTCCAGGAGCGGTTGCAGCTGCCCGAGAACCTGGCGGGCAAGAGTGTGCTGTCGAGCGATTCGAACACTCTTTACTCCATTTCAGAAAGTGGCGTCACCGTATTTCCGGTCGGAAGCCTGGCGCAACAGCCCCAGGTAGTGGCGAAGCAGGAAGATCTGATCTTCCGAAGCAGCTTCTGCAACCAGGGAGTCTCCACCCAACAGCTCACGATCGTCGATCCAGGCGGCAATAATACACCCTTCAGCATCGCTTCCGACACCACCGGCGTTTCGGTCTCTCCTTCTAGCGGCGTCACGCCGGCGGTGATTACCGTTTCGGTGGATCCCTCGGCGTTCGTCAACCAGACCGGGACCGTGGCCGCTCACCTGGCGATCCAATCCAGCACCGCCATCAATACGATCCCGAGCGTTCGAGTGCTGGTGAATAACGCCGGCCCCAATCAGGTGGGCAGCATCATCGATATCCCCGGGACCCTCACCGACATCCTGGCCGATCCAGTGCGCAGCCAGTTCTATGTCCTGCGCAGCGACAAAAACGAAGTGCTGGTCTTCAACGGAACCAACTATTCCCAAATCGCCACGCTTCCTACGGGTAACCAGCCGGTCACAATGGCAATTTCCTTCGACCAACAGTATCTGCTGGTGGGCAACCTGGGGTCGCAAAACGTCAACGTGTTCGATCTGGATACCTTGCAGGCCGACACTCCGATTGTGCTCCCGGAGGGATTCACGGCGCTGTCGATCGCCTCTTCCGCCAATGCCACGCTGGCGCAGGGCGGCTATTACGATGGCACGTACCACATCCTGCAGCTCGACATCCCCCAGCGCACCGGCGCTCAGCTGCCCACGCTCGGCGTTTATACCAATCTGACCAACGCCAACACGGTATTAGCGACCTCCCAAAATGGTTCTTCGATCCTGATCGCACAAGCCGACGGGACGGTCTATTTATATAACGCCACTTCGAACTCGTTTACGGTTTCGAGGCAGGATTTCACGGCGCTGGCAGGCCCCTACGCCGCGTCGGCGTTCAATCAATATGTGGTCGGCAGCAATCTTCTGAACTCTTCGCTGGTTCCGGTGCTGCAGTTTGAAACCGGCACGGGCAGTCCCTCCGGCTTCGCCTTTGTGAACGAGACCGGCTTCCGCTCCAATGCGCCAGCCCCGGCGGCCAGCACCACGACCAGCACCACCGGCACTACCACGACCACCACTACGGGCAACGGTCAAAGCACGGCCCCAGGCGTTATAGAACGGATCGACATGACCAACCCGAGTAGTTCGGTCAGCAATTCAACCGCGATGGTGGAAGCTCCGCTGCTCGGGACCACGGCATCGCCCTTCACCCGCACCATTGCGCCGTTGGCCGATCAAAGCGCGATTATGAACCTGACCGTCTCCGGCGTCACGGTACTGCCGTGGAATTACAACGCCTCCGTCGCTCCGCCCAACATCACCTCGGTGCTGAACGCGGCCAACGGCGGGACCGATATTGCGCCAGGCGGCCTGATCTCGGTATACGGCACGCAATTGAGCCCGGTCAACCTGGCCACCTCGGAAATTCCGCTGCCCACCGCGCTCGCCAATAGCTGTCTGAGCGTCAATGGCCTGCCGGTGCCGATTCTGTTCGTATCGCCCGACCAGGTAAATGCGCAAATACCGTTCCAAGCCATTGGCGATGTAACGCTGGTCCTGCGTACGCCGGGTGGTCAAAGCAATAACTTCAACCTGGTAATCGAACCCAATGCGCCCAGCGTATTCCTTTCCGGCACGGCCGGTCCCGCGGATAACATTCCCACCGTGGTCCGGAACGACGACAACGAACTGGTAACACCCTCCCATCCGATTCATAGAAAATCGAACACCGCGCTGGTGATTTACCTCACCGGCCTCGGCCCGACTTCGCCGTCGGTGGCAACCGGCCAGCCGGCGCCTTTCGGTACCCTGGCTGTTTCACTCACACAGCCGACCGTAACCCTGGGCGGCGTCGACTTGCCGGTGCTTTTCTCCGGCTTAGCGCCGGGCCTGGTGGGCGTCGATCAGATCAACGTCTCGGTGCCTTTCAATGTCCCGGATGGAATGTCTGTCCCCCTCGAAATTACTCAGGGCGAGGTCTCGACCTCGATCCCGGAGCGAGTGGTGGATTAACCGCGGAATTCTAAACCAGAATAGAGAGACAAAATGAAACATTTTCTGTCGTTCATGTCTTTAGCGATTGCTGTGGCCACTCCGGCGGCCTTCGCTCAGAAGTGGGAGGTTGGGTTCGGTGCTGGGGGCAGCTTCCTGACCTCGGAAACCATCACCAATCCGGCGGGTAACGCCGACGCCACCCGCAATCCGGGTCTGGCGTTGAGCGCCTGGGTGGACAACAACATCGGCAGCGGTTTATTCGGCGGGGAACTCCGCTACGACCACGAGATGGGCGATCTGAAGCTTTCCTCCGGCGGCGTCAGCACCACCTTCGCCAGCCAAAGCAACGCGGTGCACTACGATTTCCTATTCAACTTTGCTTCGTCGGAGTCGGCCGTGCGGCCCTTCCTGGCGGCCGGCGGCGGCGTGAAATGGTATTCGGGAACCGGAACCGAGCAGGTTTACCAACCGCTCTCCAACATCGCGGTGTTCAGCGACGTCCGGGACCTCAAAGCCATGGCTTCGGTCGGCGGCGGCGTGAAATTCAACATCGCCAAATCCACCATGCTGCGTCTCGAGGTTCACGACTACCTGACTCCGTTTCCCAGCAAGCTGATCGCGCCGGTGGGCGGGTCCAGCGTCGGCGGCTGGCTCCAGGACATCGTGGTCTCGGCGGGGGTAAGCTTTAGCTTCTAAATCCTCCACACGTCCCGACCCGGCTGGCTCCTCCGGCCGGGTTTCCCTTTAGAAGTAAGGGTTGCGATCCATGAACCTTTCCAATGCCTCTTCGGTGACCGCGGTTTTGCTGATCGCCTTTGGGCTGTTTGTCATGTACACCCAGTGGAAGAACTGGTTTGACAGCAACCTCCCCATCATTTTTTACGTGGTTTTCTTCAGCTTCATGCAATCCATCGATGGCGTAGTGCCGTTCTGGCTGATCCTGGCCGGCTTTGGCATGGCGCTCATCCTGCGGTTCGAGTTCATGAACACCGGCTTCACGCGCGTGGTGAAGTTTCTCGAGCTGGGCGCACTCGGCACCATGCTCTATCTGTCGTCGACGATGCTGATCCGCTTTTGAGTGCTTCCGCTGTAACTACTTTTCCACCGGGAGTCCGGATGCCTGGTAGGCCCGCCAACCGCCATCGAGCGAAATCGCATTGGTATAGCCCATCTGCCGTAGTGCATCGGCGGCCAACGCCGAGCGATAGCCTCCGCCGCAATAGAGAACCAGCTTGGTGTCCTTGCCCGGCACCCGCGCTTCGATGTCGCGCTCGATGATTCCCTTCCCCAAATGAACGGCGCCGGCGGCGTGACCGGCCGCCCA
>Ga0302326_10016452_pt1 | contig 15485 bp, 13 predicted proteins | sample Palsa_T0_3_FD_202264 | JGI IMG/M metagenome (GOLD analysis project Ga0302326, IMG submission 202264) | Peat permafrost microbial communities from Stordalen Mire near Abisko, Sweden - Palsa_T0_3 | ecosystem: Environmental > Terrestrial > Soil > Palsa > Peat permafrost | place: Sweden: Abisko...
ATCTCGACGGGCGATGTGAATGCGTCGCCCCCATCGAATACAGCGCAACGTTCCTGAACAGGAGGAAGTATGTGGCAACGGTTAACGCGAGTGATGCGGTCCTTCGTCGGTTTCTTCATCTCGGCGGCGGAGGACCCGGAGATGATTCTCCAGCAGAATATCCGCGACATGAATGACCAGGTGCCACGCATGAACGAAAGCATTGCGATGGTAAAGGCCAATGTGACGCTGCTCGAACGAGAAGAGTCGAAATACAAGGAAGATGTAGCCAGCCTGACCGCGAGGGTGAAAACCGCGATTCAGGCCGGACGCGACGACATCGCCGGCACTTATGCCGCCCAGTTAGAGCAGACGAAGGGCGCTCTCGCCAGAAATCAGGGCCAGCTCACTACCGCTCGCGCCGCCTTCGACAAGGCCATGGCCGTGAAGCAGGCCTTCATGCGCGAAAAGGACCGGAAGACGCACGAGGCGTTGAGCGCCATCGCCGACTACCGCCGCTCCCAGTGGCAGAAGAAGGTCGCCGATGCGATGGAGCAATTCGAGGTTGCCGGGATCAGCCAGACGCACGATGAGATGGTGCGCAAGATAGAGGAGACGACTGCCGTCAACGAAGCTCGCATGGATATGGCGATGAGCAATGTCGATCAGCAGAAAATCAAGATCGACGACGAGGCCGAAAAACTCCAGGCCAACGAACTGGTAAAGCAATTCAAGATCGAGATGGGCCTGGCATCGCCACAAGCAGCGGCGCCTGCGAGTGCGGAAAAAACTATCGCTGCGAAGGACCCACAACGGGCTTCGTAGCGTCCATGGGCAAGTGTGATTTGTATCAGGGTGATTTTGTATTTGGGTACGCCAGGCACAATGCGCTTTCAGGCGCTGTAGGAACATGCGGCGGAGGAAAAGAGTATGGCGGTAAAAATTGAACGCGGTGGATGGGTTCTTATTTTTCTGATTGGCGTAGCCCTGGTGGGCTACAGCCTGAATCGATACGGAGTCATAGATCTCAGCAAGTGGACGGGCGGCGAGAGCAAGACCGCCTCCGGCAGCGCGCAGGCCGTGGATGCTTCCAAGCCTCTCTTGCTGCCAGCATCTTCGACGACGAGCGATGCTGAGGTCCGTGTGCGCGTCAACGTGTGGGTCGGATGCGTCGGAGGGCTGGTGGCCAACGGCGGGCTCGACACGCAGCCGGATTCTATCTACGGCAAGAAAGGCCTAAAGGTTTCTTTTAAGATCATCGACGATTGGACCGAGGGTGCCGCCGCGCTCGCAACCGATAATGTTGACGTGATGCTGACGACCGCCGACGTCTATGCCAAAGATTATGCGCAGTTTAGAGAAAAGGGATTCGGGTCCCATGCCTTCCTGATGGTCGACTGGTCGCGCGGCGCCGATGGCGTCATCGGCAAGCAGGGCATCAACAGCATCGAGGACCTGGCTGGTAAGAAAGTGGCTTTTGCCCCTTACACTCCGTCGCACTTCCTGCTGTGGAATGGACTGAAGACCTCCGGCCTGAGCACTGCGCAGCGCAATGAAATCTTCAACCAGGCGATCCATACCAAGGATGGCATCGAGCCGGCGACCCTTTTCGCCCAGGAAAAAGTTGACGCGGCCGTGGCTTGGGACCCAGACATGAGCGATGCGGTCGCCAAGCGGCCCGGATCGAAGAAAATCTACGACACAAAAATCGCGAACCGTCTCATCGCCGATATTCTGGTGGTAAGTGACAGCTTTTCCGCGAAGCATCCTCAAACCTTGCTGAAGTTTGCTCAAGGCTGGCTTGAGGGCGTTGAATTCATCAAGACTCAACCGGAGCGTGCCTACAATCTGATCGGCACGGTCAAGGATTTCAATATCCCATCGGACCTGGCTAAGACCATGCTCGGTGGCGTGAAGCTGGCGGATTACGCCGACAACCGTTCGTTCATGGGTACGGCTGGATCAAATTCCGATTACGCCAACATTCTTGGCATGGCCCAGGACATGTATCGAGAAGCGATGATCATTAAACACACCTTCAATCCGGAAGAGAGCCTGGACCGCCGCTACGTCGAAAAGCTGGCCGACAGCTTCTCCATGGCGTCCAGCGAAGCGCCCATCGAATACAAGGAACCACCGAGCGGAGCAACTCCAATCGCGACCCAGCATCGGTCCATCTACTTCGATCCTAATTCTTCCGCCATGAGCCTCGATTCGCGCGCCATTGTCGATGAACTCGCCGGCACCATGCGTGCCTATGAGAACACGATTGTGGATATCGATGGCAACACCGACTCGACGGGCGCTCGTGCTTATAACATTCAGCTTTCCCACGCGCGCGCCGAGGAAGTCAAGAACTACCTGATGCAAAAATATGGCTTTCCTTCGGCGCGACTGCGGACGGCGGGCAATGGTCCGGACAAACCGATCGCCAACAATGCGACGCCCGAAGGACGCGAAAAGAATCGGCGCACCGACATCAAGGTCTATGCCAACCCTTCGAGCTAGCGCTTAGAACTAGCCATCAGAACTAACGACAGCCGACAATGAGCGATTGGTTCACCATTCGGAAAGAGGTGCAGCCTTGGGTCCGATGGGCTGCCCCGTTCATCACCTGGGGCGTCATCGTCTTGCTCTGGATCTTATTGCCCTACTGGGAAGGCCCGCATTTTTCACTGTTGCCAACGCCCCTCGGAGTAATCCGATCCTTTAAATTGTTGTGGACGGAATACGATCTGCTGGGCAACGTATTCATGAGCTGGTGGCGCATCGCCCAGGCATTCTTCTGGTGCGCGGTTGTCGCCATCCCGCTTGGCATTCTGATGTCCAGCTACCGCTGGCTGTTCGAATTCATCAACCCCGTCGCCGCCCCCATGCGCGCCATGCCGCTGACCGCGTTTCTTCCCGCGTTCATCGCCCTGTTTGGCATCGACGAAACCGAGAAAATTGCGTTTCTCTGGTTCGGAATGTTCTTTTATCTGTTGGCAGTCGTAGTCGAAGAGGTCAACCGGGTAGACAACGCTCTTCTGGAAACTGCGTACACGCTCGGAGCAAAACAGCGGCACGCGTTGTGGCTCGTGTTCCGCGCCTCGTTCCCCGCGATTTTCTCGTCCTTCCGAATCCTCTACGACATCGGCTGGACCTACGTGATCCTGGCAGAGATGTTGAATGCCCGCAAGGGCGTAGGGTACATGGTGGAGGCGGCTCGCAAAGTGCTGGATTTCGATCGCGTCTATGCGGGAATCATCGCCATCGGCATCGCTGCGTTTCTGTTCCGGTTTCTGCTGACGTTTCTGGAAGGCCTTCTCTTCCCCTGGCGCAAAGCGAGTTCCACGCTGGCCGGAGGTGGGGCGGCCGTCCCCAGCGCGACGGCACACCTGAAGGCGGCCAAGCACCGAGCGTAAGGATATGGAGCCTAAGAAATCGAAAATCACGGTCCGCAAAGTCAGCCGGTCGTTTGTCAGCGCCGACGGTTCGAAAGTCGACGCCCTCGACAACATCAGCTTCGACATTGAGGATGCATATTCCCGGGAAGGGCGCGATATTGGCGAATTCCGCGTTCTGCTCGGTCCATCCGGATGTGGCAAGTCCACTCTGCTGCGTTTGATCGCTGGCCTGGATCAGGCCGATACCGGTGAGATCCTGGTGAGTGAGCAGCCGGTACACGGTCCCGGAAAGGACCGCGGCATGGTATTTCAGAAGTACACTTCGTTTCCCTGGCTCACTGTCGCTGGTAACATAGCATACGGTTTGAAGATCAATGGCGTCCCGGAAAAGCAGCGTAAGGAGACGGTGGCGCAATTAGTGCGGGATATTGGACTTAGCGGCTTTGAGAACGCCTATCCAGAGACGCTTTCGGGCGGCATGCAGCAGCGCGTGGCGATTGCGCGCACCCTGGCGCTTCGCCCGGCGGTCATCTTGATGGACGAACCGTTTGGCGCACTCGATGCGCAAACCCGCAGCGAGATGCAGCAACTCCTGCTGAAGGTGTGGGACGAAACCGCCAGCACGATCTTGTTCGTCACGCACGATGTTGACGAGGCGGTGTACCTGGCCGACAGGATCTTTGTCATGAGTGCGCATCCGGGAACGATTATCGAAGACGTTCAAGTACCCTTCGATCGCCCTCGCGATCTGGGCCTAAAAGAGCGCAATGAGTTTCACGAGTTGGCGAACTACGTTCTCGGCCGTCTGCGCAAAGCTCCCGGCAGCGGACAAGTTCGGGTGAGTGTCTAAATGGCTCCCGCTGATCTCCAGGGCGTGCCGGAAGACGATCAGCTCGGTGCTCCGGCGCCGCAAGACAAAATCAACTTTGTGAGAGAGGCGTTCCATCTGCAGTACAACTGGATCGCCATGGTGAGTGCGGGTGCCTTTGCGCTGGTGAGCGCCAGCTTTCTCCCGATTATCCTGGCGGGCGGACTGGAACTGATGTATCTCGCCATCGTTCCACACAACTGGCGTTTTCAGCGGCTGGTGAGATCCTGGAAATTCTCCGAGGAACAGCAGAAGCACCAACAGAAACTGAGCGAGATGCTCGCGAGCTTGCCCGCTGTGATGCAGAGCCGTTATGTCCATGCCGTGCAAGTGTGTGGCGCCATCCGAAGCAACTTCGCGCAGTTTTCGTCGACCTCGCAAATCTTTTTGCAGCAAATCGACGCGCGGCTGCAAGGCCTGCTGAGTGGCTATGCCCGGCTCTTGTTGGCTGCAACCCAGCAGCAGCAATACGTGAAGAGCGCCGAACAGGATGGCATCAAGCACGAGATCGCCTCCCTGCAAAAGGCTCTGAGCAGCGATCCGCCGAAAGTCCAGGAAATCAACAAGAAACGCATTGAGATTCTCACCAAGCGTCTGGAGAAGTTCGATAAGATTTCTGAGAACCGCAAAGTCGTCGACGCGCAATGCTCCGCGGTAGAGGATGTACTGATGTTGGTGCGAGATCAATCGGTGACGATGCGCGATCCGCAGCAGGTGAGCGAGCGATTGGACAGTCTGGTGCACGATGTCGAGCAGACCGAACAGACTGTGCAGCAGGTAGAAGCGATCTTCAGCGGCATGTCGCCGGACTTGGACGGATTGATGTCGATCGACGATTCGTCCACATCCTCGGGCCCCAACCGTGTACGGATTTCAAACTGATGTCGAGCCTAAGATGCCCTCGAATATAGCCACGACCACAACGTTAGGGAAATATCTAGGTGGACTTCCCGCGTGGGCGCGCGAACTTTCCGAAAAGTACTACTCGCGTTCGTTCGCTCTGTTCGTGCTCTACGGAAATGTGCGCGATCTGGTACCGCTTCGCAGTCAGGACTCGACAACCTTCGTTCCGCTGGACGAATTTCTTTCCGGCGCGCTTTTCGGCCAGCGCGACCTAGTTCTGCATTACGACCGTGGCGGGCTGAATTTCGGATCCGCCGACAGTCAAGCCGACTTCCGCCGCGCCCTCGAAGGCTACGACAGTTTTCACGGCACCACCTATTCGAAAGGCGGTCTGCCGCGCAATCCGGACGCGGTATTGAACCTGCTCGACAACTATCTCCGGCTGCGCATTGCCGACGGCAAGAAGATCGGGCTGGTGATTGATTTCGCCGAGACCATCGCTCCCGCCGGCGATGTTTCCAGCATGTCTGCGGATGATCGTAATGCCCTGGTTATTCTCAAACGCTGGGCGCGCAATTCGGCTTTTCTGAATGCAGATGTCACTATTTGTCTCATCTCGGAGAATCAGATCGAGCTGAACCCGAGCATCGTTCAGCACCCAGGCGTTTCTTCGATTGGGATTCCGCTACCCGACTATGCCGATCGGCTGGAATTTATCCGCTCGCAATTGAAAAATCAGGAATTGCCCGCCGGCTCCGAAGTAAACGATGAAACCCTGGCCAAGCTGGGAGCGGGCTTGAAACGAGTTCAGTTGCAGAGCCTGATCTCCCATGCAGTGCAGAATCGGCAACCGCTCACGCTAAAGTTTCTCTCCGACCGTAAGAAGGATTTGATTGAAGCGGAGTCCGGCGGTCTGCTGGAGTTTGTGCAGAGCCGATTTGACCTGTCCTTTGTGGCCGGAAATGACCAAGCCAAGCGCAAGTTGCAGGATGCCGCCAAAGCCATCCACGCCGGCAACACCGATGTCCTGCCCATGGGATACGTAATCTGCGGACCGGTGGGTACGGGGAAAACCTTCATTACCACTTGCTTTGCCGGCGAAGTTGGGATTCCGGCGGTGACACTGAAGAATTTTCGCAGTATGTGGCAAGGGGTAACGGAAGGAAATTTGGAGCGGGTCCTGACCCTGCTCAAGGCCATGAGTCCGATCGCGGTGATCGTAGACGAAGCCGACGCTCAACTCGGAGACCGTTCCAGTTCCGGCGATAGCGGGGTTGGCAATCGTGTGTTCGCCCAGATCGCGCAGTTCATGGGGAATACCGAATACAGAGGCAAGGTGATCTGGTTTCTCCTCACCTGCCGCCCCGATCTGTTACCCGTGGACCTGAAGCGCCAGGGTCGCGCCGAAGAACACATCGCGCTGTTTTATCCCGACACCCAAGAAGAGCGTCTCGCGCTGCTGCGCGCCATGCAGCGCAAAGTCGGCACGAAGCCCTTCCCGGAGGATGTAGAAACCTTCTTCCTGACGCGGGCCGGCAACCTGTCGGGAGCCGATATCGAGGCGGTCCTGGTGCGCAGCCACATGAGGAGCAGCCTGCAAAACAAGTCCGTCATCGATACCGAAGACTTGAAAGCAGCCCTGGAAGATTTTATCCCGCCCTACTACCCGACCGAAATCGATCTGCAGAATCTGGTAGCCGTGCTGGAGTGCACCAGTAAGAGCCTGTTACCTCAGAAATACCGAGATATGGACCGCGCTGATTTGATCCGTCAGACCAACGAACTCCTCGCGTTGTCACGAAAGGCGTAACTAGAGCGGGCAAGCGAGTGGTTGTGGAGCGTTCCCTCTCCTCGCCCGGCCACGATACTCCGGATGGGCGAGATCGCGCGTCCCTGGGCCCGATCCCTTTAAATCACAATTCCATCCATGCGGAACGCCCGGCGCGTTGGTGTAAAGGGCGGAATCGGCTGCGGTTGTATCAGCGGAGCATTACCAGCCCAAAAGCTGCGGAAATCTCTCTTTTCACCAGTGCGATAAAAATGCAGCAGGTATGCCTGGTCACAGGCAGTGTAGTCACAAAACCATCGGTCGATATCCATTATGCCGATCTCATGGAGCATCGCGAGCCCGTAACAGGCGGCCTCTCGTTCATAAGCGACGACCGCGGGAATCAAATCCTCATTCACGGGAGGTTGATACTGTCGGCCTATTTCAAACAAAGCAGGGTTCAGGTTCCACTGGACGGTGTGTCCAAAAAGGTGCGCCAGTAGAAACAGTCTCTGTTCTGGAGTGACCGCGTAGTCGATATCGATTTCCGACCCGTCCAGATCCCCCGTCAGCGGATCGGGGATATCCCGAGTCACGACGCAAATTCCATAGACGTTCTCGAGGTGCTTCTGGACCCGCGCGGAATATTCATCGAACGGAGTTTCCATCGATCCATTGTATGCAATGGGTGCCCGTTGGCAACGCGCAGTTTCAATCGAAGCGCGGCCCAAACACGGTGTAGCCTCAATTAGCAGGTGGGCAGCCGTGGCCACTCGATGTTCTGCTCACGGAGGAACCGGTCCGGCGCGGTATAATCCGTTCCGTTTTCCAAGCTGCGGAGGAACCTTGCTCCGATCTCGAATGATTCGTCTTTGCATCTTTGTCCTCACGTTATGCGGGAACTGCCCGGCGCAGCGCGAGCCCGTGCTCAAGCAGATTGATCTCCCACATGCTTATTACTATCGCGAAATGTACCTGCCTCAGCTCACTACCGGGCCAAGCGCCGTGGCCTGGTCTCCTGATTCCCGGGCCCTGATTTACTCGATGTCAGGATCGCTGTGGCGGCAGGAAGTGGGGAGCACAATCGCCAACCAACTGACTGCAGGGCCAGGCTATGACTACCAGCCCGATTGGTCGGCGGATGGGCGTTGGGTTATTTTTGTGCGCTACGACCATGATGCCGTGGAGTTGTGGGTGCTCGACCTGCGCGATGGGCGCGCGCGACAGCTTACGTCGGGGGGAGCGGTGAACCTCGAACCACGGTTCTCTCCCGACGGAAAACGGCTGGCGTTTGTCTCGACTTCCTACAAAGGCCACTTTCACATCTTCGTCGGACGATTCGAGGACGGCGAATTGAGCGACCTTCAGCAACTCACTCCTGAGAATGTCAGCCCGCTACCTCGCTACTACTACAGCAACGTGGACCACGAGATCAGCCCGGCGTGGTCGCCTGACGGCTCAGAGATTCTGTTTATTTCGAATCGGGGACACATCCACGGTACCGGCGGCTTCTGGCAGATGAAGGCCCAGCCCGGCTCGGAGGCGCACGAAATCCACTACGAAGAAACAACCTGGAAGGCTCGCCCTGATTTTGCGCCAGACGGCAAGCGCATGGTGTACGCATCGTATTTGGGACAGTCGTGGCACCAGCTTTGGGTCCTGCCAGCGGCGGGTGGCGACCCGTTTCCGATTTCCTATGGCGATTACGACAACATCAATCCGCGGTGGTCGCCGGACGGCTCAAAGATCGCGTTCATCTCGAACCGCGGTGGCAATACTTCGTTGTGGATCCAAACGATTCCCGGCGGTGCGCAAAGCGAGATCATCGCTCGCGAGCGAAAGTACTGGAAGCCGATGGGAACATTGCACCTCCGAGTTACAGACCCCAGCGGGAAGCCGGTCGCGGTGCGAGTCTTCGTTACGGCGGAAGACGGCCGGGCTTATGCGCCGGATGACGCCTGGATGGAAGCAGACGACAGCTTTGACCGCAAGGAGGGTCGGTTTGAAGCACACTACTTTGACACCAAGGGAATCTCTGCCATTACGGTTCCATCTGGAAAAGTGCAGGTGGGAGTCATGCGCGGCTTCGAATGCCGGTTCGAGGAACAAAGCGTCGAGGTTGTGGCGGGAAAGACTGCGGAAGCCACGGTTTCACTACGGCCCATTGATTGGCACAGTTCCGATACGCGGTGGGTTAGCGGGGACGCCCACGTCCACATGAACTATGCGGGCACCTATCGGAACACACCGTCGCATCTGATTGAACAGGCCGCGGCCGAGAATGTGTCGATCATTGAAAATCTGGTGGTCAATAAAGAGCAGCGTTTCCCGGATATGGCGTACTTTTCTCCGAAGCTTGATCCGGCCTCCAATGAAGATCACTTGCTGCAGCACGCGCAAGAATTTCACACCAGTTACTGGGGACATCTCGGGCTTTTAAACTTGACGCGGAATCTGATCTTGCCGGGATATGCCGGATATCCCAACACCGAGGCAGCCAGTTTGTTCCCGGCGAATGCCAATGTGGCTGATCTGGCACACGAACAGGGAGCGCTGGTCGGGTATGTGCATCCGCTCGACAGCGTCCCGGATCCCATGAAAACCGCGGTCACGTTTGAGCTGCCCGCCGATGTCGCGCTCGGCAAGGTGAACTACATCGAGGTTGTCGGCTTCTCCGACCATAAGTCCACGGCAGCGGTCTGGTACAAGCTGCTGAACTGTGGTTTCCGCTTACCGGCCGCAGCCGGAACAGATTTCATGGGAAACTACGCCTCACTGCGCGGGCCGATCGGGTTGAACCGGGTATACGCGGAAGCTCCCGCCGGACCGTTAAAGCTTGAGCCGTGGCTCGAGTCCATCAAAGCAGGACGGACTTTCGCGACGAATGGACCCTTGCTGCGCTTTGAGCTCGGACGGAAGACGCCGGGAGGAGAGGTCCACCTCGACAAGACGCAGGAGGTCTCTTTCCGGGCCGCGCTCGGTTCCATTGTGCCAGTGGATCATCTGCAGATCGTCTGCAACGGGAAAGTTGCCCGCGAACTCGAGCTCAGTGCTGATCGCACGACGGCTTACGCCCAAGGCCAGGTGGCGATCGAAGGCAGTGGCTGGTGCATTCTGCGGGCGTTCAGTGATAAGGCGGAGTATCCGATTTTAGATCTGTACCCGTATGCGACGACCAGTCCGGTTTATGTGTCTGTGACGGGCTCCCCGCTGCGCAACACCGAGGATGCGGCATATTTCGTGGCGTGGATGGAGCGGCTGATCTCGGCGGCGCAGAGCAGCGCTGCGTGGAATACTGACGCGGAGAAGCAGGCGGTTCTGGCGAACTTTCAAGAGGCTAAACAGGTATATGAAAACATTGTGAAGCCAGGACAATGACAGACTGTTACGCCTGCTACACCGATGAGCAAGTGCGCCTTGTGCTGGGCGGGAACGGCGCGAGAGTGCTGAGGATATCTGGCACGCCGAGGGATAACTCACGGATGGTCGGCAAACCTCACCCTACCTTATTACGAGGGGTGGCGCGTCATGCATTCCGAATCTGCCTTGCGCGAAAACCAGTGAAGTACAACTTGGCTTCGTGTTTTCAAGAGTCGGGTCACGAGGGCGCAGTTTCAAACGCCGTAACGACAGCGTAGAATTTGTGCCGATTCCATGGAGAGGGACAAACAATGCGCCGGTACCATCACATCGGAATTCCCACTACTGAAGTGAAGCCTGGCGAGACTCACTTGAAACACCTGAAACTCTTTGTCGTCAGCCACGAGAAAAGCGAATTTGGCGTGGAGTGGATGCGTTTCGAAGCGGACGCGGCGGTCCCTGATCTGGTCCGGCAAGTTCCGCACGTCGCGTTTGAAGTGGCTGATCTCGCCTCCGAGCTTGCTGGCCGCGAAATCCTGATCCCCCCCAACAGCCCATCCGACGGCGTCCGCGTCGCGTTCATAGTCGAAAACGGCGCGCCCATCGAACTGCTCGAATTCACCGACCCAAACCACCCTGGCCGCCGCCAGCAGAGCAAGATGCTGATATAAACACCCTCCATCCAAAGCACCTCTTAGAGCGAAGGCGAGCACTTCACACCTTTCAAGAGTGGCCAGCTAACGAACTGAGTTCCATCGCGTCAGCCTTTTCCAACCCCCGCCTCCAAGCCAACCTGACTCCCCGTTTGTCGGCTTCTAACCGGGAACCAGGCGGTAGTTGATGAAAAATCGCGTCTCACTGACCCCGGTCGGGGTCGGCCAAATTCTAACTGAGCGAAATCGCCTGTACTCAACAGTTGGCCTTCCAAACTGGCTCGCTCTACTCAGCGGCAATCGAAGCGGCAGCGGAGGCAACAAACAACAAATTTAGTCGGCCGCTCGCAGGAAACTGTTTCTCGCTGAGCTAACATACACGGCACCAACAGCATTCCAACTTTGGTACTTTTTCGTGACGATTCTCCTGTTTACAGCTGCGCCAGAATCAAACCTAGTTGGCAGGTTGCGGATTGTCTTCTGCTCGAAGTCTACTACCTCCCCGTGTCCGTCTTGATGTGGTTCATCAAGTCGTCGTCCCACTCGTCCGTCCAGCCCAGCAAGCGTTTGGCAAAGTCGTAACCCAAGTCGGCGAAAGCAATTGGGGACTTATCCGGAGTGCCGTGAGGGTCGATCAGAAGCGTGTAGCCTACGGGAACAGGATGTTTCGCCCCGTCCTTGTCAGTGTAGCTGATGTCCCCTTCGTAGGCGCAAATCCACAGGCCGTTTCATACTGCCCGAACGTGTTGGCACGTACTTCCACATCTGTGCCTCGTAAGCCGAGAGAGCCCACTGCCGGGGTCGATCCCTGATATGCGCCCGGCGGCAGGGTCAGGAACTTGACAATCTTGCTCTGCGGGTCGTTTTCTGGTACCTCGGAGTGGAAAAACTTTCCTGTCACGAACCGAAAGACACCATTTATCAATTTCGCATTCATAGTGGACGTGTTGGTGTTGGGGTCATAGACGTAGTTGTCTAGCGTCATGTCCGAGTTCGGACCGAGAGTAAAGACCGTTTCGTCAGGGAGCAGGAAATGCACCACCGAGTGCTGGCCAGTCTCGATGTGTGCGTCGAGCATGTTGAGGCTAGTGCAGGTTGGGTTGGAGTCACCGCAGTTGGTCGTGCGTCCGTCCTTTGTCGTAACGACATACGGACCTGAACTCTGGATGGCAAGCGGGCTCCAAGACTTTCCCTCGATGTATGGGAGGGGGACGTAGATGCCGTCGAGCGTCTTGACCGTGTGGTCTGACTTCCTATGGCATCCAATGGTGCCGTTGAAGAACGGAGGAAGCGGGCAAGTGTATCCCTTTTCGTCCATGATCCCCCACTCCATATTGCGTATGTGGGGTATTTCGGAGTCCGGCGTCTGCGGGTTGTTTATCATCTGCTCAAACTCGGTGTAGGCAGCGTTGTCATTGTGCAACGCTTGCATACACTCTGCCCGTTTCTCTTTCCAGTCGAAGAAATCATCATCCGTCACTGCCAATGCCTGGCTATACAGTTCCACGGCTTTCGTGCAATCCCCGTTGCGCTTGAATTTCCAGGCTTCACGGGCTAATTTATTGCCTTGCTTGAGTTCTTGATGCCGTTTATCGTAGGCTCTCTTTTTCTCCCAGTACTCGCGGTTCTCCCTGTCTTGGTCGGCTTGGCACTGCGGACCGCAGCGGTTCTGCGGGGTCGGTCTTTGCTCGACGGTGGGATGGCTGCAATCGACGCCAAGCTGTGCGCAGGCGCTTTGACCGTGCGCAAACGCGGGAACAATAATCAGTACCGCAAGCAAAAGCAATGTGTGTTTCACACTACGCCCTCTTTCGAACCACAAAAGTGTTTCCCCAGTCGCTCCGCGCCTTCCCGACTCAAATTGGCTATCGCTACAGCATGGTTTCGCCGCCTCCAAGCTGGATCAAATTACTTTCGTAAGCTATCGAGGCAGGGAGTTGGCGTAGTCAAAAAGCCTTAACGCCTGGTTTCGACACCGAACTCCAGGCGTATGCCAGCCGCCCCGATTTTCGCTTGTGCGCCGGTCACAGCCGGTAGTATTGTCGACTCGTGCCGCCCATAGGAGCGTCCCAATGCCACAACCCCACCATGTTCTAATCCTGCTGGCGGGGTCAGCGCTAATCGCGTGCGCAGTCGCGGCCCAAGAAGCGCAACACGCTCGCGTCGATAGCCGCGATTTTCGCATTTACCAAATCTACCTGGCGGGAACTCCAGGTAAGCCTATTTCCGTCAAGGCAGGTGTCGAACGCATCGAATCAATGGACGGGACAAAGGTGGTCTCCAAGCACTGGGTAGAGGAGTGGGTACGCGACCAGGAGGGCCGGGTGTGGGGACGTGTCCGCGCGCCTCGGGAAGAGCACCCGGGGAAACTTCCGCCCCTTGCGACCGTCTGGTTGTATGACGCGGCGGCCAGAGAACAAACAGTCTGCTCGGTCGCGGACAGAGAATGTAGGGTTTCCGAATACGACCCTCCTTACCCTCTCGTTACTTAACGTAGGGGGCAGTTCGACTGTTTGCATAGAGGGAGTATGTCAGGCTCCCGGACAGCATTACCGGGTCCGGTGCGGCGAGTTGAGGCTTGAGCAGACGTTTCTCGGAGAGTATTCGATTGGCGGGATCAGCCTGGGCCGCGCCCGCATCATGTGCTACGAACCGGATGGTTCAGGTGCGGGCGTGGATCTGTGGCATAACTCGGAGTTCGACATTGACTTCGACGTCGTCAACGTGCCCCTAAGAGAAGGCGCGACGTACTATCGGATCGAGCAAATCTCTTCGTCTGTGCCTGACGACCCGAAGTTCTTCCAGGTTCCTCCTAGCGGGTATTCCTCTCAATAGGAGTAGTCGCCGATCCATTTGAGCGGACGGCTGGCGACACATCCCGATAGCACTTTTTGACTTTGGTCGGAAGTCGGACCGATTCTCGGTGAGCGCAATCTGCTAACAGCAGCTTTCGGCATCCAGTTTGTTATACTAACTCGGAAATTCCGGTTGGAGGTTTTCATTGCGAATCCACGCTTTGAGGATGTTGACGCTTCTGTTGGTGTATGTGGCGGCAGTTCCCTGCCGGGCACAGGATAAAGTGACGATTCTTTACGATGCGTTCGGGGAATCGAAGGAACTGACGAAGGATTGGGGATTTTCCGCGTTTGTGGAGCACAACGGAAAGCGTATTTTGTTCGACACGGGGAATGATGCCGCAATTTTTGAACACAACGTGAAGGCGCTGGGCGTGGACCTGACGAAACTGGATTTTGTGGTGATCTCGCATCGGCACGCAGACCACGCGACGGGTCTGAGATATGTGCTGAAGGTGAATCCGAACGTTACTGTGTATGTGCCCACCGATGGGTCGAATGGATTTGGGGGAGCGCCGATTCCGGCGACGTTTTTGCGGGCAGATGAGAGCTTACCCGCGAAGATGCGGTATTTCGGGGGAACGGATCCGGAACATTTCACATTTGGCAAGCTGTATGACACGGCGAATTTCGTGTTGGTGGATCAATTGAGGGAAGTATCGCCGGGGATTTTCCTGGTGCGGACAGTTTCGCAGAAGAAAGGGACGCTGGAGCTGCCGGAATTGACGCTGGCGATCAAGAGACCGAACGGATTGCTGCTCGTGGATGGGTGCTCCCACGCGGGGATTGAAGCGATTTTGGAAGCGGCAAGCGCGGTCGATCCGAGAACGGAGATTGTGTTTGGGGGATTGCACCTGGTGACGACGCCGGTGGAAGAGATTGATGTGCTGGTGGAAAATTTAAGGACGAAGTGGAACGTGCAGAGGATTGCGCCCGGACATTGCACAGGCGAGCCGGCGTTTGCGCGATTGAAGAAGGCGTATGGGGAAAACTATTTGTATGCCGGGTTGGGGACGAAGATCGAGCAGTGAGAATGGCGCAGACCCAGGAACGGGGCAGGCTGGCGTACATCTCTTTAACACGTTTTGACCCGGACGGGTTGTCGGGCATTCTTGGTGAGTGTGACCGCTCTGATAACAACAGTTATGTCGTAAACGTTGGCGTGATATAAAGAAAAAGCCGCCCAGACAACAGGCGGCATACTTTGTAGGGAATCTTCGCTTACGCTGTCTCAACTCCGCGGGGATGGTAGGTTTCTCGCGCCGTCGAAGTCGGCGATTCGCTTTTCCATCCCTCGTTCCGTTACGCCGTCGCTACCATTGGCCGCGGAGTCTCTTGGCTTACCTTCCACTCAGGCGGGGCATCGTTTTGTCCTTCAGTCGTGGCTCGAAGGGAGTTCCAACAGGCTGGAAGTGCAGCTCACCCCTTCCGCGTTCGCGCCGCCGAAGGCTCCCTGATCATAGCCAGTGGTGAACGGTTCGGTTGTCTTGCTGCGCGTCAACTGGATGTAATCCGATCCGATGTTGCCGGGACCGAACCAATCTGGGTCGGCGCTGGACACGGCCACGGTGAGTGCCTCTCCATTGCTCGAAAGGCAGCCGGTACCGTACGTGGTCACGATGACGGTGGAGGCGGTCTTGGTAAAACCTGTCCACGGAGCGCATTTGCCCTCCGCCGGTATGGCAAAGCCCGGTCCGATGAAGGTTGTGCCGCCGTTGCCAAATCCGCCACCGGTAGCGATGCAGTAGTTGGATGCAGCGAAACCACATACCG
>Ga0302326_10016453_pt1 | contig 15485 bp, 10 predicted proteins | sample Palsa_T0_3_FD_202264 | JGI IMG/M metagenome (GOLD analysis project Ga0302326, IMG submission 202264) | Peat permafrost microbial communities from Stordalen Mire near Abisko, Sweden - Palsa_T0_3 | ecosystem: Environmental > Terrestrial > Soil > Palsa > Peat permafrost | place: Sweden: Abisko...
CGTTTGCGGACGACCTCGATTGCTTCAGGTGATTTCACGCGACGCGACAAGTTCGCGAAAGCAGATTACGTATTTATGGGCATCCAGAACTCAACGTCTCTACGCCGCGCCATGGGGAAGTGACTTTTAGGCATTCGCTCTGAAGATCAGCGCGCGTGCGGAGCGACAATAAAAAGACTGATGCAGCAAAGCAATCCAGCGAACCACACGAGTGTGCGAAGCATTGCTTTGTTAGTGATATAGCAGACGATGTAGAGCACTCGGGCGACAACGAATCCAACGGCAAGACTATTTACGGTTTGCTGCGGCGTCCGCAAATACGTCGCAATGATCACTGCTGCAGCAAACAGGGGGAAAGCCTCGAAGCTGTTGAGTTGGGCACTGTTGGCGCGCTGCCGGAATCCGTGTTGGTCTTGCAGCCAGGCACGCGGGTTCGCGTTGTCGAAACCAGGCCGGCTTTTTGCGACAACCGTAGCAGCATATGGCAACAGACCCGCCGCGAGCACACACCAGAGTGCAATTGTCATAAAACCCTCCGTCAGCGGTACGATGACAGGTATGGTTCGGATTGAAGCGATGAGCGCCTGCGGGCCGCGGATTTAATCCTAGTCGAATATGCGCCGTTCGCAAAACCGGGGCGCCGCGCGACGCTAATGGTCGCGCTGCAGCAGGGGCTCGCATTATGCAAATCGCCGGCTCGGACACGCCTTACGGATGGGGCAGATAACCCGCCGAAATAGAAAGATTTTGTCTTACACCCCGGACCTGCCTAATATCGTACAAGCGTGCTGGGGCGCACGCGTCGAACAACAAGAGGGGGCTCATGTTGTCTGGCTGGCTGCTGTTCGCGTTGGCGGTTTCGTACTTGGGGTTTTTGTTTGCGATCGCATTCTACGGCGATCGCCACTCGATCTATCCCAGTAGGCAACGCCTGCGGCCCTATATCTATGGTCTGGCGCTTGGCGTTTATTGCACGACGTGGACGTTTTACGGTGCCGTTGGAACAGCCGTCCGCGAGGGTTGGGGTTACCTTCCGATTTACGTCGGGCCCACCTTGGTCTATCTGTTTGCACTGCCGTTTCTCGAGCGTCTTGTGGAAGTCGGGCGAGCGCACAAGGTCGGGTCGATCGCGGACTTTATCGCCTCGCGTTTCGGCAAGAGCCGCCCGCTTGCCGTGCTCGTGACGGTAATCGCGGTCACCGCGGCCGTTCCCTATTTGGCGCTTCAATATAAGGCAGTCGCGGCTGGCATTGCGGCATTGACGACGGTGGTCGCAGGCCCCGCACCGTGGTATCGCGATTCCGCCCTTGCCGTGGCGCTGCTCATGGCGTTGTTCGCAGTATTATTTGGCGCGCGACGAGTTGACTCTACCGAGCATCACGAAGGTCTGATGCTCGCTATTGCGTTCGAATCGCTGCTGAAGCTTCTGGCCTTCGTGGCTGTCGGCCTATACGCCTGGTTCGAATTGAGGGGACGTCCGTTCGAGTTGCCCGCGGGACTCAAGAACGCGTCCACAATGTTCAACGGCAACGCGTTCGTCGCGACGCTGCTCGCCGCGGCTGCCATCTTCTGTTTGCCGCGACAGTTTCAGGTGAGTGTCATCGAATGTACCGACAGCGGCGATGTCAAGCGTGCGCGCTGGATTTTGCCGCTTTACCTCGGGATTTTCTCCGTGCTCGCGGTGCCGATTGTCGCGCTGGCTGTCAGCAGCGCTCATGCGGTTCCAGCCGCCTCCGACACGCTCATGTTGACTCTGCCGCTTGAATACGGAGTCCCGTGGCTCGCCGTGCTGGTCTTCTTGGGCGGCCTATCCGCCGCCACGGCCATGGCAGTGGTGTCCAGCATCGCTCTATCGACGATGATCTCCAACGAGATTGCGGTGCCGGTGCTGTGGCATCGGCGGCTGGAGGCGGGCGCAAGCCTCGGGCGCCGCATTCTGTGGCTGCGCCGCTTCGTCATTGTTGCGATCGCGCTCTTGGCGTTTGCCTATTACCGGTCGACCTCCGGATCAGCGAGTCTGGCGTCCTTCGGCATTCTGGCATTCGCTGCGGTGGCGCAGTTTGCTCCGGGCATCCTCGCTGCGCTCTACTGGGGAGGCGCGAGCCGGGCTGGGGTTTTCTGGGGTATGTTGGCCGGGTATATCACCTGGGGTTATCTGCTATTTCTGCCTAACCTGGTCGCGGGTGGCGTGTTGACGGCGCACAAGTTCGCGCCGCCGGAGGCATTGAGCTGGCTGTGGCCTCGAGCGGTCGCCGACTATTCGAGCCTCGGCGTCGTCGGCCCGGTTGCAATCGGATCCCTGACCTTGAATGTCGTGATTCTCGTGATGGCGTCGCTGCTGCGCGGCGTCACGCTGCAGGAACGGCGCGCGGCGCGGGTCTTTGCTGCCCCCAAGCGGCCGATGATTACCGCACGGGTGGGTGATTTGGAGTCTGTGGCTGCTCGTATTATCGGCCAGAGCGCGGCGCGCCGTTCGCTTGCTGAGTACGCCATCCTGTCGGCGCGCCCGCCATCCAAACCGTCCGACGCCGCAGATCGAGGCATGCTGCAGCACGTCGAACGCGCGCTCGCTGGCTCCATCGGAGCGTCTTCGGCGCGCATCGTCTTGACCCACGCGCTCAAGCGCAAAGGGCTTGATGTCGACGAGGTTGCGGAGTTACTGGATGAGACCTCGCATGAACTTCGTTTCAGCCGCCAGTTGCTCGCCGCGACAATGGAAAATGTCACTCAAGGCATCAGCGTCGTGGATGCCGATATGAACCTCGTCGCGTGGAATCACCGCTATCTCGAAATGTTCGATTATCCAAGCGAACTTGTGTACGTAGGTCGTCCCGTTGCGGATCTCATCCGTTGGAACGCGCAGCGCGGGGAATTCGGCTTGGGCGATCCTGAGCAGCAGGTCGCAAAGCGCCTGGCGCACATGCGCGCCGGCACTGCGTACACCTTTCAGCGTGAACGTAAGAACGGACGAGTATTTAGCATCAACGGTCAGCCGATGGCAGGCGGCGGATTCGTCTCGACTTATACGGACATCACCGAGTTCAAGCGCACCGAGCAGGCACTGCTCGATGCGAAGCAGGAACTCGAGGCACGTGTCGAGCAGCGCACGCGGGAATTGAGCGACGCACTCGATGCGCAGCGTCGGGCCAAACTGCAGGCCGAGGCGGCCAATATCGGCAAAACGCGCTTCGTCGCTGCGGCTAGCCACGATCTACTGCAGCCGCTCAATGCGGCGCGGCTCTTCGTCTCCGCCCTCGAAGCGCGCGCCGCGACCCACCCGGAACTCGTGGAACTCGCAAGTCGCATTGATGGATCGATGCGCGCCGCCGAAGAACTGCTGAAGGATCTGCTCGACGTCGCGCAGCTCGACAGTGGCGTGATGCGCTCGGACATCAGCACTTTTTCGATTGCCGAACTTCTCGATGACTTGCGGCGCCAATACGCGCCGCTCGCACTGTCGCGGCGTCTTCGACTCGACGTCGTCAGTTGCCGGGAAGCGGTGCGCAGCGACCGCGTGCTGTTGCGCCGGATCCTGCAGAATTATTTGTCCAACGGGCTGCGCTATTGCGAACGGGGCGGGGTCCTGATCGGTTGTCGCCGCCGCGGAGCGGACTTGGAAATTTGCGTCTACGACACGGGGCCCGGCATTGCCTCGCATCAGCGCGAGCACCTGTACGTCGAGTTCACGCGCCTGGAGCAGGGCTCGCCCTGGGGTGAAAAGGGATTGGGGCTGGGCCTTTCCATCTGCGATCGACTCGGCCGCCTGCTCAATCATGAGCTGACCCTGCGTAGCCAACTGGGCCACGGCTCGGTGTTTGGCGTGCGTGTCCCGCGTGTTGCGCAGGCAAGGCGCGCCGAACGGCTGCGGCCGCCGACTACCCCGCCGGACCCGGGCGGACTGCGCGAATTCAAAGTGCTGGTCGTGGACAACGACCTGACGATTCTCGATGCCATGCAAGCGCTCCTTGAGCAGTGGGGCATTCGCGTGTTCAAGGCACACGGATCGCGCGAAGCGCTGCGGCTAATCGGCGCCGAAAGCGTCGATGCCGTGCTCGCTGACTACCATCTCAATGACGGCAGCAATGGGCTCGAACTCATACAGCGAGTCACGGAGCTGCGCGGCCCGGGCTGCGCCGCCGCACTGATCACAGCGGATCACGGAGCGGAGTTGACGCGCGCGGCACGTCGGGCGGGCGTTCCGCTGTTACACAAGCCTCTGCGCCCGGCAGCCCTGCGAGCGCTCCTGAGCGCATTTAGACTCCGTCTGGCGCGCGGCACGGCTGCCTGAGGTTCAGTCTGCTTCTTCAGGCGGCGGCCTAATCTCATGCGGATCCAATACCAGACGACCGGCAAGCAGCACTGCCTGCGTGCGGTTGGCCGCGCCAAGCTTGCGCAGGATGGCAGTCATGTGCGCCTTAACGGTGGCCTCGGTAATCTGCAGCTCATAGGCGATGTGTTTGTTGAGCCGTCCCAGGCACAGCATTCCGAATACCCGAAACTGCTGCGCGGTAAGTTGCGCCAGGCGCTGGGCAAGATCGAGCGCTGCGACATCGGCGTGCGGTTCGACGTTCGTCCCGAGGCCGACGGGCGATACATACTCGCCGCGCAGCACCGACTGAACGTTGCGGCCGATCGTGCCGGCATCGGCGGACTTGGATACGAAACCTTGGGCGCCAAGCGCCAGGGCCTGGCGCACGGTGCGAACGTCATCCGTGGCAGAGACCACGATCACGGGCAACTCAGGATGTGAGCCGCGCAAATGCGCGAGGGCACAGAAGCCGTAGGCGCCCGGCAAGTTCAAGTCCAGCAACAGCAGATCGGTGTGTGGATGCTCTTCCAGGGTATCAAGCATGCCAGCGACGTTTTCGGCTTCGAAAAACTCGCAGTCCGTGCAGGCGGCCGCTACGGCACCTCGGAGCGCCGCGCGGAACAGCGGATGATCATCGACAATGAGGACTTCGTAGTTCACTCTAGACACCGGTTCGCTGTTCAGGATCCGGATCTTCGCCACGAGACGCATGTCGGCGTCGGCAGCGTCAGGATATCTTCGCGCATCTTCTTGCCGCTGCGGCAGGGCACATCGTGACCGTCCCCCGGTTTAATAACCCCTTGTAGCATCGTGCGCATCTTTGGTGTCTAGGACTTTAGTCGAAATTCGACCGCCGGCGCAGCAGCCAGCGCCAAATAGTCTGCCAATGCCCGCAATCCACTCCGGGTCTACGACCTTAGTCGCAGTGGCCGCTGAATTAACGCCAAATTAGACCAAAGGCGAATGTCGCCGCAAGCGGACAGGGGCCAATCTGTCTGCGAGGCTGGGGCATCGATAACATAGGTAGGGGAGGGGCATCGATCACAGCTGGACGATCGGGCTCGCGCCGAGCGGCAACAACGAAATCGGCTGCAGTGGCGCAGGCTTGCTATGCGCGGGCGATTTCAACGAGGCGTCCTTCGTGGCCGATTTCGTGTTTAACAAGCACTATGACCTCTACGCCGGTGTAAACTATTCAGAGGTCACCGACGGTCTTGCGGCTGCGTTCGTCGGGACGACCGCGGGGACCACTGGCAGTGAAAATCAGATGACATTCATGTCCGGCGGTCGCGTGAAATTCTGAAGCGCGCCCCTGGCGGGGATTGCCCATAGTCGATTAAGCCACCCGTGCGCGCAGGCCGGTGGCTTTTTTTGCGGCCCGGTAGGCGGATTGTCGTACTGACCGGGATCTCTAGATTGCGCGGCGGACGCGGCGCAATGGGTCCAGCACCCCGACCATTCGTTCATTGCGACTTTAGGCCATCTTCGACCTGGGTACGCACGCGCGGAACGACACTTCCCCTACCCTAATGTCGGAAGTGATCGGGTGGCGGATCCCTCAGGACTTCGCTTTCTTCGACGGTTTCGACTTGCGAGAACTGTTGAGAGCGATCGCCTGGCGAACGAGTGTTTTGAAGGCGGACGCGTCAACTTCTTCTCCTTCGTGGATGTCGATCGCGCGGCGCAAGTTGCCGTCGAGACTCGAATTGAAGAGCCGCGCCGGATCCTTCAGAGACGCGCCCTTGGCGAAGGTAAGTTTCACGACATTTTTGTAGGACTCGCCGGTGCAGATGATGCCGTCGTGCGACCAAACCGGAGTGCCCATCCACTTCCACTCCTCGACGACGTCCGGATCTGCTTCCTTGACGAGCTTGCGCATTCTGCCGAGGGCTTTCCCGCGCCAGTCACCGAGTTCGGCAATTCTTTTGGAGATGAGCTTCGATGCTGACTCGCCTTGGCTTGCGCCCGACTGTTTCATGTTCTCAACCTAGCGGAATGGCCGTGAAAGACTTCGGAGCAATGTTACCGCCGGTGCAGATGCGAGGAAAATAGCCAATCGCATAATTTTCATGAAAGTATTAATTTGCAGCCAAGGCCGAGCTGGTATTTGCAGCGAACATTGACCCCTCTTTTCGAGTCCCAGTACGGCTCATGGGGTGACTTTTGTGGGTGCTCGCCGCGTTCCCCATGGCGGAGCCAGTGAAAGCGGTAAATAAGCGTTCGAATACGATTGACAGATACTCAGAACGAAGCGCTGGCGCTCATTGAGCTGCACCGGGCGAGGCGACGTTAGTTCAGCTTTTTAAGGTAGGCGATGATGTCCGCGCGCGCTTGCGCGTCGTCGATCTTGAAGAACATCTTGGTCCCGGGAACGAGCGCACTGGGATTGGTCAGCCAGCGGTCCAGAGTTGCCTCATCCCATGTCAAACCTGAATTCTTGAGTGCGGCCGAGTAAGAGTAATCCTCAATGCTTCCCGCACGTCGTCCAACGACGCCGCGATGTCGGGGTCCCAAGTCATTCTCATCAATGGAATGGCAGGCGAGACATCCCTGATAAAGTGTCTGACCATGCGCCGCATCGCCACTTGGCGAGATGGCGATCGAGACCGGCGTTGCCCCGACGATCGCGGCGGCTCCCACGAACGCCCAAAAGAAGCTTCTGTTAAGAATCAGAGATTTTCCCTGCACCGGACAGCCCCCAGCATGTGATAAGGGACAGGACTTCCCGCGAGCGAGTTTTATTCCCGCCGAGACTTCGACGGTGGGTTTTCTTCGAGGTTGGCAGCTGCGTCGCGCTTAAAGGCCCCGTGATCGTTACATTCGCGCCATCGGTCGCGGGAAGGCGAGTCCTGTCACGAGGTTCGCAGAATCGCTTTGGCGAAGTGCCAACCGCGACGCTTTATCGGGAGAGTTGACCGGTCGTGGGCGAGCCGCTATTGCTATTGCCTGATTTACGGCGCGCGCGACCGTGAAGGTTGCTATTGGGTATTCACAAGGCTTGCGAGTCTCTCATCACTTTCTGGCTGAGCCACACCGCCCAGCGCCTTGTAGACCGCGATCACCGCGACGTTGACAGCGGTTTCGGCTTGCGCGACGCCATCTTCCGCATCCAGTTGTGTGCGCTGCGCATCGAGCAGTACCAGAAAATCGGCGACGCCCTCGCGGTACTGGATATCAGCCAATTCAGCCGCGCGACGCGAGGCTTGCGCCTGCTCGTTTAAGCTTTTCAACTGCGCCTGACGCTTGCCGTAGGTGAGAAAGCTGTTCTCGGTGTCTTCGAGGGCGCCGAGCACTACCTTCTCGTAATTTGCCGCGGCAGCGTCGGATTGTGCTTCGCTCGCGTGCAGCCGCGCGCGCACGGACCCCAAATCGAACGCTGGCCAGGTCACGGTCGGCGCAATCGACCAGGCACGCGCGTCATTGGGTAGCGTCGTGCTGAACAAACGCCCGACGTCCCCGGACAGAAAGCCGACGAAGCCCGTGACGTCGACTCGCGGGAAAAGATCGGCGGTCGCGACGCCGACCCGCGCGGTGGCGGCGGCGAGCTGTCGCTCTGCGGCCCGCACATCCGGACGGCGACGCAGAAGTTGGCTGGCATCGCCGATCGGCAGCGCTTTTGCATAGCTCGCGGTGGGCTCAGGCTTAAGCTCCTCATCAAGCATTCCGGGACGCTCGCCCAGAAGCACGGCGAGGCGATAGGCACCCTGGCGTTCGCCCGCCTCGAGGAGCGGAATAGTGGCCTCGGTGGCCTTAAAGCGCGCGCGACTCCTCTGCACGTCGAGCTCTGATCCGCGACCTGCTTCATCCCGGAGTAGCGTCAGATCGAGCGTCTGTTTTTCGCTCGCAAGATTTTCGCGTGCGACCGCCAGACGCTTCTGCGCGCCGCGAAGCTCAAAGTAGTTCCTCGCGACCTCCGCTGCCACCGTCACTTCGGCATCGCGGAAACTTGCGCGCTCCGCGCCCAGATCGGCGCGTGCGGCTTCTACCGACCGGCGCACATGACCGAAGAGGTCGATTTCCCAGCTCGCATCAAATCCCAGGCTATCGCTGTCGGCCGTGATGCGGCTCAAGCCAAATCCCGGCTCCTGCTCGACACTTTTGCCGTAAGCGCCCTGCAACGCCACATGCGGGGCGTAGTCGTAGTTGCGCTCGATGAACACCGCGCGCGCGGCGCGTACACGATCGAACGCCATCCTGAGGTCGAGGTTCGCCGCGAGCGCGCGGCGCACGAGGCGATCAAGCTCCGGATCCGCGAATTCCTGCCACCAGGCCGCTTCGGGATCCTGCGCCAGCACTCCGGCGGCGGCGGCGTTCTGGAGGACTGCCGGTGCAGTATCCGGCGCGTGATAGTTGGGACCGACCGCGCAGGCGGTGACGAACAGCAGAGCAGACAGCAAGGCAAGCAATCTCTTCATGTCAATTCTCGAGAGTATTTGCGGGGACCGTCGCTTAAACCGCGGCTTCGCGCGCAACGCCATCGTGCAGCAGCAGCGGCGCCGTGCGTGCCGCACGCGCCACGCGTCCGCGCGTGAGCTTGCGCACGACAAGATAGAAGAGTGGGGTCAGGAGCAGGCCAAAAATTGTCACACCGATCATTCCGGAAAACACGGTCACGCCCATCGCGTGGCGCATCTCGGCGCCCGCGCCCGTCGAGATGACGAGCGGCACGACGCCCATGATGAACGCGAGCGAGGTCATGAGAATCGGCCGCAGTCGCAGCTTGGCCGCGTCGAGCGCCGCGCGCAGTGGACTTGCGCCGGCAAGCTCGCGGTCACGAGCGAACTCGACGATCAGGATGGCGTTCTTGCTCGCAAGCCCCACGAGCACGATGAGGCTGATCTGAGTGAAGATGTTGTTGTCACCGTGCGTCAACGCAACTCCGGCAATCGCCGAGAGCAGCACCATCGGCATAATAAGGATGACGGCGAGCGGCAGGGACAGGCTCTCGTACTGCGCGGCGAGTACGAGGAAGACGAGCAGTACGACGAGCGGGAAGATGAGCACCGCGGTGTTGCCGGCGATGATCTGCTGGTAGGTAAGCTCGGTCCACTCGAAGCTCATGCCGTTGGGCAGTTCGCGCGCCGCGAGCTTTTCCATCGCTGCCTGTGCCTGGCCCGAACTGAAGCCCACGCCCGGGCCACCGTTAATCTCGGCCGTGGGGTAGGCGTTGTAATGCATGACCCGATCGGGACCCGCGGAGCGCTTGACTGTCACGAATGAGCCGAGCGGGATCATGTCGCCTGCGCTGTTACGGGTCTTAAGGCCGACAATGTCCTTTGCCTCGAGGCGAAAGCGCGGCTCGGCCTGTGCCGTCACCGAGTAGGTGCGGCCGAAGGCGTTGAAGTCATTCACGTAGAGCGAACCTAAGTACACCTGCATGGTGTCAAAAAGATCCTGCACGGATACGCCCTGGGACTTCGCCTTTTCGCGATCGACGTTTGCGTCCACCTCTGGCACGTTCACCTGAAAGCTTGAGAACAAGCCCTGCAGTTCGGGCGTCTGGTTGCCCTTGTTAATAAGGTTCTGCGTCTGCTTGAAGAGCTCCTCGAAGCCCAAACCACCGCGGTCCTCGATCTGCATGCGAAAACCGCCGATCGTGCCCAGGCCCATTACGGGCGGGGGCGGGAACACGGCGATGAAGGCGTCCTGGATTTTCGCGAACTTCTGGTTGAGCGCCATGGCGATCGCGCCTGCCGCCAGGTCCTTGGACCTGCGCTCGTCGAAGGGTTTGAGTGTCACGAACACGATTCCCGAGCTTGGGCTGTTCGTGAAGCCGTTGATGGAAAGGCCTGGAAATGCCACCGCGTTCGCAACGCCGGGCGACTTCAGGGCGACCTCGCCCATGCGCCGGATCACATCTTCCGTACGGTCGAGTGTTGCGGCGTCCGGAAGCTGCGCGAACGCCACGAGATATTGCTTATCCTGCGGCGGCTCGAAGCCGGTGGGGGTCGTGGCGAAGCCCAAATAAGCCAGCGCAATGAGTCCGCCATAAATAAAGAATGCGATGCCGCCCGCGCGCAGTACGCGGCCGACGTTGTGCACATACCCTGTGGAGAAGCGCGCGAAGAAACGGTTGAAGGGACGGAAAATTCCGCCGAAAACGAGGTTCAGCACCCGCGTCAGGCGATCCGGAGCTGCACCGTGCTCTTTCAGGAAGAGCGCCGCGAGGGCCGGCGACAGCGTGAGTGAATTGAACGCGGAGATGACGGTGCTGATCGCGATGGTGAGGGCAAACTGCTTGTAGAACTGCCCGGTGAGGCCGCTGATGAACGCGGTCGGCACGAACACAGCGCACAGCACCAGGGCGGTCGCGATGATGGGGCCTGTCACCTCGCGCATCGCCTGGCGGGTCGCGGCGATCGGTTTTAAGCCGTTGCCGATATTGCGTTCGACATTCTCGACGACGACGATCGCATCGTCGACCACGATGCCGATCGCGAGCACGAGTCCAAATAAGGACAGCGCATTCAACGAGAAGCCGAAAAGGTGCATGACCGCGAAAGTGCCGATCAGGGAGACGGGCACGGCAATGAGCGGAATGATGGAGGCGCGCCAGGTCTGCAGGAACAGGATCACGACCACAACCACGAGCAGGATCGCCTCCAGCAGCGTGTGAACGACCGCGTGGATCGAGCCGCGCACGAATACGGTCGGATCGTAGACGATCCGGTACTCGACGCCTTGCGGGAAGTCTTTCTGAAGTTCCTGCATCTTCGCGCGAACCTGCTCGGAGATTGCGATCGCGTTGCTGCCCGGACGCTGGAAGATCGGAATGGCCGCCGCCGCCTTGTTGTCGAGGAGCGCTCGCAGCGCATAGGTGTCCGCACCCAGCTCGACACGAGCCACATCCTTCAGGCGTGTGACCTGGCCACCGGCGCCCGTCTTGATGACGATGTTGCGGAAGTCCTCTTCGCTCGTGAGGCGGCCTTTGGTATTGATCGCCACCTGAAAGTCGGTGGCATTGGGAAGCGGCGGAGCACCGAGCTGGCCGGCTGCGACCTGCACGTTCTGCTCGCGAACGGCTTTCACCACATCATCGGCAGTGAGATTCCGGGTCGCGACCTTCTCGGGGTCGAGCCAGATGCGCATTGAGTACTGCCCGGCGCCGAAGACCTGCACATCGCCGACTCCATCGAGGCGTGCGAGCTCGTCTTTGACCCGTAGAAGCGCGTAATTGGAGAGATACAAGGTGTCGTAGCGGTTGTCGGGGGAGACCAGGTGGACGACCATCGTCAGATCAGGCGAGGCCTTGTTGGTCGTGACGCCCAGGCGTTGCACGACGTCCGGGAGTTTAGGCAAGGCCTGCGCTACACGGTTCTGAACTTGAACCTGCGCCTTGTCGATATCGGTGCTCAAGGCGAATGTGATCGTGAGCGTCATCAGGCCATCGGCAGTCGCCTGCGAGGACTGATACATCATCCCCTCGACTCCGTTGATCGCCTGTTCGAGCGGGCTTGCGACCGTGTCCGCGATGACCTTCGGGTTGGCGCCCGGGTAGCTTGCTTTGACCACGACCGTCGGCGGCACGACCTCGGGATATTCGCTGATCGGCAGCAATGGCAACGCGATCAGCCCCGCGAGGAAGATCAGAGTCGAGAGCACGCCCGCGAAGATCGGACGGCTGATGAAAAATTCCGAGAATCTCATGGCAATTCCTTCGCAGCCTTGATGGGTCGCTTCAGCGGGGGTGGACGGTGATCGCGGCGAGCACGCTTGCAGCATCTGCGCTTACTGCATGGGGGGCTGCCGCGACCTGCGTGAGCCCCGCCGGATTGCTGGCCATGGCGACGCGCGTGGGCGTCACAGTCTGCCCGGGGCGCACATGCTGTAGGCCGTTGACGACGATGATGTCGCCAGGGGCGAGGCCCTGTTTCACAACGCGCAGGCCATTGATCTCGGGGCCCAGTTCCACGAGCCGGTACTCGATCCGATTGCCACCCGCCAGTGTCAGTACAAATTGCTTGGAAAGATCGGTGCCGACGGCGCGGTCCTCGATCAGCACGCTGTCGTGATCCTCACCACCCACGAGGCGCACACGGGCGAAGAGACCCGGCGTATAGCGGCCATCGGGGTTTGCGAGTGATGCGCGAGCACGGATGGTGCCGGTGGTCGGATCGACCTGGTTGTCGACGAAATCCAATCGTCCGGCGTGCGGATAGCCGTCCTCATCCACGAGTCCAATATAGACATCTGCAGCATCATCGGATCCATGCGCATCGCGCTGGGCCTTGGCAAAACGCAGATAGGTTTGCTCATCGGCGTCAAAGTAGACGTAGACCGGATCATCCGAGACCAGTGTCGTCAGGATGCTTGCGGTCGTGACAAGATTGCCCGCGGTGATGATTGCGCGCGATACGTGAGCGTCGATCGGCGCACGTACCTCGGTGAACTCCCGGTTGAGGCGCGCCGCGCGCAACGACGCATCGACGGAACCCAACGCGCCCTGGGCTGAGGTTTCGGCGGCGACCAGCCGCTCATAGTCCTCGCGCGAGATGGCGTGCGCGCTGATGAGCCGCTCAGCGCGGGCGTGATTGGCCTTCGCGAGTTCGAAGTCAGAAACGCTGCGGGTGCGTTCCGCGACCAAGCGGTCGACTTCAGCCTGAAAAGGCCGTGGGTCGATCTGGAACAGCAGTTCGCCTTTCTTGACGCGTGCGCCATCTGCGAAAGCGACGCGATCGATGTAGCCGCTGACGCGCGGGCGGACTTCGACCGTATTCACGGCCTGAAGGCGCCCCGTGAATTCCTGCCATTCGCGCAGCGGCTGGTGAATCACCTCGGCGACGGTCACCTCGGCCAAGGGCGCAGCCGCGGGTGCAGGCGCCTTTCCCCGCGTATGGCCGATGCCGGCAAACACCACGAATGCGATCAGGACGGCGCTGATTGCAAGCAGCGCCGGTAATTTACGAACGGTCAGTTTCTGAAGCGACATGAACGACTCCCATCAAGCCCTGCGGACGCGACCCTGGCAGCTGCTGGCCTCTCGCCGACCTCGTTTTGGTAGCCAAGCGCTGTACTTGACTTGCTGCTCGAACAATCCGATGCTACGTACCGTGTGTTACCGGTCAGTCACGTAGTAGGGCGGTAGGTTAGTGACCGGTCAGTAACGTGTCAACTGGAAATTCGCTATGAACCGACCTAAGACAACGCAACTAGCTGGAAAGAAAGACATTATTCCTGCTGCTGCGAAGGAACGGGTGCGGGATCGCATCATGCGAACCGCGAGCGCGCTCTTTTATTGCCGGGGCATCCACGCGGTCGGCGTCGACACCATCGCTTCGGAAGCCGGCACCAACAAGATGAGTTTCTACCGCAACTTCGGCTCCAAGGACGAACTCGTCGCGCAGTACCTGCGAGAGGCCGAGGCCGAGGCCTGGGAGTGGTGGGACGAGACGATCGCGACACACGCCTTAGATCCGCGCGCGCAGGTCGAGGCGCTATTTGGACTTCTCATTCAGAAGACCTGCACGGCTGAATCGCGCGGCTGCGCGCTTGCAAATGCAGCCGTCGAAATCACCGAGTCCGATCATCCGGCGCGCCCGGTCATCGAGAAGTACAAAGCGGAGATGCGCCGGCGATTCCATAAGCTCGCGCACGACATGAAAGCGCGCGACGCCGACACATTGGGCGACTCATTGATGCTGCTTTGGGAGGGCAGCTACTTAAGCCGCTTGACCTCTCACGGTCGGCACGGCCCCGCGGAGAATGCCTTGAAGGGCGCGCGGACGCTGATTGCCGCGTATACGACCTGAGGGTTAGCGAAGCGCGCCTGGCGCGAAATCTGCACCCGAAGTCATCGACGGTCCGAGTCGTTCATCTTTCGATCTGCCGGGTCAGCCAACGCGCTATTCGGAATTGGTTTCCTTGCCGAAGCGGTAATTCAGGCGCAGCCCGTAGACCCGCGGCTCATTGGTCGTCTCGCGCAGATCAAAGTTGCCGGTGTTGCTGTAGATGATCGCGTTCTTGTCAGCAATGTTGGTGATGTAGAACTCGCCGAGCCAATGGCCGCCCGCGGGGTTTAATCCGAAGCGCAAGTTCATGATGCTGTAGCTCGGCTGCAGGATACGCGGGAAGCCGTTGGAACCCTGGACATGAAAGTCGTTCCACATGTCTCCCTTGTGGGAGATGTCAAACTGCGCGTAGCCGCGCAGATCCTTCGCGACCGGGTGCTCGTAGCGCACGTTCCAGCTCCAGCTCAAGTACGGTACGTAGGGCAAGCGCTCGCCGATGTTGCCCTGGAAATTCGCATAGGGACTGGAACTGATGTGGGGGTCGGTGTAGCTGCCGGCTGCCTGGAACGACCAGTTGTCGTTCACTTTGTAGTCGACGTTGGATTCCAAGCCGTAAATGCGCGCGTTTCCGACATTGACGTAATAGGCGCTCGGGGCACAGACATCCACGTCGTAAATGATGGTCTGCAGCTGCTTCCAGTCCATGTAGTAGGCGGCGCCGTTCCACAGCAGGTGGTTATTGAGGAGCGTCGATTTCCAGCCGACTTCGAAATTGTTGAGCGTGTCAGGCACGTAGCTTTGCGGCACGCCTTTGTTGTAGCAGCCTTGGGGAAAGCCGGAGTTGGAGCCGCCGTCGCGGAATCCCTGCGCGAAGTCCGCGTAAACCATTATTTTGTCGGTGATCTTGTAATTGGCACCCACTTTACTGTCCCACTTTTTTGAGGAACCGACGTCCAGCGTCGGCGACGTGGGAGCATAGGCGAACTGGCCGAACGGGCTGTAATACCTGAAATTGGAGTGAAAGTGCGATTCTCCCGCCTCGACGTTGAGCTTCGACGTGAGGTCGTAGCTGATATCCGCGAACTCGGTGACCTGCAGGTAGTCGGAGCGCGTCCGATAGCTATACCACTGCGTCGGCGGCAGCGACGTTGATCCCGGCGGGGTGCCGCTATAGGCGTTGTAATACTCAAACGCGGGGCTGTTGGTGCGCAGTCCCGGCATGTAGTAGGTGCTGCCGGAGTTCTTATCGCGAGTCTTCTCCCAGTACAGGCCCCCGAGCCAATGGAACTTTCCGCCGGGTTTGGATGCGAGCCTGAGTTCATCCGACCAGCGCTCCGGGTTCGTATGGTATTCGTAGTACTGGATCGGCACCCTGCAGCCGGTGTAAGGCCCGGTGCCATAGACCGGGTCGTTGAGGCAGGTGACTCCTTCGTTGGCACCGCCGTTAT